>Ga0190303_1000205_pt1 | contig 24185 bp, 26 predicted proteins | sample 48700701_MG_FD_161672 | JGI IMG/M metagenome (GOLD analysis project Ga0190303, IMG submission 161672) | Hydrothermal vent sediment bacterial communities from Southern Trench, Guaymas Basin, Mexico - 4870-07-0-1_MG | ecosystem: Environmental > Aquatic > Marine > Hydrothermal vents > Sediment ... | reverse complement strand
GATCTGTGTTACAATTTGAAACGAAATATTTTTATAGAGGGAACATATTGAAACTTCTATGTCGTATCAAAAGGTGATAAAATGCTAAGAGACATCAACTGCAAATGTGATGTTATAAAAAATTTTACACCTTCGTGGTTTGCCTCAGTAATGGGTACTGGAATTCTGGCAATGACCAGCTTATTTTATTCACAGTATATCCCATTTTTAAAAAATATTTCTTTCTTGTTATTTTATTTCAATACTGTGTTATTTTTTATACTGCTCATACCATGGATCTTGAGGTGGATAATCTTTAAGAAAGAAGCATTGAAAGATCTGGAACATCCTGTAATTTCAAATTTTTATGCCACCATTGCTATAGGTATGCTTGTTCTCTCTGCCAATTTCTTGGTAATCGATAAGAATTTATTGATAGGAGAGATATTCTGGTTTTCAGGGGCTTTTTTAACGATATTTTTTGGGATTTTAACACCATACATTATGATCAGAGGAGAACATGTAAATCTGGATCATATAAATCCTTCATGGTTTATACCTCCTGTCGGACTCATTGTGCTTCCCATTCCTGGAGCTTTACTTATCCCTGAATTTTCAGGTTTATTCAAAGAATTTGTTATCTTTCTGGACTATTTTGGGTGGGGGGCAGGTTTCTTTATATATCTTGCTTTACTGGCAATCTGTATGTACAGGTTTATTCTGCATCATCCTCTGCCAAGCACACTGGCTCCTACGATATGGATAAATTTAGGTCCAATAGGAGCTGGAACGGTAGCTTTAATTAATTTAGTCAAAAATTCAGGATTTATAACATTAAAAGAGCCATTCTTTGTTTTTGCTTTGCTCTTCTGGGGATTTGGAATATGGTGGGTTATAATGGCGATCATTATGACTATACATTATATAAAAAGACTAAAATTACCTTACGCCATGTCATGGTGGGCATTTACTTTTCCTCTCGGTGCTTATGTAGCTGCCAGTCATTCTGTCTCCAGTATCTTTAACATGGAGTTAATAGATTATATAGGTTTTGCGTTATACTGGCTTTTAGTCTTTTTCTGGTCAGTAACACTGATCAATACTGGAAAACATGCATATCATGGAAGCGTATTTAAATCAGCCAGTTAAAACCCTGATCGAAAATGTTATAGGAGAATAGAGTTGCCCGTACAATACAGGATGATAATATGAATGAAGAAAAGGCATATAAGAAAGTAATGAGGCCAAATAAAATGTCTATTGGAATACGCATGATAGAGAAAATTCAGAAGAATCTTTCAAAAAACATGCTACTATATACACTTATCGCTTTAGTATTTGGTTTTATAGCAGGTTATTATTTTCAAACTGAGGTATATTCAGAGCTTATTTTACCGGTAGTTTTTATCATGATATATCCAATGATGATTAACATGTCTCTTTCACATCTGAAAGAGATCAGAGGCTCAGCAAAACCGTTACTTACAGCATTAATTGTCAATTTTATCTATGCGCCAATAATTATGTACTTTCTTGTAAAACTTTTTGTGCCCGATACCCAGATAGCACTTGCATTAATGTTCCTCTCCATCGCTCCAGCATCAAGCATGGGGCTTGGTTATATTGGATTGGCAGAGGGTCATATATTATCTGGTACTGTTATTCTAACATCCGCATTTCTTACATCTCTGGTAGTTTATCCTATCTTTGGGGCATATTTTGCAAATGCTGTAAACATATCAATGCCAATAACATTACTTTTAAAGAACTTATTAGTCATCATAGTTTTGCCTTTTATTCTTGGAATTGTAACTCGGGAATACATTGAACGGAAGCATAATGCAGAAAAATATCAAGAGGTAAAACCTTATTTTTCAACAGTTACATTATTAGCATTATATGTGTTGTTGTTTTTGATTTTTGCTTCAAAGGCCCATTTAATCATTCAAAAATATATAATAATTCTTATGCTTGCACCAGTTGCCATTATTTTTTACTCTCTTACCACGTATCTTTTAGTTCATATCAATAAGAAAATTCTGAAATTGGAGTATGGAAAACATCAGGCGATTGTTTTCACAACGGTAGGTAAAAATGTTGCTTTAACTATTGCCATACTTATTGCTGTTTTTGGAAAAGACGGACAATATATGGCAATGGCTCCTGCAATAATGTCCCTATTCCAGGCGCCATTTTTAATGATATATCTGAAATTATCACATCATGTCAGGACATACTTTAATAAATAAAGTAGTTAAAAAAGGAGAAGTGATAATATGAATGAAGAAAAAATCAGAGAAGTACTTTCAGGAGTAAAACATCCAGCTATCAATTGCAGTTTGATAGAGCTGGGAATAGTGAAGGATATAAAACTTGAAGGAAATGAAGTTAAAGTTACCATGGCTTTTCCCTTTCCGGATATTCCCATAAAGGATCAGCTTATTAAAAGTGTAAAGGATCCTCTGGAGAAAATGAATTTAAATGTTGAAGTGAAAACAGTGGTGATGAATAAAGAAGAACTGCAAAACTTCTTAAAGAAAGAAGAGGAAAATTGGATAGGTATGAAATGAGGTGATAAAATGAAAATAGCGTTTGCGGCAGAGGAAAATAAAGGAGTTGAGGGATTGCTGGCATATCATTTTGGAAGATGCCCATACTATGTTTTTGTTGAAATAGAAAATAATGAAATAAAAAATGTAGAGACAAAAGAAAATCCATATTATGATAGACATGAACCAGGAGTTGTGCCACAGTTTATAGCGGGTGAAGGCGCCAAGGTAATTATAGCAGGGGGAATGGGTCCGAGAGCAATAGACTGGTTTAAAACTCTCGGTGTTCAGCCCGTCACGGGTGTTAGCGGCAGGATAAAAGATGTACTGAAGGAGTATTTAGCAGGAAGATTATCAGGTGCGGCACCATGCGATGATCATGAGAGATAGAATGCTCGAGTTAAGGGATGTTCATTACGGTACTGGAGATAAAGAGATCCTTAAGGGGATCGATCTTGTTATAGGAGAGAGTAGGATACAGTCTATTATAGGGGTTAATGGAACAGGAAAAACAACATTGGCAGCCATAATCATGGGGCTGAATGGATACAGGCCTCACAGAGGCAGGATATTCTTTAAGGGGAGAGATATTACAGATCTTTCAATAACTGAAAGAGCAAAACTTGGTATAACCCTTGCATGGCAGATACCTGCAAGCTTTGAAGGGATAACTGTGAAGGAGTATCTCAGTATCAAAAAGAATTTCACGGCTCCTGAAAAAGCCCTGAAACTTGTGGGTTTAAATCCCAATCTGTATCTTAATAGAGTAGTTGATGAGAATCTCAGTGGCGGTGAGAGAAAGAGAATAGAACTTGCTTCTGTATTCTCCGTAAAACCAAAGCTTGTTATTCTCGATGAGCCCGACTCTGGAATAGATATGGCTTCAATAACAGCTATAAAAAAGGTGATAAAAAATTTCAAAAAAATGGGAACTTCTGTACTTCTGATAACTCACAGCGAAAGAATGGCTAAGGTAGGAGATACTGTTTCACTTCTCTGTGATGGAAAGATTGTGAAAGAGGGCAATGTAAAGGAGGTAACAGAGTTTTTCAGAAAATATTGCAGGGAATGTGATCATATAGGAGAGATAGAAGAGGAGATCTTAAAATGAGTATAGATTACTCAAAAGAGTTTGAGATGATCGCTGAAGTTTATAAAAAAACAGGTGGAGATGAAAAGGCATTATTTGATAAAAAACATGGTGCCCTTATTATAAATGAGAATAAAGTTCTTGGGAAAAATGAGATAAAAGGAATGAGGATAGAGCATCAATCACTGAAAAACGGTGTAAAGGTAAAGATCTTTGTTGAAGAAGGAATAAAGATTGAAAATCCAGTACATCTGTGTTTTGGAATGTTGCCAAAAGAAGGGAGGCAGGAGATATACTCTGAGTTTATCATCGGAAAAAATGCAGGAGTGGAGTTCACAGCACACTGTATATTTTCCAATGCAAAACACATTGAGCATATAATGGATTCTGAGGTCGTCATAGGCGAGAATGCAGAGATGTCATACACAGAGACACATTATCATTCTGAAAGTGGTGGGACATTTGTTTATCCAAAACTGAGGGGGGAGATAAAGAAAGGTGGAAGGTTTTTTGAGGAGTTCAAACTCACAGAGGGAAGAGCAGGCACTCTGAATATAGATTATGAGATAGATCAGGATGAAAGAAGCTCCTGTGAGCTTCTCACAAAGATCTATGGTAAAAAAGATGACAGGATAGAGGTAAGGGAATCCCTTAATCTGAATGGAGTATATGCTGCTGGAACTGCAAAGAGCAGAATAGTTCTCACAGATAATGCGTTTGGCAATGTTCTTGGAGAGATAAAGGGTAATGCAGCCTATACAAGAGGGCATGTTGACTGTCATGAGATAGTTCATGGTGATGGAGCAAAAGCAGTCTCGACTCCAAAAATAAGTGTTGAGAATTCCTTCGCAAGGGTAACTCATGAGGCAGCAATAGGGAGAATAAGCAAAAAAGAACTGGAGACTCTTATGGCAAGGGGATTGACAGAGGAAGAAGCAGTGGATTTTATTGTAAGAGGGTTATTGAGATGATGCAACATTCATATGGAGAGAAGAATTCTTTTCCCTGAAGATGTACTTGGCTATTTCCACGATTACGATAATTCCGAAACTCGCTGCAAGTATTATAACCCAGTCTGTTAAACCGAGAGAAGTTGTTCCAATGTATCTCTGTAAAAATGGAATGTATATCACAGCCAACTGCATAAAAAATGATGTCAAAAATGCAAGGATCAGATAGATATTGTTGAAGATACCTATCTTAAATATGGAGTATCTCTCAGATTTACAGTTAAAGGAATTAAAGATCTCTATCATTGTGAGCAGTGTGAAAGCCATTGTCTGTGCCTCTATTAAACTGGATGTTTTCTCGATATAGTAAAATATGGGGAGGATTACAGCAGTTTCATATATGCCAACTCCCAGTATAAGAGCGTTTATCCTTCCTTTGAAGATACCTTCCTCCTTTTTTCTTGGTTTTCTGAGCATTATATCAGGGGATTTTGGGTCAACACTGAGGGCTATTGCCGGAAGGCCATCTGTGAGCAAATTAAGGAACAGAAGCTGTATGGCTATAAGAGGAAGTCCAATATCAAGAAGAACAGCTAAAGCCATAATCAGGATCTCTCCAGCATTCCCGGAGAGAAGATGAGCGAGATATTTTTTTATATTATCATAGATACCCCTTCCCTCCTCCACCGCTGCAACTATGGAGGCAAAGTTATCATCTGTGAGGATCATATCAGAGGCTTCTTTTGTAACATCAGTTCCAGTTATGCCCATTGCTATTCCTATGTTTGCACTTTTCAGTGCAGGTGCATCGTTTATCCCATCCCCCGTCATAGCCACAACCTCCCCATTCTTTTTGAATGCATTGACTATTCTTATCTTATGCTCTGGGGATACTCTGGCATAAACTTTTACTTTTTCAACAATTCTCTCAAGTTCTGAGTCACTGATTCTATCAAGTTCCTCGCCTGTGAGTACAAGATCCCCCTCTTCAAAGATCCCGAGTTCATTTGCTATTGCTTTAGCTGTTAGTTTATGATCCCCTGTGATCATCACCACCTTTATTCCTGAAAGCTCACAGAGCTTTATTGCTCTCTCAGCTTCCTCACGTGGAGGATCAAGCATCGCTGTAAGGGCCACAAAGATCAGATTGTCTTCATTTAGGGTGTCTCCCTCTTTAAATGCAAGAGCAAGTACCCTCAACCCCTCAGATGCAAACTGTTCATTCATTTTCAGGATCTTCTCCTTATCCCTTTCTGTGATCTCTCTTATTCCATTGTAATATATATAAGAGCATTTTTCTATGATCTTCTCAGGGGCACCTTTGGCATAGATCTTATCATTCAGAACAGACATCATCTTTCTTTCAGATGTGAAAGATAACTCGTTTTTTCTAGGAAATTTTTTTTCAAGTTCAGATTTTTTTATCCCCATTTTTTCAGCAAGAACAAGTAAGGCTCCCTCTGTTGGATCGCCTATGATCCTGTATTCATCTTCATGAACAAGTTTTGCATCATTGCATAGGGCAGATATTCTTCCAACAATCTCCAGTCTCTCAGGATCTATCTCTCTTTTTTCCACATAGAATTTACCTATGGGCACATACCCTATACCGCTTACCTCAATAACTTCGTCGTTAAAAAATATTTTTTTCACGGTCATCTCATTCTTTGTCAGTGTCCCTGTTTTATCGCTGCATATAACAGTTGTGCATCCCAGAGTTTCCACAGCTGGCAGTTTTCTGATTATGCAGTTTCTCTTTACCATCTTCTGAACGCCAAGGGCAAGGGTGATGGTAACAACAGCTGGCAGAGCCTCAGGAACTGCTGCCACAGCAAGGGAAACACCCCATATGAACATATCCAGAGCTCTGTAGCCTCTCAGTACACCAAGAGCAGCAACCACAAAACAGATTATTACTGCAGATATTCCCAGAACCTTTCCAACTCCCTCTAAGTTTTTCTGCAAAGGTGTTAACTCCTTTTTAACACTCTGCAACATCTCTGCAATTTTTCCAAACTCGGTGTTCATTCCAGTTGCATATACCACAGCTTTCCCATGTCCAAAGGTAACGATCGTTCCTGAAAAAACAAGATTTTTTCTCTCGGGAAGAGGTATTCCCTCTGATAATTTTTCTGAAGTTTTCGTTACAGGAGAGGATTCACCTGTGAGAATGGATTCATCCACCGTCAGATTGTAGGATTTTATTACTCTGGAGTCTGCAGGGACTTTGTCTCCCACTTCCAAGAAAATTATATCACCCGGGACGAGTTCTCTTGTTTCAACTGTTTTTTCATTGCCATCTCTTATTACCTTGGCTTTTGGAGAACTCATTCTTTTCAGCATTTCTAAGGATTTTTCTGCTTTATATTCCTGAAAAAAGCCAAGGATAGCTGAAGCGATAAGTATAAACGATATGACAATAGCATCTGTAGTTTCTCCGATTAAAAAAGAAATAATCACTGCAACAATTAAAATAATCATTAAGAAATCTTTAAACTGATCCAGAAAAATACTTAGAATGGATATTCTCTTCTCTTCCTTTATCTCATTGTATCCATATTTCCTGATTCTCCTCTCAACTTCCTTCTCTGATAATCCATACTCTGTTGTATGGAGTTCTTTCAGCACATGTGAGACAGTTTTGGAGTACATTGTATCATAAAGAAGTTCAGAAGATATAAAAACTCTTCTATACTGTATTCAGATCTGTGCAAAAATTTTTCTAAGTCTCAATTTTCGATTGTTTTTCTATATTAAAATAGAGTCATTATTAAGAATCTAATATTATACATAACATCATAAAAAAGGATTTTTTTTAAAAAATCTAAAAAATTAGATCTAATTTTATAGAGCTATTTATAAATTCTTTTTGGATAAGGGATGTGATTTTCTATATACGTCCTCCTTGTATTTATTTGTTACATGAGTATATATCTGCGTTGTGGATAAGTTACTGTGTCCAAGTAAATCTTTAATAACGACAATATCTGCATCATTCTGGAGCATATGGGTAGCAAATGTATGTCTGAGTGTATGTGGGGTAATCTTTTTGTTTATTTTAGCTTTTTTCGCATATTTTTTTATTATATTTTGTATAGATCTCTGTGATATTCTTTTTCCATTTTTATTCAGAATAAGAGCCTTTTCTTCCCCTTTTCTATTTCTTATATACTCTTCTAAAAGTTTTTTTGTGTTTTCGTCCATAAATACTACTCTATCTTTGGATCCTTTCCCTAAATGAACAAAGATCTTTTCTTCTTCTATATCATCCACATTCAGATTACATAGTTCGGATACTCTTAATCCTGTAGCGTAAAGTAGCTGAATTATCAGTTTATCTCTCAAATTATCAACAGAATTTAGCAGATCCCTTATCTCACCGTAGTTCAGGAATACAGGTAAGTTTTTAGAAAGTTTTGGCAATTTAATATTATCAGCTGTTTTTATTTTTTTTGTACTGTAAAAACACTTTATAGCACTTAGATACCTGTAAAGAGATTTTAAAGATAAGTTTTTCTCTTTTTGCAGCTTAAACATATATTTTTTTATATCTTCCTCTCTTACTTTTGTGTATGGCTTTGAAACATGTTTAAGGAAGTTTTCTACTGTGTTTTTGTAGTTTTTTATCGTATTTTCTGAGTATCCCATCAGACTCATATCCATTACAAACTCTTCTATCGCCTTCATAATATCACTTCGTATAATGTTTATTATACGAACTTATTTATAAAGCTTTCGGTACTGTGTCAAAAAAGCCTTTTTTTGCCTTTTTACCCTATATTCCAAAGATAAAATACGCCTTTTTTGACAGTGTTTTTTTACAGATCTATCAGATCCTGAAAGGCATGAAACATTGTATCACGTAGATAGATTTATGGAAAAGTAATATAGTTATTAAAAAGATTTTATTAATATAGTTTTTTTATTTAAACTCTATATTTTTAATCTTTTTAAAAAAGTACTATTTAAAAAGGTCTATTTAATAAGCCCTATTTTATTACACTATTGCTAAAATGAGAGTTCAAAAAATTTTTGCACAGAAACCAAAATATGCAAATATGATAAATCAAACATTTTATTATCTGAATTTTTTATTTAGAATCTCTATAATCTCCTTTATACTCACTCTCTCCTGCTTCATTGTGTCTCTGTCTCTGAGGGTAACAGTGTCATTCTCCAGTGTATCATAATCAATCGTTATACAGTATGGAGTTCCTATCTCGTCCTGTCTCCTGTACCTTTTACCTATGGATCCTGTTTCATCGTACATTGTTGAAAATTCAGAGGATATGATATTGTAGAGTTCCTTAGCCTTTTTAACAAGTTCTTCCTTCCTCATAAGAGGAAAGACTGCACAGAAGTATGGAGCCACATTCACGGGAAGTTTCAAAACTGTCCTTTCTTCCTCCTTTTCATATCCAAGATCCAGCAGAGCCCACAGATTCCTGTCAATACCAAAACTCAGTTCCAGGACATGAGGTATAAACTTTTTTCCATTTATATTTACCATAAGATTTTCTTTGGAAACTCTCTGATGCCCTGAAAGATCGTGATCTGTTCTGTAGTGTATCCCTCCCATCTCTTTATATCCTCCAAGACTCTCGATATTTAACTCAAAGTCCCAGTGTATTCTGTTATAAAATGCCCTTTCATTTTCATCAAGCTCTCTGAATCTGAACATTTCTTTTGGCAATTTTAAAATTTCAAGATAAAAATCCTGTATCTTTGACATGTAGTACAGATAAAACTTTGGGAGATCTATATCCTCACATTTTACCTCTCGGGTTTCCTTTCCTCTATCTTCGATCGAGTATATCCTCAATTTTTTTTTCCTGATCTCATCAAATCTTTCGTGTTCATTCATTTTATCCGGATCAAAGAATATCTGAAGCTCCGCCTGATGAAATTCTCTGAGTCTGTAAAATCCCTGTCTGGGAGATATCTCATTCCTGAAGGATTTTCCTATTATGGCAAGCCCTATGGGAAGTTTGTTCCTGAGGATATTGAATGCTCTTTTGAAGGCCAAGTATGCACCCTGGGCTGTTTCAGGCCTCAGATAAGCCTCTTTAACAGACTCTCCAGCTCCCAGTTCCAGTCTGAACATTAAGTTGAAAAATTTAACATTCAGGTCTCCTCCACATCGGGGGCATCTTAAATTTTTCTCCTTTATAATTTTTTTTATCTCATCCAGATTCATCCCTTCCGAGGAGATCCTCAGTTTTTCCTCTATAAGCTGATCAGCTCTGAATCTTGAGTGACAGGAGTTGCATTCTGCCAGAGCATCATTAAAACTTTCAAGATGACCAGATCCTTCAAAAACAGGTTTTGGAAGAATGTTTGTAGTGGAAATTTCATAAAAATTTGGATCCAGCCTCAAAAAATGTTTTCTCCATAGATTTTCCCATGAATTTTTCATTTTTGTGCCAAGAGGTCCATAGTCCCATAATCCTGCAGCTCCGCCGTATATCTCAGCTGAGGGGAAAATGAATCCCCTTCTCATACAGATCTCCATTATCTCTTCACTTTTCATCTCTTCACCTTTTTCTGTTTTATGGTATAAAGCAAATGATTTATAAAAAGATTTTCCTAAGGAGATGTAATGTGTGAAGTTTACCCACCGTCTGAGGATACATTTCTATTTCTGGAGGCACTTAAAGAGGAAAAGTTTGAGGGCAGATACTGTTTGGAGATAGGTGTGGGATCAGGAGTGATCACAGAGTTTCTTGCTGAAAACAATACTGTGGATGGCGTTGATATAAATCCCAAGGCCATTGAGATCACTAAGAGGAGATGTAAAAAATGCAGAATATTTTACAGTGATCTTTTTTCCAGCGTCAGGGATAAATATGACATCATAGTATTCAATCCACCATATGTTCCTGAGGAGAAGGAGTTCGGGGATATATATGATATGTCATGGTATGGAGGGAAGAATGGAAGAAGGATAATTGATAGATTTCTTGATGATTTTGATATGTATCTGAAAAAGAATGGTAGAATGTACATGCTTCAGTCTTCTCTCTCAGATCTTAAAAAAACTATCGAGAAATTGAAAGAGAAGGGATTCAGGAGTGAGATACTTAAAACCAAGAAATTATTTTTTGAGGAACTTATAGTTATAAAAGCTGAGAGAGATATTATTAACAAAAGGTGATTGAATGAAAAGGATAAGGATCAGAAAGGGCGATCATATTTATGAAGGGATAGAGATGCCATCAGTGGAGGAAGATTATATCGTCTTAAAGCTTGATAACGGATATAACATAGGATTCAGGAGAGAAGGTATAGATATAGAGGCAATTGGAGAGTTTGAGGGGCACAGTAAAAAAATAGAATGGAAAGCTGAAACAAAATACAGAAAGGATCTGAGAGATGTAGCTATTCTGGGTACAGGAGGAACAATAGCATCAAAGATAGATTATACCACAGGAGCTGTTTATCCTGCATTTTCACCAGAGGAGTTAGAGGCAATGGTGCCCGAGATATTTGAGATTGCAAATATTTATCCAAGGGAGATATTCCAGATATTGAGTGAGAATATGGATGTGGATAAATGGATAAAGATAGGAAAGACTGTGGTGGAGGAGATAAATAGGGGGAGAGGTGTGGTCATAGCTCATGGAACAGATACAATGCATTATACAGCTTCTTTTCTCTCTTTTACATTAAAAAACCTGAATCTTCCAGTTGTGTTAACAGGATCTCAGAGATCATCTGACAGACCATCAAGCGATTCGAAGATGAATATTTACTGTTCTGTAAAGTTTGCGACAACAGATTACAACAGAGTTGTTGTCTGTATGCATGGGAGCATGGAAGATACATTCTGTTATGTGCACAGGGGAGTAAAGGTAAGAAAAAATCATACATCAAGAAGGGATGCTTTTCAGAGTGTAAACACAAAACCTGTTGCCAGAGTTAGCTATGATGGAAAGATCGAGTTTTTTGAGGATCTACCAGAGAAGCATGAAGGAAAGACATACTTTGATGATAGAATAGAGAAAAAAGTATTTCTTCTGAAGGTTTTTCCTGGAATCTCTCCAGAGATCATAGATTTTCTGATAGATGAAGGATATAAAGGTATAGTTCTTGAAGGCACAGGGCTTGGTCATGTTCCTTCCTTTCTCTATGATTCCATAAAAAAAGGCATTGAAAGGGGCGTTACCTTCTGCATGACCTCCCAGTGTATCAATGGAAGGGTGAATATGAATGTCTATCAGACTGGAAGAAAATTAAAAGCTCTTGGAGTTATTCCCTGTGAGGATATTCTGCCTGAAGTCTGCTACACAAAGATGATGCATGTTCTTGGACATACAGAGGAGTATTCTGAGATAAAAAGATTGATGAGAATGAATCTCTCCGGCGAGATAACAAAGGATACGGTGATATTATGAAGATCGGACTGGAGATACATGCACAGCTGAATACAAAAAAACTTTTCTGTGACTGTGATACTGATCTCCTCGATAATCCCACCAAGACAATAGAAAGAAAACTTCATGTTACTGTCAGTGAGTTAGAGGAAGTGGATAGAGCCGCATTTGAGGAGAGTTTAAAGGGAAAAAAACATGTTTATGAAGCTTTTGATACTTCATGCCTGGTTTATCTTGACGAGGAACCGCCCCATGAGCCGAATGAGGAGGCGATAGAAACTGTTCTGAAGGTATCTCTTCTTCTGAATGCTGATATAGTGGATCAGATCCATTTTATGAGGAAGATGGTTATTGATGGTAGCAATGTTTCAGGATTTCAGAGAACTGCAATAGTTGGATTGAACGGTGTTGTGGAAACAGATTATGGCAATGTGGAGATACCAACAATATGTATAGAGGAAGATGCAGCAAGAAAGGACAGAGAGGAGAAGGACAGGATATTCTGGAAGATCGATAGACTTGGAACACCTTTAATAGAGATAGCCACCTCTCCATCAATAAAAACCCCTGAACAGGGTAGAGAAGTTGCATTGTTCATAGGAAACATCCTGAAAGCGACAAAAAAGATAAAAAGAGGAATTGGAACTATAAGACAGGACTTAAATATCTCGATCGATGGAGGTGCAAGAATAGAGATAAAAGGAGTTCAGGAACTGAACATGATCCCTACTTATATAAAAGAGGAGGTAAAAAGGCAGGAGAATCTTCTTAAAATAAAGGAAGAACTTGAAAAGAGAAAAGCAGGAATTGGAGAAATATATGATATTACAGATTTATTTAAAGATACAAAGTGTAAAATAATAAAAAAAGCTGAAAAAGTACTTGCATTAAAATTAAAAAATTTTTCTGGTATTTTAGGGATGGAAATACAGAAAGATAGGAGATTTGGGTCTGAATTAGCAGATTATGCCAGAAAATATGTACCGGGGATATTCCATTCAGACGAACTTCCAGGATATGGTATATCTGAGGAGGAGAAAAACAGAGTTACTGAGAAGCTGGAAAGTGACAGTTTCGTCATTGTTGCATCTTCGAAAGAAAAGGCAGAGAAAGCATTAAAAGAGGTAATAAAAAGAATAAAGATAGCTTTTCAGGGTGTTCCTGAAGAAACAAGAAAACCCTTGGAGAATGGAGCAACAGCCTATGCTCGCCCACTACCTGGAGAGGCAAGGATGTATCCGGAAACAGATGTGCCTCCTTATAATATCTCAGAGGAACTTATTGAAAAGATAAAAAGGGAGCTACCAGAACTGCCAAGGGATAAGAAAATAAGGCTTATGAAGCAGTATAATCTTAACGAGGAGAATGCTACAAAGATAATGGCATACGATCCTGATTTCTTTGAAGAGATAATGAGGGAATACAGTATAAAACCCACCATATTCTTAAAAGCGGTCGAGATCTATAGAAGCTTAGGATGCGAGAATCTGGAAGATTTAAAAATTGTATTTGATTACATATCAAAGAACAGACTGGTAAAAGAAGGCATAGAAAAAGTACTGGAGGAGTTTTCTAAAGGAAATATGGATATTGAGAGAATCATAGAGAATCATGGTCTTAAGCCTATTACAGAGTCCGATGCAGAAGAGGTAATCCAAAGGATAGTGATTCAGAACAGAGATGTGATAGAAAAGAAGGGAGAAAGAGCTGTTTCTGTTCTGATGGGAGAATGCATGAAAGTTTTGAGAGGAAAAGTGGATGGGAAGATCGTGAATGAGATCTTACGCAGAGAGATTGAGAAAATAAAGTGATATTATATATATCTTCTTCTCACATTTGCATCCTTATCCACTATTTTTTTCAGAACTTCCCCAAAGCTCTCCTCAGGAGAGAGAACTCTCTGGAGATATACTCCTGTTCTTCCTATTTTATCTCTTCTTGAGAGTACTTCTATTCTCTCCTTCACTGTTTCTATGGAGAGATTCAGTTTTTTAGCTGTTTCACTCTCATTACCAATTATACTAGTTTCTATATGCCCGTACTCTGTGGGTGTTATAAGAAGAAGATTTTTGTTTACTCCGCACACTCTCTTTTTTTCTTTCATTTCTTTATATGTTAAAGCACCTCCAAAATGATAAAACTCTTCCTCTTTTCTTTTCATCTTTCCCATGGGAAAGGAGATCTCAATGTTGTCTTCAAGAACAATTGTTCCCTTTATAGCCTGCCATGGTGTCGCCTGAACGATTTTTCTCTCCAGAATATTGAAATTCTTTAGAGTGACCTCCAGAATATGGCTTTCAATCTCAACAAAAATATCTATATCACTGTTTTTATTTACATCTCCCCTTGCTATACTTCCATAAGCGATACTGTAATATCCTTCCAGCTCTTTCATAACCTTCAGAGCTTTTTTTCTCAATCTCTGTAAGAGATCCCATCTTTCTTCTGGATAAATTACCTCCTTTATATGTTCTCTTGGTATATTCCCTTTCATCTATTTCTCCTGTTTTGAGTGTGTTATCGCAATCTTCAGTTCCTTTTTTGTTTCTTCATCTATAACATTACAGAATTTCTCAAGGTAATCTCCGCAGTGTTTACCAAAGAAAAATAATATGCCTCTTTCCACATCTCTTTTATCTTCATTCAGAACTTTACAGAGATTTTCAACAGCTTCATCCCAGAAACTCTTTTCTATCTCAAAAGATATATCTTTTTTCATGGGATCAGTTCCTCCTTTTTTATATAGGTATAGGGGTATTTATATGGAAACCAGTGTCTTGTTGTTTTTGGATAAAAAACCTCATTCTTTGATGCCTTCTCAATGACTTCTCTTTTTGTGGGGGCTCTCCTTAAAAAGGCTGTTTTTCCATTTTCTGTTTCTTTCAATGCTGATTCTGCTGTGTCATAATATTCAAAATTATATCCTCTTTTCTCTATAGTCTCTATGATATTTTCTCCTTTCAATCCATAGTATCTATTTCCATCTGTAATAACAAAGCTGTACCTTTCAAGGTATCCCTCATAACTATTCAGGGCATCATGATCAAAGAACTCCAGGATCTTTTCAATATTTTCATTCAATACAGGGTACCATGTGTAAAGTTTGATCTCATCGTCAAAATAATCTAAAAGAATGCATGGAATTTTTTTGGCTCCCATCTCCTTCAATCCTGCCCATCTATGGTGTCCATCAAGTATTACAAACGAATCTCTATCCACAAGCATTGGTTTATAAAATACGCCTTTTTCATTTATGCTCTCAATCAGAAGTTTTAACTCCAGAGGATCGAGAGCTTCATGGGGTTTTAACAGATCTATATCAATAAAGTGTATCCTCATTATTCTCAGTGGTTTTTCTTCAAGTTTTGCCTTTTCAACACCCATAAAATCACCTTTTAATATAAAATCTTCCTATCCTGAAACTGCTTATAGGCTGTAAAGACACATAGATTTTTATATCTTCTGTTTTTTCCTCTATCGGAGAAACCTCCCACCATGCTCCATTATTGACTCTTCTTCCCGTGAGAGCAACGATCATATCACCAACCCATGGTTCGTCCACACCTATTATCTCGTTTTCATTCGTTGTTTTCATTATATACTCTGCCAGCTTATCACAGTCCTCATCATAATATTGGTTATCAAATCTCAATCCATTCTCTGTCCACATCATCAAAGCCGTATCTCCTCCACTGAGGCTTGGTATAAATCCAAACTTTTCAAAAAATCCCACGTCAAAAGAGGGGATAAGCGCTATTATAAGAAATATGGCAACTCTTTTTTTATTCCTGAGGTACTTTCCTGCAAATGAAGCTATCATGATGCCCCAGAAAGGCATTGTATGAAACCAGTATCTTCCACCATAAACCACAAGGATTGGAAGGCTTCCTAAGAGAAACATCTTTATGATATTATATCTCTCGTCTGCCCTTCTGTATCCTATTATTCCCAGGGATATCAGAATGGGATTGAATATCTGAAGACTCAGAAAACCAAAGGCTATATGTATAGGGGATGAAAACGTCTCCACTGTATTCTCCAAGGCGTTGATGCTTCCAAGTATCCTCAGAAACCATGGAAGATACAGTATGAGAGAGAAGACAACGAATTTTTTGTAAAAATCCATATATCCGTATTTTCTGGAGAATAAAAATAGACAGAATAATACCACAAAAGGGAAGCTTAAATGGGAGTACAGACACAGTGTCATCAAAATAACAGATAAAAAGAATTTTCTCTTCAGAAAGCATATCAAAAGCAGTGGGAGAATCATGTTTACCAGCATGCTCGGTAAAATCATGATATTAAGCATCAGAAAACCAATGTCCATTGAAAGGAAGATCAGAGCTAAAAAAGCTGTTTTTCTATCGAGAAGGTATCTTACAAAGAGCCAGTTGGTAAACAGAGTTACAGGATAAAAAAGAGCCTGCAGAACTTTTCCTCCGTTTACTATGTTTTCCACATTCCCTGCACAGAAGGCTATCAGTAAATGAAGCAATGGAGGGTATAGATGTGGTCTTCCTGCGGGAGCAAACTCCCATGAGTCCCACATGGGGATCTCTCCAAACTCCAGTATCTTTCTTGCAACTGCTAAATGATACCATGTATCACTATTGTTTGGCATAAATTTGTACCAGTTGGCAACAAAAGAGATGAAAATAAAGAGTATGAATGATATGGAAACTATATCTATCCTCCCTAAGGTCTCCCTCTTTATTGTTACTGTTTCTTTCTTTTCGATTCTGAAATGCCTGAAAAGAAATGCTAAAAATTTCAAAAAAATCCCCAGAATCAGGAATATAAGAATGAATACCCACCATCCATTGAAAAACAGAATGGCATATAGTATCAGAAGAAGAAGAGAAAATATCCTTAGTATCTTGTTTTTAAACCATAAATACAGGGAAAGAGGGAGGATATACGCTGTAGAAAGGAAGAATACTGGCTTATACAGATCACCAAAGATCTTTTCACAGAGTTTCTGATAGAGATATGCTAAGTACACTGGAAGTTTGAATAAAAACTTTAAATTTCTTTCAGGCCTGATCTCCTCTTTCAGCTCATATCTCACCATGGAAATATAAAGAATATTTACAATTCTACCCAGAATAATTAGAACAATGAAGAATTTCCATGAAATAATTATAAAGAAGAATATGCCAAGGAAAAACAGGATTACAGACAGAATTCTGAGTATCTTTCTTTTATGCCACAGATACTCTGCAATGGGGAAACAGAAAAGTGTGGAGAGATAATAAGCTGGGAGATGAAAGTTCTTTCCTGAGAGTTTTATGCAAACTTCCTCAAAGAGTTTTATCGGATCTTTCATTACATCTTATTGGTTTTTTCATTTATATTTTTGAGGGCTGTTTTCAGTTCAACCCTTTATATTTATTATAGGTTTTAACATCGCAACTTTTTTTGCAATTCCTGATTTATCCATGCACTCTACAACATTCACGATATCTTTATAAGCTCCAGGTGCCTCCTCTGCAATTCCTGCCATTGAATGACCCCTTACATATATGCCTTTGTTCTCCAGTTCCTTCAGGAGTCTGTCTCCTCTATACTGATGTTTGGCTTTCTTTCTGCTCATGGCTCTTCCCGCCCCGTGAATCGCTGACCCAAAGGTCGCATTCATACCCTTTTCAGTACCTCTCAAAATAAATGAGCATGTACCCATTGTTCCACCCACCAGAACGGGCTGGCCTATCTTTCTGTATTTTTTTGGTATCTCTTCCCTTCCAGGACCAAAAGCTCTTGTAGATCCCTTTCTATGAACATACAAAAGTTTTTTCTTTCCGTCCACTTCATGATACTCTTTTTTGCATGTATTGTGGCCTATAGAATAAAATTTCGGGAGCTCTTCATCAGGAAAAACCTCTTTAAAGCCTTTTCTTACCAAATGTGTTAAAACTTCGTGATTGGCAAAGGCACAGTTTATACCGCAACATACCGCTGAAAAGTATTTCTGTCCTTCCTCTGAGTTTATGGGTGCGCATACAAGTTCTCTGTCTCTTATCTTTATTCCATACTTTTTAGTGGTTTCAGCGAGGATTTTAAGATAATCTGTGCCTATCTGATGCCCCAAAGCACGAGAACCACAGTGGAAAGATACCAGAACGTCTCCCTTTTTGAGATCGTAAACCTCAGCGGCTTCCTGATCGTATATCTCAGCTACATACTGTACTTCTAAATAGTGATTTCCCGATCCAAGTGTTCCTATCTCTTTAAACTGTCTCTGTTTTGCTTTTTCGCTTACGTTTTCCGGATTTGCATCCTTAACTCTCCCATTTTCTTCAATATACTCAAGATCTTCATCTATACCATATCCATTTTCTATTGCCCATTCTGCTCCTCCGATGAGTACTTCGTCTATCTGATGTAAGTTTAATCTGACTTTACCGGTAGATCCCAGTCCAGCGGGTACTGTTTTAAAAAGTGAGTCCAGAAGAGGCTTGGCTTTTTTTCTTATATCCTCTTCTTTTAAAGATGTTTTCAATGATGTTACAGAGCAGTTTATATCAAATCCTATACCTCCCATTGTTATTACTCCTTCCTCTTCATCGAACGCACCGACACCACCTATGGGAAATCCATATCCCGGATGGACATCACTTAAAGCTATACTTGCCTTCTGTATCCCAGGCAAACATGCCACATTGGCTATCTGTTTCAGAGCATTCCAGTCCTTTCCAAGCCTCACGTCCTCTTTTAAATGCTCTATTATCTGTCTGTTTCCATATATCATACCGGGTACTCTCATATCTTCCTGTTTCGGTAATTCCCACTCATAATCTGTAATTCTTTTCAGGTTTAGAAGATCCATTTTTATCACCTATACATCTACCACACACTGTATATATATCTTTTCATCTTTTTTTCCGATTTTTAATCCAGAGTATGTAGCGGCTTTTACCTCAATCTTAGGTTTATGTTTTTTCTGATCAAACCTTTCTCCTGAAGCTACTCCTTTTAGAGTATACAGATCGTTTTTATTGATCTTTACTTTGAACTCAGAAAAGCTCATCTCTTCAATATCCTTCTTCGTAAGAAGTTCATTCAGCCATTCAATAAAAAGAGCTTCAATATCGGGAGCCTCACATTTTATTTCCACATTTTTTTGAGGATTTACCTTATCCAGATCTATCATGACTGAGAACATTGCTTTTGCTCCATTCTCAAATGCCTCTTCTATTGTATTTCCATATCCTCTTATACCTATATCTGCTTCATGATCCAGAAGTTCATAATCCATAAACGAGTAATGTTAATATAGGTTAAATAATTTTCTTTGATTTTTAATCTATATATCCCAATATCTCTCCGAGCTCTTTTATACGTTCTCCAAGTTTTTTTGCTGATCTTATTGCTTCTTTGTCTTTTGTTATTTCTCCTTCGTCAAATCCAATCCCACAAACCCCTCTATTTGCTGGAATAATTTCATGTTTAAGGAAAAATGCATTAATAGCTGTAATAGCATTCTCCAATCCATACCTCCTTCCTACAACAACTGCTCCTCCGATTTTATTCCTGAGTTTTTCTCTCATGCACCATGTACGATCCATAAATGCCTTCAATTGCGCTGTAACATTGTTAAAATAAACTGGGCTTCCCATAACAATTCCATCACTTCTAAGGAGTAATGGTATGAAGATCTTGCTCATATCATCCTTGATCACACATTTACCTGTTTCTACACAAAATCTACATGAACGACATGGATTGATATCATAATCCGCAAGCTTAAAAAACTCTCCACCTGTTATTGAGAGTGTCAATTTCAAAAGATAGTCTGTATTGCTATTTTTTCTTGGACTTCCCGAAATATATAAAATTTTCATCTCGACAACCCCCTCACGATAATATCTACCGCTTCCTCTTCTGTCAATCCTCTCGCCATAAGTGTTTCCAGCTGTTCATAATCCATAACTCAGAAAGCATGGGAGAAGTTAAATAATTTTTCTTCTTTGAGAGGTAATGGAACTTTTATCTCAGTAGAATATCAAAAGACACCACCAGTAACATATCGATCTTCATAGAATAACCTTTTATATTATATCATTGAAATAACAGCATGGAAAAAGAGATAATTGCTGGAATTGTTCTTATCTGTATAGGAATGTATATGACAGTAAAAGGAATAAGGCGGCTCTTAGGATATCTGACAGTTATGGCTGGATTTTATCTGATTATAGAAGGCTACAGTAAATATCAGAAAGGAAAAAGAGAGGACGAGGAAGAGATCATAAAAGAGTACATGGAGAAGTATGGAAAGGACATGTAAGATTTAAATTGTATAAAATCAAGATAATAGTATGACTCAGATAACTGTATCAAAAAAAATTCTGTATCTCATGGGTGTCTGCATAGTGATCTCCCTTCTTCTGAATGGATTCCTGATCTACACGTACTACACTGCAGAAAAAAATTTTTCTTCAGATCTTGAAACTTTGAAATATGAGAGGATATCTCTCAGTGTACCGATAGATACAACTGTCACAGTCCCTATCAAGAAGGATATAGATATAGAGATCCCCTTTGATGGAAAGATCACCGTTCCTTTTGAGGGTGATATAACTGTCCCCATAAAAACAGAGGTGAAGATAGAGGGAACACTGGAGGAACTTGGACTTGGAGATCTCATAGATAAGATCATCGAGATTATAGACAGATGACTACTTCTTTTTTATCTTTATGATGTCTCCGATTGTGAGTGTTTTGGAGTTCAGAGTAAGTTTCGGGATCTCCACCTCAGATATCTTATCCATTATCCTTATCTTCAGAGCTTTCTCAAGCTTTCTGGCAAGATTATACGATGGAGTCATATTGCCTGTTTCCAGCCTGTGTATGACAGATTCTTTTTCATTAATTCTGGATGCAAGTTCTTTCTGTGATAATTTCAGTTCTTCTCTGGCTTTTCTTATCAATTCCGAGTAATCAGGAACAATCGTAAATTCATCCTTCTTAGCCACAACTTTCTTTATTTCTTTCTTCTTTTTGGGGAGAATCTTCTTTTCTTCCTTATGGACTTCAATTCTTGTCCCAAACTTCGCACATTTTGGACAGACAGTCAATTTAGCTCCATCTATTATGATATTCACTCCTCTACCTTTAAACTCTCTTCCGCAGATTTCACAGATCATTATACAATCATACCAAAAGTTATTTAAATACTTTGCCTCCAAATAAGTATATTAGAGCAGATTTAACCTGAGATCAAAGGAGAGGATACATTGGCTGAAGCCCTGAGATATGATACCGAAGTTCTGATAAAAAAAATTCAGTATTTGGAGCTGGAAAAAAGAAATGTAGAGACTGAAAAATATAAACTTGAGAGGAGGCTCACGGAGTTAGAGAGAGAGGTGGAAAGACTGAGATCCCCTCCTCTGATCACAGCTACTGTTCTTGACGTGCTGAGTGATGGTAGAGTTGTAGTTAAAAGTTCTTCAGGACCTGATTTTGTTGTTTCAACATCCAGTTTTATCAATAAAGATGAGATATTTCCTGGAACAAGGGTGGCTCTGAACCAAAGAACACTTGCTGTCATGGAGGTACTTCCCTCCTCAAAGGATCCCTTGGTGAAGGGGATGGAGATCCTGAATGCTCCGGATGTTCCTTACAGTATGGTGGGAGGACTGGAGTCCCAGATCAAGGAGGTAAAGGAGACGGTAGAACTCCCGTTAAAAAATCCAGAGTTGTTCAAAAAGATCGGGATAGATCCCCCGAACGGAGTTTTGTTTTACGGTCCACCAGGATGTGGTAAAACTCTTCTTGCAAAGGCTGTGGCAACAGAGACAAAAGCAACGTTCGTCAAAGTAGTTGCTTCAGAGTTTGTGAAGAAATACATAGGGGAAGGTGCCAGACTTGTCAGAGAAGTTTTTAAGATGGGGAGAGATAAAGCACCAAGCATTATATTCATAGATGAGATAGATGCAATAGGTGCAAAAAGGACGGATTCCTCTGTTTCAGGAGACAGAGAAGTTCAGAGAACATTGATGCAGTTGCTTTCGGAACTGGATGGATTTGATGCGAGGGGAGATGTAAAGGTGATCGCTGCAACAAACAGAGTGGATATACTGGATGAAGCTCTTCTGAGGCCAGGGAGATTTGACAGGAAGATCGAGATACCTCTGCCATCGTATGAGGGAAGGCTTGATATCCTGAGGATACATACTTCAAAGATGAATATAAGAGATGTGAGCCTTGAAGAGATCGCAAGAAAGACAGATGGTGCCTCTGGAGCAATGCTCAAGGTCATATGTACAGAGGCGGGAATGTTTGCCATCAGAGAAGGGAAAGATTTTGTGACTCAGAAAGAGTTTGAAAAAGCGATAAATAAGATCTTCAAAAAGTCTAAAGAAAAAAGCAACATGTACGGATAAAATGACAACGAACATAGCGGAAATAGAGATGAAGAACAGTTTAAGATATTTAATGGAAAGGAATAAACTCTATTTTATCAAGTATCCTGACAGTGTTAGGGAGTATTACAGGTCTCCATACGATTTCCTTGTCCTTACAGAAAGATATAACTATGCAATAGAGGTGAAAAAGGTTAAAACAAAGAGCTTTCCATTTAAAAATATAACAGAGCATCAGATTGAGTCCCTGCTGAAATTCTCAAATCTTCTGAAAAAGAACAGATCATTCGTTTTTATAAACTATAGAAATGGAAAAAGAAAAATAGAGGAAAAGATAAATAAAGCTTATATGATAGAGATAGGAGATTTCATAAAAATAAAGGAATCTATAAACAAAAAGAGTATACCCATGGATTGGTGTGAAAAGAATGCAATCCCTCTGAAAAGAATGAAGTTTGAAAAAGGGTATGGATGGGATCTCTCTTTTCTCTTAGAGTCCAACATCCTCCCTTAAGACATCTGCCATATCTGTTTTTTCCCATGTGAAATCAGGGTCTTCTCTTCCAAAATGTCCATATACTGCTGTTTTTTTGTAAATGGGTCTCAGTAAATTGAGATGTTCTATGATCTTTGCGGGTCTGAGATCAAAGTTGTTTTCCACAGCTTTTTCTATCTTTTCCATCTCCACCTTATTTGTATTGTAGCAGTCTATGTATATAGAGACAGGTTTGGATACCCCGATGGCGTAGGCTATCTGGAGTTCACATTTATCAGCAAGTTCTGCAGCCACTATATTTTTTGCTATGTATCTTGCCATGTATGATGCGGATCTATCTACCTTTGAGGGATCTTTTCCTGAAAAACATCCTCCACCATGGCTACCGACTCCTCCGTAAGTATCAACGATTATCTTTCTTCCTGTAAGCCCAACATCTGCAGCAGGACCACCTTTTACAAATCTTCCAGTGGCATTTATATGGTATTTCGTTTTGCTATCCAGCAACTCAGAGGGTATGACCTCCTCGATAACATGCTCTCTGATATCCTCCCTGACCTTCTCTATATCTATATCATCGTGCTGGGCTGCGATCACAATGGCTTCCACTCTTTTTGGAGTTTTGTCGTTATTGTACTCTATTGTTACCTGCGATTTTCCATCAGGCCTTAGATAATCAAGTATCTTCTTTTTTCTCACTTCTGCAAGTCTTTTTGTTAATCTATGTGCAAACTCAAGAGGCATTGGCATAAAGTTCTCTGTTTCGTTTGTGGCGTATCCAAACATCAGCCCCTGATCTCCAGCACCCTGATCCTCCTTATTCACACCGATGGCAATATCAGGACTCTGCTCATCTATTGCAGTGAGAACAGCACATGTCTCGTAATCAAAGCCATACTCGGGCTTTGTATATCCTATATCCCTGATGGTCTCTCTTACAATTTTTCGCATATCCACATACGTATCTGTAGTTATCTCACCGGAGACGATACACATTCCCGTGCTCACCAGCGTTTCACACGCAACTCTGCATTTTTTATCATTGGAGATTATTGCATCCAGTATGGCGTCAGAGATCTGATCAGCTACCTTGTCGGGATGTCCTTCAGTAACGGATTCAGATGTGAAAAGTTTCTTCATATGATCACCGAATATAATTACCACAATAATTTCCTTTATATATTTTTCCCATCTATTATTACCAATAGTTATAATTTTCATGAATGCACAGAAACCTTTTTATTTTTCAGTAATATAAAATAGCACAATGGCAAAGATAGCAGCGAGCAGACTCAGAGATAGAAGAGTAGTCACAGAACAGGGACATGAGATCGGGACTCTTTTTGATATCATTGTAGATGAGGATACAGGAAAGATCATGGCT
>Ga0190303_1000204_pt1 | contig 24322 bp, 23 predicted proteins | sample 48700701_MG_FD_161672 | JGI IMG/M metagenome (GOLD analysis project Ga0190303, IMG submission 161672) | Hydrothermal vent sediment bacterial communities from Southern Trench, Guaymas Basin, Mexico - 4870-07-0-1_MG | ecosystem: Environmental > Aquatic > Marine > Hydrothermal vents > Sediment ... | reverse complement strand
TGAAGGGCTATTCAAAATTCTATAATAACGATGATGGAGTCAGGGCGTCGATTATGGCTTCCGCCCCGCAGAAGTCAGGTCTTTTTGCAAAGATCGATCACGAAGGCTGGACCGGGATCGCCTTTGTAAATACTGCAGACAGAGATACCGATGTTACATTAACAGCCTACACTGATGCCGGTGTCGCGGTTGCGGTTGTGTCATTGCCAGTCAAGGCGGGGGAGAAGGTTGTAGAGCAAGCTATAGATATATTTACTAAGTCGCAGGTTGCGGCAGCCACTTATATCAGCTTTGAGTCGAAACAGGGTATAGTTGGTTTCTTTCTTAACGGCTCTGGTGATAAACTCGATGGTTCCAAAGCCTTGTAACTCTATTTTGGTCTACAATTGACAGAAAAAATGCCCCGGATATTTAACTCTTATCCGGGGCATTTTTTTGCCAGATCTCTTACTCTCTAATTACAGAGGGTGGTTTTTCGTTGCTGCACGTTTTCACTTAATCTTATTGTAGGCCCAATCAATCCAAGGCATCAATGCTTCAAGATCGCTCTGTTCTACGGTCGCGCCGCACCAGATCCGCAGACCTGCAGGCGCATCGCGGTAGGCACCGATATCTAAAGCTACATTCTCATCGGCAAGTAGTTTGATCAGCACTTTTATCTTGTCGGCTTCCAGATCAAGAATCAGGCAAACGCTGGTATTTGAACGTTCTTTTTCTTTCTTGGCGAGGAAGTTGAGCCACTCGTTGGCGGCAACAAAATCACTGATTACAGCCAGGTTACTTTCACTTTTTTTGATGGCTGCTTCAAGACCGCCAATTTCCTCGATCCAGTTCAAGGCATCAAGATAGTCGGCTACAACAAGCATGGAAGGGGTATTAATGGTCGCCCCTGTGAAAATGCCTTCAATCAGTTTGCCGGCCTTGGTCAGCCGGAAAATTTTGGGCATCGGCCAGCTTGGGGTGTATGATTCAAGGCGGGCGATTGCACGCGGACTTAAGATAAGTACCCCATGGCCGCCTTCACCGCCAAGGACTTTCTGCCAGCTGAATGTGGTCACGTCCAGTTTTTCCCAAGCCATTGGCATGGCGAAAACCGCTGAGGTTGCATCGCAGAAAGTCAGACCTTCACGACTGTCACTGATCCAGTCACCATCGGGAACCTTGACGCCGGAGGTGGTGCCGTTCCAGGTAAAGACGATATCCTTTTTTTGATCAGCCTGGCTCAAATCCGGTAATTGACCATAATCTGCAGTATGGGCGGTGACGTCCAGTTTAAGCTGGTTTTTTATATCGGACAGCCAGCCGCTGCCGAATGATTCCCAGGCGAAAACATCAACGGCCCGCTCACCCAGCATCGACCACATCGCCATCTCCATGGCTCCGGTATCGGAAGCCGGGACGATTCCCACTCGATAGTCGGTGGGTATTTTAAGGATAGCTTTGGTTTGCTCGATGGCGTCACGCAATGCTTTTTTGCCCAGAGCGCTACGGTGGGAGCGGCCGAGAGTCTCTATCTGGAGTTTGCTGACATCGTATCCGGGACGTTTTGCGCATGGACCGGAAGAAAAGTAGGGACGTAGAGGTTTTTTTTCTGGCTGCATAACGGTTTCCTTTCAATTAAGTTGAAAAATGTAGGGAATCTCGAAAAATTGCCTTTTTATCCGATTACTGCGTTAGGCCCAAATTTTAATCCTCAAAATATTAAGTATATTCCTGCGGTTAAAATCTTTGCCTGCCTTGTACTCGAATAAAAACTCTAATTTTTCAAGACACCCTGTACAGGGAAAATGATTGATTGTGACTGGTCGGGCTCTATAGCAGAAAATAATGAAAAATGCATATAAAATCATTTTAGGGCTTGCCGCGGGTAAAAAGGGGCGCAATTTTAACCGTATCCAGATAATTTGAGGTCGGCATGAACCATTTTGGCCGATGAATTTTTCGGTTTTTATTGTTAGCTGTCAGTTTGGACTTGACAGCTGTCTACTACTTTAATTATAGGGAGTGGCTTTTCTTGTTTTCTTCTTAGCGCCTACTTTTATTTTTGTGGAGCACCCTTAAGGGTACTTCCTTGTTGTCGCTCAGGGTGTAATCTAGGCAAAATTAGTTGTTGTTTGTTGTAATTTAACGGTTGATTATTTATTTATTGGTTCAGAGGTTGAAAATTGAGTAAATATAGAGTTCTGGTCAGTGACAAGATGTCTCCGAAGGGGATCGAGGTTTTTGCCGGATACAGTGATGTTGAGGTTGATGTCAAGGTCGGCATGTCTGAAGATGAACTGCTTGAGGTTATTGGTGATTATGATGGCCTGGCGATTCGCAGTGCGACCAAGGTTACGGCCCGGATCATTGCCGCAGCCAAGCGCCTGAAAATAGTTGGCCGGGCCGGAATCGGAGTTGATAACGTTGATATCCCGGCGGCGACGGTTCAGGGTATCGTGGTTATGAACACACCGAAAGGCAATACCATTACCACGGCCGAACATACGGTTTCGATGATGCTCTCTTTAAGCCGGAACATTCCCCAGGCGACCGCTTCAATGAAGAGCGGCAAATGGGAAAAGAGCCGTTTTATGGGCAAAGAGCTCTTTAATAAAACCCTCGGGATTGTCGGCCTGGGTAATATCGGTGCGATAGTTGCCGACCGGGCTCAGGGTTTGAAGATGAAGGTTATCGCTTTCGATCCCTTTATTTCCGAAGAGCGGGCCGCCAACATGGATATCGAGCTCGTGTCTCTGGACGATCTTTCCCGCCGGTCTGACTATATTTCTGTGCATACGCCGATGACCAAAGAGACCCGGCATATGATCAATCAGGACAGTTTTGCAATTATGAAGGACAGCGTCCGGATAATTAACTGCGCTCGCGGCGGCATTATCAAAGAGGATGATCTTTTTGCGGCGCTGCGTGACGGTCAGGTCAGCGGTGCCGCCTTTGATGTTTTCGAAGAGGAGCCGCCGGCATCAGACCATCCGCTTTTTACCCTCGATAATTTTATCTGTACTCCGCATCTGGGAGCTTCGACCGACGAGGCTCAGGTGAATGTCGCGGTAACCGTGGCCGAACAGATTGCCGACTATCTCAGCAATGGGACGATTGTCAACGCGCTTAACGTTCCCAGTGTCAGTGCCGAGGTGTTGAAAGTGACCGGCCCTTACCTGACGTTGGCTGAGAAGATGGGTCTTTTCTATACCCAGCTCTGTAGCGGCGACAGTTGCGGTTTGAGTGAAGTGCGGATTGAATATAAGGGAAGTGTCACGGAACACGATACCGAACCGATTACCACCGCTCTGCTCAAGGGTCTGCTGACTCCGATGGTCGGGGATGTGGTAAATTTTGTCAATGCTCCCTCGATTGCCAAAGACCGGGGGATCTCGGTGGCGGAGACCAAGACGGCAGAAGCGGGTAATTTCACTGGAATGATTTTGTTGCAGGGTAAGAGCGGTAACCAGGTTTTTTCAATTTCCGGAACTCTCTTCGGTAAGATCGAACCGCGGATTGTCAAGGTCAATCAGTTCGAGCTTGATGCGATACCTGAAGGCCATCTACTGGTTATCGATGCTCATGATAAACCGGGAGTGATCGGCTCCATCGGCGCCTATTTAGGGAGTAATAACGTTAATATCGGACGTATGCAGTTCGGTCGGGAAGGGGTGGGCGGTATGTCTCTCTCTCTGGTCCAGATTGATTCCCCGATAGATGAAACAGTGGTCAAGGGTCTTGAAACCCTGCCGAATATCGTTAAGGTTCGCGAGATTTATCTGTAAAAGAAAATACCGCCTTCCGGGTTAAAGAATTTGACCGGTCTGCGCTTTATTTGATGGTTTAAGCGCCTGAGGAACTTATTATTATGGCAAATGTAATTCTCATCGGAACCCAGTGGGGGGATGAGGGTAAAGGTAAAATTGTTGATCTGCTGACTGAATGGGCTGAGGTAGTGGTGCGTTTTCAGGGTGGCAACAATGCCGGACACACCTTGGTGATTGACGGACAGCGTTATGCCCTGCATCTGATTCCCTCCGGCATAATGCGGCCGGAAAAAATCTGTATTATCGGCAGCGGGGTCGTAATCGATCTCAAAATTCTATTGGAAGAGATTGACCTGTTGCAGAAACAGAGCGGCCGCGATGTCCTGCCGCAGCTGATTTTAAGTGATGAAGCGCACCTCATTTTAGAGAGTCACCGGCGTTTGGACCAGGCCCGCGAAAAGCAGCGTGGTACAGCTAAGATCGGGACTACCGGGCGCGGTATCGGCCCCGCTTATGAGAGTAAGATGGCCCGTTGGGGTCTGCGTCTGGGCGACCTGCTGGCACCGGAAGCAGTTTTAGAGGCCCGGTTGAAAAATCTTCTTGAGCAGCACAATCTGATGCTTGAAAAAATCTATAATGAAGCTCCGGTTTCGTTTGCAAAGGTTTTCGCCGAGCTTAAAGAAGCCGCCGCGATAGTCCGTCCGGTGATTAAAAAAGTGCCGTATGAACTGGCTCGGTGCCTTGAGAAAAATGAGTCAATTCTTTTTGAAGGAGCGCAGGGAACGCTGTTGGATATTGATCACGGCACCTACCCCTTTGTTACTTCATCTTCTACTATGGCAGCTAATGCCTGTGCTTCATCCGGGGTCGGTGTGACTGACATTGATGAAGTTATTGGGGTTGTGAAAGCCTATACCACCCGGGTCGGCAGTGGCCCGTTTCCGGTCGAGCTGGATGATGAGATTGGTGAGCATTTAAGTGTGCGTGGTGGTGAAGTCGGAACTACGACCGGGCGGCCACGGCGCTGCGGCTGGCTTGATCTGGTTGCTTTACGCTATGCGACATTACTAAATGGTCTAAATAGTTTTGCCTTGACCAAGCTTGATGTGCTTTCCGGCCTTGAGACCATTAAAGTGTGTACCGGTTATCGTTTGCACGGTAAAATTATTGAATATTTCCCGTCCTCCATTGAGGATCTTGAGGCTTGTGAACCGGTTTTGAGTGAATTTGCCGGCTGGGATGAGGATATCTCGGCGATCTTAGATTATGACCAGCTTCCGGAAAATGCCAGAAAATATGTCTCCTATATCGAAGAGCAGCTTGGTATCAAAGCAATGCTGGTTTCGGTAGGACCTGACCGGGAACAGACGATGATTCGTCATAATCCCTTTGTTGAGTAGTTTTATGTTTAGACCAGCTCTACAGGACGGTCATAACCGCTCAGTAAGTTACGTCAGAATCTCGGTAACTGACCGTTGCAACCTGCGTTGTAGTTATTGTTCCGCTCCGACCTTTTCACCGCATAGCCGGGCTCAGATTTTAAGTTATGAAGAGATCTTGAGACTGGTCAAGGTTCTGGTCGGCCTCGGAGTTGACAAGGTACGCCTGACCGGGGGTGAGCCGCTGGTTCGGCGGCATCTCGATTCACTCATCGCCAGGCTTAATGATATTGACGGTATCAATGATATCAGCCTGACAACAAATGGGGTTCTGTTGGAAAAACTGGCGGCTCCACTCTGGGCTGCGGGACTGCGTCGGGTCAATGTGAGCCTGGATACGCTCAATCCGTTAAGATTTAAAAAAATTACCGGCCGCGACTATTTCGACCGGGTTCTGGGCGGGATCAAGGCCGCTTTAGCCATTGGTTTTACTCCGGTAAAAATCAATATTGTGGTCATGCGCGGGGTTAACGACGATGAATTACTGGCTTTTGCCGAGTTAACCCGGAAATATCCTATCCATGTCCGTTTTATCGAGTATATGCCGATTGGTTCATCTTCGGTCTGGAATCCTGCGGATATGGTGAGCGGAGACCAGATCATTGAGCAGATTTCAACCGAAATTGCTGGTCTTGTACCGGTAGTTTCTGAATTTGGCGGTCCGGCTCGTCTCTACCGTTTGCCCGGGGCTCCGGGTAAGATTGGTGTGATTACAGCGATGAGCAACCATTTTTGTGACTCCTGTAACCGGATCCGGGTGACCGCTGACGGACATCTGCGGGCCTGCCTGCTTTCAGATAAAGAGTTTCCTTTAAGAGAGGTGTTACGGGCCGGTGGCGACCCTGAGAAAATTGTCGAAATGGTGCGATTGGCAGTGGCATCTAAATCAGCAGAGCACGGTTTAGCCTGTAATTCAGAACGCAAGTGTGCCCGGGTAATGTCAACAATTGGTGGTTGATGTGTCATCTTTAAGTCATCTTGATGCGCGGGGGCAAGCGGCGATGGTTGATGTCGGCGCCAAACCCGTAACCCGGCGTTACGCCCGGGCCCGGGGCAGAATTCTACTGGCTTCGGAGACGCTTGAAATTATAACGTCGCAGGGATTTGCGAAAGGTGATGTTTTCGGGGCGGCTCGTCTGGCCGGGATCATGGCTGCGAAACGAACCGGTGAGCTGATTCCTCTCTGTCACCCCCTGCCCCTTTCCTGGGCCGGGGTCGAACTTATTCCCCTGTTCTCTCCGGATAACCGCTCTAAATCCGCTATCGTAATTGTTGGTGAGGCTTCACTGGCCGGCCAAACCGGGATCGAAATGGAAGCCTTAACCGCAGTTACCATCGCCGGGCTGACTATTTATGATATGTGTAAAGCGGTCGATAAGGCAATGTCTTTAACCGAAGTTTCGCTGTTGGAGAAAAAAGGCGGTCGCAGCGGTCACTATTTCGATCAGGAGCGTTCCTGTCTGCTTCATGATCCGGCAATGTGTACCCTGGAGACTGATGCTTTAGTCAATCTAAAGTTTACTCTGGAACAGCGGCTTGAATTCCGGTTGCAGGATGATAACGGTGCTCTGCTCGGCTGGATAGATTTCGACCATGACTTTTTACCGGATCCTGATGGTTTCGGGCAAACGGTTGTCGCTTTGGGAAATTCTTTGTTACACTCCTGCCCCAATCCTGATGAAAATGGGGGCAGCGTTCTTTTTCAGGTGATAAAAGCCGGAAATCTAGAGGATAAAGCTATTTTTGCGGTTCTGTAGAAAATGATCTCCGGCGGAAGGGGGAGAGGAGAGGAATCATGAGTGAAAAAAAAGACGAAACCTTCGAGATGCTCTTCTCCATGAAGGATAAGATGGATCGTTTTTTTGCCACGTCTGAAACCGAATCCGGTTCGTATTGCCTTAAACCCGGTTCCCAGTGGTCTCTGGCAGTTGATCTGTTTGATTGTGGTGATGAATATCAGATTACAATTGATCTGCCCGGGGTTGACAAAGGAGAGGTTGATCTTACTGTGGCTGCGGATAAACTTGTAATTAAAGGGCGTCGGGAAGAGGGTTTTGAGGTTCCCGATAATGCCGAAGTGATTTGTCTTGAGCGCGGACACGGGCGCTTCGAGCGAGTGATCATATTGCCGGATCCGGTGGATGCCGATCAGGTTAAAGCAACCTTCAGGAATGGTGTCCTTAAAGTTCGGGCGGTTAAGAAAATTGTACCGGCTGGGAAAAAGAACATTGTGATCGAGTAGATAATGGTCCTGCCTGCAACCTTTTCAGCTTTTATCATAACTCCGGCCAAGGTTAATCTCGGTCTTAGAATTGTCCGTCGCCGCGATGACGGCTATCATGATATCTATACCGTGATGGAGCCGGTTTCCCTGGTTGATACAATCTATTGTGAGTTCAATGCAGCTCCTGAAGAGAGCATTTCTCTTCAGTCTCCGCAAATGATGGAGCTCGATGCCGAATCAAATCTAGTGGTGAAGGCCGCACGTAAGATGGTGGCCAGAGCCCGGGAGCAAGGGGTGAGTATTCATGGTCACTGGAATTTTTGGCTGGAAAAGAACATCCCGGCCGGTGCCGGCCTCGGGGGCGGCAGCAGTAATGCGGCCGGGATTATAAGACTGCTCAACGATTTTTATAAACTTGGACTTGAATCTGACGAACTGATCGCGATTGCGGTAGCGATCGGTGCTGATATTCCCTTCTTCCTCGCACCTGAACTTTCACTGATCGAAGGGATAGGCGATCGTATCACTCCGTTAAAGCCGGCCCGGAGACGCTATTACCTGCTCATAAAACCTGCTTTCAGCATTAATACCGGCTGGGCTTATTCAAGTCTTAACGCACCGGTGGCAAGTGATTTCTCCGGTTACGATATAGAGCAGTTCAGGGAGCAGCCGGAAGCTTTAAGCTATTCGCTTGAGAATGATTTTGAAGCCTCGGTGATGGCCTCTTATCCGCAGCTGGCGGAGATCAAGGCATGGTTGGCAGAGAGCCCGGGTTCTCTGGGAGCGTTGATGAGTGGCAGCGGTTCGGTGGTTTATGCGGTCTATTCTGAACTTGCTCCGGCAGTCCGGGCAGAAGCTGATGCCCGGCAGCGTTGGCAGGGTTCCGGCGGTGAATTTTTTCTGGCTCGCAACCTGAATCTGTTTCACTCATGATTGATAGAATCTGAAAAAATAAAAAGCCCCAAATTCACATCGTGCTTGACTTGTTGCGGCTTTTTCTATATTAGGGGCGCAACTTTAGTGACTGCTTATTACAGGGGCGTCGTCAAGTGGTAAGACACAGGTTTTTGGTGCCTGCATTCGTAGGTTCGAGTCCTACCGCCCCTGCCATTGCCAGCGTGGTTCAGGGGTATCTTTCACCATAGTATTAGACGGTGTTGATCGGAACCAGATGTTTCCTTAAGGGTAACAAAGCGTTATATTCAATAATGCCAGGGTATATGCAAATGGAGCGCTTGAAAATATTTGGCGGAAATTCAAATCCGCTGCTTACTAATTCACTCTGCAAGGATCTTTGTGAGCCTTTGAGTAAAGGGGTGGTAAAGCGTTTCAGTGACGGTGAAGTGATGGTTGAACTCCATGAAAGCATGCGCGGAATGCATGTTTTTGTGGTCCAGTCGACCTCCGATCCGGTCAACGCTAATCTGATGGAGCTTTTGATCATCATTGATGCGTTGAAAAGAGCGTCAGCGGCTGAAATTACGGCGGTTATACCCTACTACGGCTATGCCCGTCAGGATCGCAAGGTTGCGCCCAGAGCTCCGATTACCGCCAAACTGGTGGCTGATCTATTGACTGTGGCCGGGGCCCAGAGAGTCCTGACGGTTGATCTTCACGCCGGTCAGATTCAGGGTTTTTTTAATATTCCAGTTGATCATCTCTATGCGTCGCCGGTTCTGCTTGATTATGTGAAAAATAACATTGAAGGCGATTTGGTCGTTGTTTCACCCGATGCCGGCGGAGTTGAACGGGCGCGCTCTTTTGCGAAAAAGTTGAAAGTCTCACTGGCGATTATTGATAAACGCCGCAGTGGTCCCAATGTTATGCAAGTAATGAACGTTATCGGTGATATTGACGGGAAAACCGCAATCATACTCGATGATATGATCGATACCGCCGGAACTTTAACTGAAGCCGCAAATGCTCTGGTAAAAAAAGGTGCATCCAGGGTTTATGGGCTGTCTACGCACGGGGTTTTATCCGGGCCGGCGATCGAACGGATTGAAAAGTCTAAATTGGAAAAAGTGATAATTACCGATACACTACCACCCACAGACCGGACCAAGGCGTGTGCTAAAATTGAGGTGCTTTCAGTCTCAGCTTTGATCGCCGATGCTATCAAACGGATCTATTTTGGTGATTCGGTCAGTGCCTTGTTTCTCTAAAGGAATTTTGAAACTGGCGGGCTTTAGTCCGCGTTAGTTTTTATATATTTTTGTCGATTTTTTTGTTTGTTAACCAGCTTATAAAAGTTGCGAAGTATTTTTTCAGCGGCCGTATTGATTAAACCATCTGTGCCGTTGTTGTTTAAGGAGGAGTAGGGTATGGCAATTGCGGAATTAGCAGTTGAAACTAGAACTGAGAGCGGAAAAGGGTTTGCCCGGAAGTTGCGTAGTGAAGGTAAAATTCCCGCAGTCCGTTATGGTCGGCAGTGTCCGGTAACCCAGTATACTGTTGAGCGCTTGGTCATTGATAAGTTTTTGCAGGAGAGTGGAGCCAGTGGACTGGTTGCGCTTGATGTCGATGGTGCCGGGCAGAATGATGAGTTGCTCTCTATTATTAAAGATATTCAGAGAGATCCGGTCAGCGGCCGGGTGATCCATCTTGATTTTTACGGAGTTCGCTACGGTGAGTCGATTCAGGTCGAAATTCCGTTGGTTTTTGAAGGGAAAGCGATCGGGGTTGCGGAAGGTGGATTACTGCAGCCGATCCGCCGATCCCTGGTTGCCAAATGTCTTCCCCGGGCAATTCCTGAAAACTTTGTTATTGATGTCACCGAGCTTGGTATCGGTGATGCAATCCATATAAGCGACCTCGATATTGAGGGCGTTGAGTTTGATACTTCGGTAGATTTTACTATCGTTACAGTTCAGACTGTTGCCAAGGAAGAAGAAGTTGTCGTGGACGATGATGAAATTTCTGTTGATGAAGTTGAAACCGAAGCTGAAGCTGAAGATACGGGTGCGGCTCCGGCTGAGTAACCTGTTTTTGTCCCAGTGGAGTCATCTCTGTCTGATATCGATTTTGTGATTGTCGGCCTGGGTAATCCGGGCCCTGAATATGTTGCGACGCGTCACAATTTTGGCTTTATTGTTCTAGATTACTTGCTGCATAAAATTAGTTCGCTAAGTTCTTTTGAATTCGTGGGCTATGCCCAATCTGAAATTGTGGTCACCAAGCTCGCCGACCGTTCAGTTTTATTGGTTAAGCCCAGGACTTTTATGAATAACTCCGGGTTTGCTGTCCGGGCTTTAATGGAACGGTTGCAGATTGCTGATCTGCACCGGCTGTTGATTGTTCATGATGATCTTGATCTGGATTTGGGTCGGATTAAGCTGAAACAAGGTGGCGGCAGCGGTGGTCATAACGGGCTTAAATCTTTAATCGAAGAGCTGGGCAGTCCAGATTTTTTACGTCTCAGACTTGGTGTCGGCAGTCAAAGTCGGACTACTGAGGATACTGTAGATTTTGTTCTGGCACCTTTCAGCAGCAATGAACAGCACTTGGTTGATGAGGTAATATCGCGGAGTGTCACCGGGATTGCCGAAGTTGTCAGTTCCGGAATAACTGTGGCGATGAATTTGATCAATCGCCGGGTTTCAGTTGAGGTCTAGTTTTTTTTCGACGTCGTTTTCTGGTTGTAAGCCAGAAAACATTCAACTTGTTAGATTATAAGAGAATTAAATTTTCAATTTAACCTAAACCGCTATTTTAGCAAGGGAGGAAAAGTATGGAAAGTTATACCATGTACGCGCCTATTCTTGGAGTTATTGGGCTCCTTTTTGCCGGTGTACTCTACTCTTATGTCGTTAAGCAGTCGGCTGGTAACGACAAAATGAAGGAAATCTCGGAAGCAATTCACTCTGGGGCGATGGCCTTTTTGAAACGTGAATACAAGATTCTGGCAGTTTTTGTTGTTATCGTTTTTGCTCTCCTTTATGGACTGCTCGGTGAGCAGACTGCCTACGCTTTCTTAGGCGGTGCGGCCTGTTCGGTATTTGCCGGTTATTTCGGTATGGTTGCTGCAACCCGGGCTAACGTTCGGACATCGGCGGCTGCTAATGAGTCAGGTCAGGCCAAAGCTTTGAGCGTTGCCTTCAGCGGTGGCGCCGTTATGGGTATGTCGGTTGCAGCCTTAGGTTTGATCGGGGTTGGAATCCTTTTCTACCTTTATGGTGGTTCTCCCGAAACCTCAACTTACATCAGTGGTTTTGCCATGGGTGCAAGTTCGATTGCACTGTTTGCTCGTATCGGTGGCGGTATTTATACTAAAGCAGCCGACGTTGGTGCTGACCTGGTTGGTAAAGTCGAAGCTGGTATTCCGGAAGATGATCCCCGTAACCCGGCTACGATCGCAGATAACGTTGGTGACAACGTTGGTGATATCGCTGGTATGGGTGCTGACATCTTTGAATCCTATGTTGGTTCAGTTGTCGCAACCATCGCTATTGCTGCAACTGCCACTGGTGCTGTTTATGAAGCGGCTCGTTATACCTTTATGGCCTATCCTTTGATTGTGGTAATGATCGGTATTGTCAGCTCCATGCTTGGCATTCTTTCGATGAAGATCCTGGAAAAATACAATCCAGCTGATGCTTTACGTTATTGTACGTTCGTTGGTGCTGGTGCTCTCTTGATTGGGGCTTATTATGCAGCCAAACAGATGGGTCTGCCAATTGGCGTCTTCTGGGCTCTGACCTTTGGTTGTGCTTGTGGTATCTTGATCGGGTTGACTACCGAGTATTATACATCGGCTAAACCGATTGTCAAGATTGCCGAAGCCAGCCTGACTGGGCCGGGTACCAACATCATCACCGGTCTTGCTGTTGGTCTTGAAAGTACCGCTGTTCCCGTTCTTTTGATCTGTGCTGCAATCTACGGTAGTTTCCATTTTATCGGTCTTTACGGTATCGGTATTGCTGCGGTTGGGATGTTGGCAACGGTTGGTGTCACCATGTCGGTTGATGCTTATGGTCCGATTGCTGATAACGCCGGTGGTATTTCTGAAATGTGTGGACTTGGTGAAGAGACTCGGAAAATCACCGATGGTCTTGACGCTCTGGGTAACACGACTGCCGCAATTGGTAAAGGTTTTGCAATCGGTTCAGCCGCTCTGACAGCTTTGGCTCTTTTCGCGGCCTATAGCTCTGCGGTTGGCCTGAAAGTTATCAATCTGACTAATCCGATGGTTGTTATTGGACTTTTCCTCGGTGGTATTGTGCCTTACCTCTGTGGTGCTATGACTATGTCTTCAGTCGGTAAGGCTGCATACGCAATGGTTGAAGAAGTTCGCCGTCAGTTTCGGGAAATCCCTGGGATCATGGAAGGTACCGGTAAGCCTGAGTATGATAAGTGTATTGAAATCAGTACCGATGCCTCTCTCAAAGAGATGATTGCTCCCAGTCTTTTGGCTATCCTTGCTCCGATTGCGGTTGGTTTTGCTCTTGGCGCCGAAGCTTTGGGCGGGATGCTGGCCGGTGCAACCTTGACTGGTGTCTTCATGGCTCTTTTCATGTCCAACGCCGGTGGCGCTTGGGATAATGCCAAGAAGTACATTGAGCAGGGCAATTGTGGTGGTAAAGGTTCCGACGCTCATAAAGCTGCGGTAACCGGCGACACGGTTGGCGATCCTTTCAAGGATACCTCCGGCCCGGCCATGAACATCTTGATCAAATTGATGTCTATTGTCTCTTTGGTTATTGCTCCGTTGCTGCTGAAGATGTAAGACGACTCAGTTTGTTTTTGACGAACCTCAGGCCAGCGCTCACAAGGCGCTGGCCTTTTTACGTCTTGACAAAATAGTGAAATTGCGGCAAGTTCTATTTCGGGTTTCGAAAACAGAGTTTTGGCCTTTATTGGCCTTTAAAGGTGAGTTTCTCAACTTACCGAGTAGAGGTTGATCTTGCCTTATCTTTAATGATTTCTACGTAGGTCTTTTTTCTGGAGTTAAGTTATGTCGGGTCACAATAAATGGAGTAGCATCAAGCACAAAAAAGGTGCGGCCGATGCAAAAAGAGGTAAGATCTTCACCAAAATCATCAAAGAAATTATTGTTGCCGCCCGGGCCGGAGGCGGTGATCCGGAAATGAATCCACGTTTGCGGACAGCAGTGGCGGCGGCAAAAGCTGCGAATATGCCTAAGGATAACATCGAGCGTGGTATAAAAAAAGGCACCGGTGATCTCGACGGAGTTAGTTACGAAGAGTATTCGTATGAGGGTTACGGTCCCGGCGGGACCGCGATTATGCTTGATATCATGACTGATAACAAGAATCGGACGGCTGCTGATATTCGCCATATTTTCAGTAAAGGTAATGGTAACCTTGGGGAAAATGGTTGCGTTGCCTGGATCTTTGAAACTAAAGGGGTGATCATTTGCGAGCGTGCCAAAGTTGATGCCGAGGCTCTGTTTGAACTTGCGCTTGAGGCCGGTGCCGAAGATGTGATTGATGAAGCGGGTGAAGAAATTATTGAGATTTACACTGCCCCCGAGTCTTTTGAAGATGTGCGGCAGGAGCTGGAGCGTGCCGGAGTTGAAATGGCTTCGGCCGCGGTCGATAAGATCCCTTCAAATACAGTTGACCTAAAAGGTAAGCATGCAGAACAGATGCTGCGTTTAATGGACAACCTTGAAGATTGTGATGATGTCCAGAAGGTCTACTCAAATTTTGATATAGATGAAGCTCTGCTCGAAAAGTTGCAGGGTTAGGATATCCCCAGGTGCTTATTTTAGGAGTTGATCCTGGGAGTTCGGTTACCGGTTTCGGCCTGGTTGATAACGTTTCTGGAAAACTCACCTATTGTCATGATGAACAGTTGAAGTTGCCGGTTCGGGTTGATATAGGTGGAAAACTGGCTCAGCTTTACGATTGCACAGCGGCTATTATCGAGAAATATAAACCCGTGCAATTAGCTGTGGAAGGGATCTTTTACGGCAGTAATGTCAAAAGTATGCTGGTCTTAGGCCAGGCCCGGGGAGCAGTGATGGTAGCTGCGGCCCGCCATGGGCTTAAAATTTTTGAGTATCCGCCGACTACAGTGAAGCAGACCGTTGCCGGTTATGGCCGGGCGACAAAGGATCAAATTCAACATATGGTAAAATTATTACTGCAAATCAAGCAGGTTTCGGGTGAGCACGCAGCTGACGCTCTGGCCATTGCGATTTGTCATCATCATCATATTCGGGTGGAGTATAAAAAATCATGATTGGCCGAATCCGAGGTTCTCTGATCTATAAAAGCGAGGATGAGGTTATTGTCGAGGCGGCCGGAGTCGGTTACACCCTGCACATTTCAGCTGCCACCAGAAATCAACTTCCTTCCTTAAATGATGAGATTATCTTGTGGGTCACTACCCGTTTCCGGGACGACCAGATTTTCCTGTACGGTTTTTTTGAACGTCGAGAACAGATGATGTTCTTACGGCTGCTTAAAGTGAATGGAGTCGGTCCGAAACTCGCTTTTGCCATCATTTCCGGGGCTTCGATTGACCAGCTCGAAAGTTGGCTTGTCAACCAGGAGGCAACTGAGTTGGTGAAACTGCCCGGAGTCGGGAAAAAACTTTCGCAGCGCCTGGTTCTTGAACTGGGTGAGGCTCTGAAGAAAGAGCTTGGGGTAATCGAACTGGCTGATTTAAAAACTGATTTACGCAACGGTAAAGGTACCGGCCGCGATGTTGGGCGGGATTTGATTGCGGCCCTGGAAGCCTTGGGCTATCGCAGCAATGAGGTCGAAATCTGTGTTGCGGGTATCCTGCGGGAGCATCCAGAGCAGAAACTTGAAGTTCTTTTGAAGCTGGCTCTGCAGGAGTTTCATCGTGGTTGATGAACGTCTGCTCGAACCGGGGCTGAATCCGGCTGATGGACCGATTGAAGAAGGTTTACGGCCGCATCAGCTGGTTAATTATGTGGGTCAGAAGAAGGCCGTAAATAATCTCAAGGTTTTTATTAAGGCGGCCTGTGGCCGGGCTGAAGCTTTAGATCACCTCCTTCTCTATGGTCCTCCTGGACTCGGAAAAACCACTTTATCCCGTATCGTCGCCGCAGAAATGGGGGCCCAGATTCGCGCCACTTCCGGGCCGGCAATTACCCGCCCGGGTGACCTGGCTGCAATTCTTACTAATCTTCAACCCCATGATATTCTTTTTATTGATGAAATTCACCGGCTCAACCGGACGGTGGAAGAGATTCTTTATCCCGCCCTGGAGGATTTCAGGCTTGATATTATAATTGGGCAGGGTCCGGCTGCACGTTCCATATCACTGGAATTGCCGCCTTTTACCTTGGTCGGAGCAACGACCAGATTCGGTCTGCTTTCTTCTCCTTTACGTGATCGTTTCGGCATTGTTATGCGACTTGAATTTTATCAGGTGGAAGAGCTTTCCGAGATTATTCTTCGTTCTGCCGGGATCTTGAATATAGAGGTAGATGAAAATGGCGCTGCGGAAGTCGCCCGACGATCTCGAGGAACTCCAAGAATTGCGAACCGACTGTTAAAGCGGGTGCGGGATTTTGCTCAGGTTGATGGCCATAATCTTGTTTCCCAGACAATTGCTGCGGCCGCTCTGGATAATCTTGAAATTGATCCTCAAGGTTTTGATAATCTGGATCGTCTCTTTATGGAGGCGATTATTCATAAATTTAATGGCGGCCCGGTTGGGATTGAAACCCTGGCCGCAGTGCTGAATGAGGAAGCGGACACTTTGGAAGATGTTTGTGAACCTTTTCTACTGCAGGCAGGTTTTCTTGCCCGGACTCCCCGGGGTCGAGTAGCTACGCGTTCTGCGCAGGTGTATTTTTCCTGAAGTTTCTTTCAATTACTGCTTGACGTTTACTGTGCTTGCTGATATTGCTTTCGGTTTTTAAGATAAAATATAATTCTATTATAGGGTGATTATGGCGAGTACAGACGAGTTTACTGCCAACGATTGGGTCGTCTATATCGTCGGTCAGCAGAATGTCCGGAAAGGACTTCTGGCATCATTTTTAGAGCGGGAATTTAAACTCTGTTGTCAGGTTGCCGAGAAAGGTTATGATCATCCGCCAATAAGCTTTGTCGGCAATTGTTCTCTGCTGTTACTGCGGGATTGTTCAGGTGACAATGCTGAGGAGGTCCTAGGCTATGTTGCAACTTTTGGTGACCGCCTGCTATCGGATAAAAAGACCTGCCTGGCATTGATTAATATCTCTCCTGATCTTGAGATCGAGGCTGAGTTGTTAAGGCATGGGGTGCGTGGGGTGATTATCGGCAGTCATGTCGCGCCCGATTTTCTACTACGTTTCGTCAGGGCAATTCTAGCCGGTGAGTTGTGGTTCCCCAGACAACTGATTAGCCGTTGTATCCTTGAGAGCCGGGGGCAGATAGTTGCAAAAGAAGGTGAAACTCCGGCACCTCTTAAGTCTATACTGCCAGTCACTTTATCTGTGAGAGAGAAAGAGGTGTTGATGGAAATCGGGATCGGTTCAACGAATGATCAGATTGCTGATCACCTGTGCATCAGTCAGCATACGGTTAAAAGTCACGTTTATCGTATCTTCAGAAAAATACATGTACCCAATCGTCTTCAGGCAGCATTGTGGGCCTCTAAGTACTTAGTATAAATTACTGTAAATCTATCAAGTAATAGGTAGCTTGATTGATGAGTGCACCGTTTTTTTTCGATTATGAATGAGCTCCAGAAGAGCACTTTTTAAAACTATGATACATCAGTGATTCAATTTATAGAAACTGTCAACCGAAGACTTAGGACCCATAAAAACCTGTGAAAGTGTCGGTTTTCTTTACAGATAATTGGCATCATTGCAATATGTCAATTATCTTAGTGTCTTACATTTTGGCATATTAAATGCATAACCATAGACAGTATATTCTATAAGCACTAGATATTTAACGCTACAGTTATTTTTTTGGTTATGGATGAGATTCCTAAGAGTGCTTTTTTTAAGAATAATCCTTTTTTAATACTTTTGACTGGTTGATTTTTTCTCTGTATAAGTATATAAATTATATAGAAGATTGAATTGGGAATTGATTACTGATTGTTATGGTCAGTTTTTCGGCGTAGTTATAAGTGGCTGGAAACTATTTTATTTGATGGACGGGTGAGATTATGGAAAGAAGGGTAGTTACTAGATATAACCTGCAGGTTCCGGCACATGTTGAGATTGTGCCCAGTGACGGTGAGGTTCAGTCCTTTGAGTGGAAAACCCGGGATGTCTCATCCAGCGGAGCGTTTCTACTGACAGAGGGTCATGGTTTGGAGAATGGTACAGACCTTAAGGTTAATCTCTTTCTAAACTCTTTTTCCGGTGCCGGTTCATGGGTCACCATGAATGGTCGGGTTGTACGTTCAGAGTCTGAAGGGGTCGGTGTCTGTTTTGACGGTCAATATCAGTTTGTAAGTGAAGCACCTGATCTCAATATGTAGAATAAGGATTTTATATTCTTTACAGTTGTTCAGTAAAATGGCAATAATAAAAACCGGTCCAGAAATAATTTCTGTCCCGGTTTTTTAATATTAACCAGAGGATAAAAAAGTTGATGAGTATTTTGGTGACCGGTACTGCCGGTTTTATCGGTTTTCATTTGAGTCGTCGGTTGCTGGCTGATGGCGTAAATGTGGTTGGACTGGACAACCTGAATGACTATTATGATGTTAAATTAAAAGAGGATCGCCTGGCAATTTTGTCGCGAGCTGACAACTTCACTTTTGTCAATCTTGACCTGGTTGACAGTGTCGCTATGGCGGAGCTCTTTAAAATAAATACTTTTCAGCAGGTCGTCAATCTGGCGGCGCAGGCCGGAGTTCGTTACAGTCTGGAAAATCCGAAAGCCTACGTTGACAGTAACCTTTCGGGTTTTCTCAATATTCTGGAAGGTTGTCGTCATAATCAGATTAAACATCTGGTCTATGCTTCTTCAAGTTCGGTTTACGGGCTCAATACCAGGATGCCGTTCTCGGTTCATGATAATGTTGATCATCCCTTAAGTCTCTATGCCGCCAGCAAAAAAGCGAATGAACTGATGGCGCATTCCTACAGTCATCTCTACCAGATACCGGTTACCGGATTACGTTTTTTTACGGTTTACGGTCCCTGGGGTCGGCCGGATATGGCCCTTTTCCTTTTCACCAAGGCCATTCTTCAAGGTGAGCCGATCAAGGTTTTTAACCATGGTCAGATGGAGCGGGATTTTACTTACGTCGATGATATTGTTGAGGGTATTGTTAGATTGCTGCCAGTGCTGCCGCAAGCAAATCCTGACTGGAACGGTGCCGATCCGGATCCGGGCAGCAGCCCGGCACCTTATCGGCTCTATAATATCGGTAATCACAGCCCGGTTAAACTGCTTGATTTTATTGCTATGATTGAGAAATCTCTAGGTTGTGAAGCCCGCAAAGAGTTCTTGCCGATGCAGCCCGGTGATGTGCCCGCGACTTATGCGGATGTTGAAGATCTCAGCCGGGCCGTAGGTTTCAGCCCGGAAACTCCCCTCGAACAGGGGATTGAAGAGTTTGTGAAGTGGTACCGCAGTTACTACAAGGTCTAGGCTTTCTGGCTCACCGCTTCGGAACTGAACTGAAGTTTGTATAAATTAGCGTACTCTCCATCTTTCAGCAGGAGTTCAGCATGAGTTCCGATTTCAACAATATGCCCGTTGCTCATCGTTACTATTCGGTCAGCGTTGGTAATGGTTGAGAGGCGGTGGGCAATAACCAGAGTGGTACGATCCTGCATCAGGCGGGTGATTGCCTCCTGGACTTCACGTTCGGATTCGGTATCTAGAGATGATGTTGCCTCATCCAGAATCAGGATGGGTGAATTTTTTAACAGGGCTCGGGCAATCGAAAGGCGTTGTTGCTGGCCGCCGGAGAGACGGATGCCGTTTTCACCGACAATAGTATCGTAGCCTTCCGGTAGATTTTTGATGAAATTATGAGCGTTTGCTGATTTAGCTGCGGCAAAAAGATCGTCATCACTGACATCTGACCGGCCGTAAGATATGTTAACCCGGATAGTGTCGTTAAAGAGAATTGTCTGCTGTGAAACTATCGCAATCTGCTGCCGCAGGGAGCGTTGGCTGATAGTCCGGATATCATAGTCATCGATGGAGATCTTACCGGATGTTACATCGTAAAAACGGGGCAGAAGATTTACCAGTGTGGTTTTGCCGCTGCCGCTCCGGCCGACAATCGCCACAGTCTCGCCTTTTCTGATTGTCAGCGATACCTTCTTTAAAATCTCTTCTTCTTGATTGTAAGAAAAATCAACTGTTTCATAGTGGATGCTGTTATTGAAACCAGGTAGAGTAACTGCATCATCCAGGTCTTTAATCTCCGCTTCAGTATCGAGTAGTTCAAAAACCCGGGTACCGGCGGCAAGAGCCTCCTGCACTTGGTTGTTACTGCGGTTTAATGAGCGAATCGGGCCGTAGAGCATAAACAGCGCCGTCATGAAAGAGAAAAAATTACCTGGAGTTGATTGCCCGTTGATTACCTGACTACCACCGTACCAGATGACAGCCGCGGCTGCAATCCCGCCGAAGGTTTCCGAAATCGGAGCGGTTAATGACTTTACCCGAAGGCGTTTGATCCTTATGGTAAAGAGCTTCTCGTTGACCCGGAAAAACTCCCGTCGGTTAAAATTTTCCATAAGAAAAGCCTTGATAATCCTGATGCCGGTAAAACTCTCCTGCAGGAAGGATGATATTTCAGCCACTTGTGACTGACCCTTTTTACTGAAACGGCGCAGTTTGCGGCTGTATTTAATAATCGGAAAGAAGAGTAGAGGCAGAATTACAAGGGCGATAATCGCCAGTTGCCAGTCGCGGTAGAAGAGTACACCGATAAGTCCTAAGGCCGTAATGACCTCTTTCAGGAGCCCGGCAATAACACTTGATACTGACCGCTGAATCATGCCGATATCATAGATGACACGTGAGGTTAGAGCCCCACTCGGGATGGAGTTGAAAAAGGAGAGGGAGAGGCCCTGAATGTGGTTGAAAACCTCTTCTCTGATATCCGTAACAATCCGGTTGCCGACAAAGCCGATAAAGTATGACTGAAAGTAATTCGAGACTCCCTTGACAGCAAAAATCAGAATAAGACCCAGCGGCAGGAGCTTCAGCATGGTCGCATCCTGTTGCAAAAAAATATCATCTAAGGCCGGTTTTACGAGAAAGGCAATTGCTGAAGTCAGAAGTGAGAAGATTATCATAAAGATAATCGCCAGCGACAGTTGTAGCCACAAAGGTTTGACGTAGCGTAAAAGGCGGCGGTAATTATGCATGTTGACTCATTTCTTTGATGACGGCCGCAGCTGCCCGCTGCGGGGCTCCGGGTTCTCCGAGTCTGGATTTTACTTTCTTGAGTTCTGTTATGGTTTGAGTATAGCGTTGTTGGTTATCAAGGATGGCCCGCATCTGGGCGACAATATTTTCCGGCACAGTTTCATTTTGCAGAAGCTCCGGGACGATCTCTTTGCCGGCAATCAGGTTGACCAGGCTGAAAAAGGGGAGCTTGATCACTCTTCTGCCGATTTCATAGGATATTCGGCTGACCTTGTAGACGACTACCATTGGGACTTCGGCCAGGGCCGTTTCCAGAGTTGCGGTTCCGGATGTGACTATGGCAAAAGCCGCATCTTTCAAAACCGTCGTCAGTGGTTCCCGGAGCAGGGTTACGTGATTACGAAAGTCGGCGGGGATCAGCTCGGCAACCATGGTTGATGAAATTGACGGAGCTATCGGAATGAGAAAGCGGGATTCCGGCTTTTCTCTGGCATAGAGTCGGGCCGCAGTGATCATCTCCGGCAGAAGATATTTGATTTCGCCCACGCGGCTGCCGGGAATCAAAGCAATAGTGGAACTTGTCCGGCGATCGCGGCACTTAAAAGTTTTAAACTCGTCCAGTAGCGGATGGCCTACATATTCTACGGCCACGTCATGCTGCCGGAAAAAATCTTCTTCAAACGGCAGGATGACGAGAACCTTATTAATCAGCCGGTTGATGGTTGCAACCCGGCCCTGGCGCCAGGCCCAGACTTTGGGGCTGATATAGTAGACAATTGGAATTTTAAGTTTGTGTGCGAAAGGGGCAACCAGGTGCAGGTTGAAGCCGGGAAAGTCGATGAGAACCAGAAGGTCGGGCCGGCTCTCAAGCAGATGCTGACGAATGGCTCTGCGGCCGGCGTTGATGTCGGCAAGACTACCCAAGACCTCAGTCAAACCGATTACCGCCAGCCGGGATGACGGGAAGATAAGTTCAACCCCCTCTTCTTCCATCTTGCGGCCCCCGATTCCGGAGAGCCTGATTTCAGGTACTTCCTGTTTCAGGGCCGCAGCCAGGTTGGCGCCGTGAAAATCCCCCGAATCTTCACCCGCAACCATCACAATGTGGGGAGAGTTTTTCATGCTATCCCTTTCGGCAAACTCCTCTTTTTGAGGATTTGATAAAATCTATCATTTCTTTAATTTCCGGGGTTATCTCAAGCTCATTTTCAACTCTCTCGATGGCTTTGGTCAGGGAGAGTCCGGTGGTTCGAAAAAGAATCCGAAAAGCCCGGCTGAGACTTTTCAAAGTCTCGGGACTGAACTTATGTCTTTTCAAGCCTTCACGGTTCAAACTGTAGAGCCGGGTGTGGTTACCGCTGGCGAGGACAAATGGTGGAATATCCTGAGCGACTCCGGAAGTGCCGCCGATAAAAGCGTGGCGACCAATCCGGCAAAACTGATGAATCGCACTTAAACCCCCGATTATGGCGTAATCTCCGACTTCACAGTGGCCTGCGAAGGTGGCCCCATTGGAGAGAATAATATGGTTGCCAAATTGGCAGTCATGGGCAATGTGCGAGTAGGCCATGATGAAATTGTGCGATCCTATGCGGGTAAATCCGCCGCCGAGTTCAGTGCCCCGGCTGATGGTTGCATACTCTCTGACAACGGTATGGTCACCGATTATAAGCTCGGACTGTCCCCCCTTATGTTTAAGATCCTGCGGATCGGTGCCCACCAGGGCATAAGGGTAGATGCGGCAGGAGCTACCGATAACAGTTTTGCCTTTAACGGTAGCGTGATGATCAATGGCGGTTCCGCTGCCGAGATCAACTTCTCCTTCGATGATCGCGTAAGGGCCGACAGAGACATCTTCAGCGAGGGTTGCCTTATCAGATATTATTGCAGTAGGGTGAATCTCGGACATAACCTTTAACCTCCTATACTGGCCATCATTTGAGCCTCACAGACGAGAATGCCGTCAACCTCGGCCCGGCCGGAAAATTTCCAGATATTACGGCGGTGGTTAAGCAGCGTCATGGTCATGACCAGAGTATCACCAGGGCGTACAGGTTTACGGAAGCGGGCTTTGTCAATACTCATGAAAAAAATTTTGGTATTAGAATCTGCGTTTCCGGCTTTGAGGCCCCCAGCCTCAAGCCCGAAAATCCCGGCTACCTGAGCCATGGCTTCTATTATCAAAACGCCGGGCATTACCGGGAAATTAGGGAAATGACCATTGAAAAATGGTTCATTAAAGGTGACGTTCTTAATCCCGACAATACCTTTGCCGGGATTAAGTTCAATAATCTTATCAATCAGCAGAAACGGGTAGCGATGTGGCAGATAATCCATGATCTGCTGGATGTCCATTAATGGTGAAGACATGTATGATCCTATTTTTTCTGGTTGTTTGCAGCCCATTTGTCATAGGCCTTAATCAATTCATCGGTCACATCGTTATTGTCGTCAGCATAGATGATGCCGCTGCGTTTTTCAAGGATGAGCTGGTACTTGCCGCTTTTGCCGAATTCCGAGGTTACAATCTCAAGATCTTTCAACATTTTTTTCAGGAATTCTCCCTCCAGGGATTTCATATCCTTTTCAGAATCAGAGACGAAAATTTTAAAATCACGAACCTTTTTCTGATAAGTACTCTCTTTCTCTTGACGTTTTTCCGGGCTCAGCATCATACCCTGACGTTCGAGTTCTTCCTTCATCGCTGAAATATCAGTCTGTTTCTTCTGCAGGATTCCTCTGAGTTCATCCTGGCGGGCTTTAATCTTTCCCTTGGCAATCTGACCCTGGGCTGAGAGGGCCATGACTTTCTGCAGGTCGATAAAACCGAACTTAGAATTTTTGTCCGCTGCCTGAACCGAAGCCAGGCTCATAAGTAACATTCCCACAGTCAAAATTGATACTAACAGATACTTTTTCATTTTGTTCTCCTTTAAGGTTAATGGTTTTAAGTTCTTACTGGTAAAAATTTATAAAAAATATCAGAACTTTTTGAAAGCAACAGAGTAGACTGAAAATTAGAAGAAACTTCCGATTGAGAAATCCCAGACGTTGTCTTCTTCGTCGTCTTCGGGGCTTAAGTTAAAGCCCCATTCAATCCGCAGGGGTCCCATTGGTGATTTCCAGCGAATTCCGAAACCGACGCTGTGCCGGAGATCGAAACTTAAATTCTCATCATCATCGAAAGCCTTACCGGCATCGTAGAAAACCACTCCCTTAAGACCCATATTATCAATCAGAGGGAAAATCCATTCAGCACTTAAAATCAGCTCTTTGGTACCACCGATAACATCGCCATTTATATCCTCCGGTCCGGCTTCACCGAAATCAAAACCGCGTACAGTTTGCAGGCCCCCGACATAGAAACGTTCGTAGAGAGGCAGATCCTGGCCGTTATAGCCATCGGCATAGCTGACGCGGCCCCAGAGATGAAAAGCACTCTCCCATTTGAAGGGATAGAATTTGTGTCCTTCAAGGATGAGTTTGTAAAAGTCATTATCAAAGCCTAAAGGACCACCCGCTAGAACCACTGTTCCCCTGACCTTGTAGCCCTGGGTCGGAAAGAGATAGTCGTTGCGTTTGTCGCGGCTCAGCGTAAAATAGACCTGGCTGGTTTCAGTTGTT
>Ga0190303_1000202_pt1 | contig 24355 bp, 28 predicted proteins | sample 48700701_MG_FD_161672 | JGI IMG/M metagenome (GOLD analysis project Ga0190303, IMG submission 161672) | Hydrothermal vent sediment bacterial communities from Southern Trench, Guaymas Basin, Mexico - 4870-07-0-1_MG | ecosystem: Environmental > Aquatic > Marine > Hydrothermal vents > Sediment ... | reverse complement strand
AAAATAAAAATCTTTAAATATTCACCAACCAATTATATGCAGAATTCTATGATTGTTAAAAATGAAATAAGGATTATAGGATGGGACGACGGTCCGTTTCTCAAGGGAGGAAAAGGCAAAGTTCCTGTAATTGGAACCATTTTTCGGGGTGGCGTGTTTCTTGATGGCATCTTAAGAATAGATGTGAAAATAGATGGTATGGATGCCACAGAGAAGCTTATAAAAGCTATAAATAGGAGTAAGCATAAAGATTTGAGAGTTATAATGCTGGATGGAATAACATTCGGCGGATTCAACATGGTTGACATAAAAAAACTGTATGAAAAAACTGGTCTGCCTGTTATTGCAATCGTAAGGAAAAAAACAAACCTAAAGAAATTCAAAGAAGCCATGAAAAAACTCCCACACTTTGAAAAAAGATGGGAAGCCGTTGAAAATGCAGGGGAATTTTACAAGGTTTCAAACAATGGAAAAAACATCTATTTCCAGAAAATGGGAATAGAGAAAGAAGATGCAGAAAAAATCATAAAGATTTCCTCAACGAGAAGCTTAATACCCGAAGCATTAAGGGTATCGCACCTTATAGCATCAGGGATTGTAAAAGGTGAAAGTATTGGAAGAGCTTAAAAAAATTAAAAAAACATGGGATGATTGGAATAAAGGATGGAAAGGAATTGTTATCTACTCCCTTCTTGGTGTTATTATTGCTTTCTCTGTTCACCAAGGATTTGGGCTTATCTTAGGCACTCAGCTCCCAATAGTTACTGTTTCAAGCGGCTCCATGGTTCCAACGCTCAACGTGGGAGACATAGTATTCATAAAAGGCGAAAACACATATCAATTAGGAGACATCATAGTGTTTAAGGGATGGGAACCTGAACCAATAATACATAGGATAGTTGCATATTCAAACGGTACCACTGTAAAAAAATATGATAGCTGGAATGAGTTGACAGATGAGAGAATAAAAGAACTGGCACAGGGGAAAGAAAAAATATATATAACCAAAGGAGACCATAATCCAGCATGCGACCAGTGTGGTGGAAGACTCCCTCCAACGGATTCCAAAATTTACGGAAAGTCTATCCTCGTTGTGCCATACCTTGGATGGGTAAAGATACTGTTCGTTGAATATTTCATAAAAGACCCGGTAATTGGAATAGCAATAGTAATTATATTGGGGCTTGGATACTGGGCATATAAAAAATGGATGTAGGTGTTAAGATGGTTAAGTTTTGTCCAAAGTGCGGAGGAATGATGGTTCCGAAGAAGTCCGACAAAAAGAAAAGGGGCGTGTTTCTGGTATGCAGAAGATGTGGCTATAAAGTCAGCTCTTACGCCAAAGACTACAACCTTAAAGAAAAAGTAGAGAAAAGGCCGGATGATGATGTGATAGTTATGGAAAAGGATGTAAGCTTAGAGACTTTGCCAAAGACAAAAATTCAGTGCCCGAAATGTGAAAACAACGAAGCTTACTGGTGGGTACAGCAGACCCGTTCCGTCGACGAAGCGCCAACTCGGTTTTACCAGTGCACGAAATGCGGCTACAAGTGGAGAGAATATCAGTAACTTTACAAAAGATTTAATTCTTCTATTCTCATCTTTGCATCCAGAGAGCTTCTGAACAAACTCCAAAAAACTTTTTGCAACCACTCAATCCAATCCTCGTCGTAAATATAATAAAGAATGTGCATTTTTTGTTTTAATTCCCCTCTTGCATAGCTCTCAGGATTAAGCACCTCTCTGAAAATTGCTAATTTATCGTCAACTATTGTTGCCCTGAGAGGTTGATACGAATGCCTTACCTCAACGGCATTGAAGCCGACTCTCTTGTTTATTGAAAGTACGTTTTGAATGTTTTCTATTCCTGCTAGTTCAACTCTTGTTAATATCTTTGAGAAAATTTTTTTCTTGCCTAACTCTTCTAATATTTCCCGAATCTTTTTATCGTGATGTGACATATTGCTGAATGTTAAGTTTCCAGAAAAAAATAGAATCTGCCTATCTGCGCTCTTCAATTCATCTGCAAAATCTTTAAAGTTTTGCGCAGAGTTGTACTCCTTCTCATTCATGACTTTAACTTTTTTCTTACTTTTATCAACAAATTGAAATATATCGGAAGGGCTAAAATCCTCCTTTCTTCTCCCGGATTCTATCTGCCTGAAAAGCCTTTCCTGAATTTCAGAAGCATGAAGTTTTTCTATATTGTTCCAGAAAACTATCTTTAAAGCGCCGCGTGTCCCCTCTCTGAAGACCCGTGTGGATAAAGTCCCCTCTTCACTTGATATCTTCTCCACGTACCGGTTAGCTGTGCGCCAGTTTATGCCCAGAAAATTCGCGACTTCATTTATGCTCCTGGGCCTCGCATAAACAAACTCATTTATCTTCTTTGTTACTTTTTTATCAAGCATATATAATTATACAACTATAGGTATAAAAATTTGTATGTAATTCTCTTGTCTTATACAACTCTATAGAATATATATGGGCAATAACCTGACTGTCAGAGAGCTTCTACAAAAAACATATGAAAAATTGGCTGAAAGAAACCAGCATGAAGTTATTGTATTAGACAATCCTGTTTTTGCTGAAATTGCTAATGATACAGATGGATATGGCTCAAGAGCCGGTGGCATGATATATGAAAAAGTTAACCTATTCAAATTCAATGGAAAAAAATGGGCTGTTGGGAATGGCAAAAAGTCTTGGGGCTATCCTGCAGACCCTTATGACAGCGACATATTGGCGCTGGAACTGGAAGAGATGCCAGATGATATGCAAACAGGATTAAAAGAAATGATAGAACACAGCACCTATTTTAAAAACTCCTTAGTATATGGGATGGCTGATGGCCATTTGGCAGTCCATAAAGACAGCCGACTAGGGGAAAAGATGTTGGGAATTTTAAAACCAAAAATATCAGAATTTATTACACAAAACCCTGAATATAACATTAATCATCTTTCTTTGTCTACGTTGAGCCCTGTCAACACTAAAAGAATGCTTTACAAATCTGAATTTGTTGACTTCCTAACCGAAGCAATTGAAAAAATTCTTGAAGAGGTGATTTAATGAAAAAATTAACAATGGAAACACCAATGCCAGAAATTATTAAAGGATTTTCAATAAACAGAAAAAAAATTGAAGAAAACCTTCTCATAGAATCTATCAGAAAATTAAATGATTATGTGCCTTTGCCTTCAGAGTCAGAGAAAAAGGAAAAATCCATGAGATATCTTGTTAGAGAATGGTTTTCACAAAAGATGGAAGAGAATTATAAGGAAGTTTCCTCTGGAGTACTTGCAATGGAAAGTGAGATTGAAATAGACCTTAATAAGTTTGATAACTATACAGATAGTGAATCAAAAATCAGAACTCCTGTACCCAGTGAAGTAAAAATCAAGATACCACTACTGGCAAGAGCCGAACTGGGATATCATAAAGGATGGGAACACAACTATAGACATATGGGAGAAGCCGGGAGTGGATACAACGAATATAAAATTAAGATTTTCTCACCGATGCCAAAGGTTCCACAAAAAATGAGAGAAGCAGGAAAAGAAGCACTCGCAAGAGTCTACGAAATATATGGAGAGGCATTGAGAACAGAAACACTTGGAGATATTATATTGACAAATGAAGAATATGCTCCGAACCCAAAATATGCAAAACTTCTTGTTGCATGGAAGCCGAGAGCAGACGACCTTCATATAGAAGTAGAAAAAATAGACAGAGACCCTGCACTGATTTTGGATTGGCATAGAACTTATCTTGTAGGCCTATGGGAGGAACCAAATGAAGATCCGTTCTGGGATGACCTTCCTATGAACCCCAGAAAAAGCTCCAATCTCGATGATATACTGGGGAATTGAAGGTGATAAGTGAATTATGTGTGGATTCAAAACAGACTGCCCGCACTACGAGTCAAGAGAACATATATCAAAATATGATAAATTTACCATACTCCCGGAAGATAAAAGGCTCCAATGGTGCGGAGACAGAGGAGAATGGATAGAAAAGTGTGACGGACCCGCATACAAAAAAGCTCTGGAGATATTATCCGAAGGACTTTATGGAATAGATGAAGCTAATAATATTTATCTTTAAAAGAACAACAAATTTATATTAATTTACGGTGGTAAAAATGGGGAATATTTCTGGGATAACGTATGAATCTTCTGGTGTTTCCATAAGAGACCAGAACTGGGTAAATAGAGAAGTTGTTGAAAGGCTTAAAAAATTTGGAATGAAAGTTGATGGACTCTTTGGAGGTGCTGTCGACATCTCATCATATAAAGAGAATGTTTATATAGAGCTCACTGGAGCAAGCATCATGATTGATGCACCAACAACCAAATCAGCAGGAACTTTTACTGCAGAAAGAGCATTTAGAAGGATTAGTGGAAAACCATTGGGAGTTTTGGATTACTTTGCTTCACCCTTCATGGATAAAAGAGTTGTGGATTTCGTGGAGGGTGTAGCAAAAAAATCATCAGAAAATAAAACACCTGTCATTGGTGGGGAAAGCGCCCAGATGCAGAACACTTACAAAGAAGAAAAATATGATGGTTTTGTCCATGTAATTGAACTCAATGATAAATACTCATGCGATATCACAAATTTGGTTAAAGATATGGAAGAACCACTTTTAGTTGCAAGCACCGACGGTGTTGGAACGAAGACAAAAATTGTCAGAAATCCTCTTGATATAATTTACCATGGATTCAACGACATTGGTGCTCTTGGCGTGAAGCCGGTTGCATTCGGGATTTACATCGCAGGAAATGTGCCTGAAAATGAATTAACTGAAATTGAAAAAAAATCAGACATTGCCTGCAAAGACTTGGGTATATTCAAAATGAAGCCAATGGTTGAGCAAAAAACCGACACTTATATTCATGGTGAAGTTGATATAGCAGGAACTGTTCTTGGTGTAATTGATGCAAAAAATTTAATAACAGGAGAAAACGTTAAAGAAGGTGACGCAATTATTGGAATTGGTGTCGACGCCCTCATGACCAATGGATACACCCTGGCAAGAAAAATTGGTGAAGAAATTGTAGAAGATTGGAATGCTCCAATGAAAGAGTTTGGTGGAAAAAGTTTCAGGGAAGAGCTATCAAAGCCTCACGTCCCAATGACTGATATATTATTCGGTGCTGAAGACGTGGATGGAATTTTATCAAAATATCCGGGAAGCGTCAAGGCAACAGCACACATAACAGGTGGAGGGCAGGAAGACAACATAAAGAGAATGGTACCCGACGGGCTATGTGCAGAGGTTGAAAGAGTGCTGCCCATACCGCCGGCAATGAAATTCTTCATCGAAAACGGACTCGATATAGAAGAAGCTTACAGAACATTCAACATGGGAGTTGGTTTCACCTTGACAGTCCCCGAAGAAAAATCAGATGAAATTGTCGACTACATAAACAGGAATTTCAGAGACCGGTTGTGGTGCAAGAGACCTGCTGCAAAAATCGGAGAAATCGCAGGGAATGATGACAAGAAATTTGTCTTTAAGTAATGACGCCATAATATTTTTTTATTTAAATGATTCTATAAAAATAATATGACCAAACTTAAGAGGGTTGTGGGATTCAAATCAATGATATTCCTCTGCATAAATGCCATAATAGGCACCGGCCTGTTCTTTCTTCCATCAATAGGAGCTTACTATGCCGGACCAGCATCATTGATATCATGGATTGTAATAGGGGCTCTTGCAATTCTTATGTCTTTCATATTTGCAGAGCTCGTTAGCATTTACCCAAAAGCCGGCGGTGTTTTTGAGTATGCAAAACAGGCGTTTGGCGAATTTGAATCATTTATGACCGGCTGGATATCATGGCTTGTTGCCAATGTAACTATTTCCATGCTGATTGTTGGAGCACTTTACTACATAATGCCAGCATCACACTTCATAGTAAAGATTGCTATATCAATAATCATACTGACAGCATTCAACATAATAAGCTACAGGGGAATGAAAACCAGCACAATGATGCTTATTTTCTTTTCTATTCTTACAATGATGATACCAATATCTCTTATAATTGGCGGCGCCCCAAAAATAGACTTATCAAACTTACAGCCATTTTTTGTTTATCCTTTGTCTTCAATATTTGTGGCCATGTTCTATATATCAGAAACTTTCATAGGGTGGGAATCCATAACTTTCCTTTCAGAAGAGGCTAAAAACCCGAAAAAGAATATGCCTATAGCAATAATATTATCAACTCTAATAATAGTATTGATAAGCATACTATTGGTTTTTGTTTCACTTGGTGTTATGAACTGGCAAACTTTTTCCAGATGTGACGCTCCTTTTTCTGACCTGTCTGAGGTGCTCTTTGGGCCAGTAGGTAAAAGTATAATATCATTTCTTATATTCTTTGTAATAATAGGAGCCGCAGCATCTTGGATAATCTCCACACCAAGGCTTCTTCTCGCCATGGCAAGGGAAAAATTGTTTTTAAAGGATTGCCGTGCTATTCATGAAAAATACAACACGCCCCACATGGCTATTTTGTTCCAGACCGTTGTATCCATTTTTGTTATAATCATGGGATTGGGAAACTACAAGTTACTTCTTTCACTGCTTCTTCCGCTGGTTATAACAATGTACTTGATTGTTTTGTACAGCTTTATAAAGATCAGGAAAATAAAAATCAGAAGGCCGTTCAAATCTCCTGTTGGTGTATTGGGGGCATACCTTATAGCAGCCTTTTACATAATCATCCTGTTCTTCTGGTTTTTAAAAGACCCAAACTCCGTCCACACTATGATAATCTGCGCTGGGCTGGTTTTTTTAGGGATACCCATTTACATACTGGTAAAAATGCAGGACAGAAAATTCATAGAATTTTTCTTTGATCATTTATCCGGATTTTATAACATTGTGCTTCCATTCTGGTACGGGAAGAGAGAAAAAGATGTTGTGATAAAGGGTGCGAAAATAAAGAAAGGCTACAAAGTGCTTGACTATGGGTGTGGCGGAGGATCAAATCTTTTAGACCTATCGGAGGATGTCGGAAAAAAAGGAAAAGTTGTCGGGGTAGACATATCAAAAAAACAACTGGAGGCGTGCGTAAGAAGAGTGGCAAAATTCTGTGAAAGGGAAAATGTAATAATGGTGAAAGAGGAGGACAGAAGAACAGAATTTGGAAAAAATATTTTTGACGCCATAATATCCGTTGGCGTCATATCATATCAGGAAAATCCACTGGAGCTTTTGAAGGAATTGAGAAAATTCCTGAAGCCAAAAAGAAGAATAAGCATCTTAGAATTTGGCAAAAGTTTGTTTGTCTCCCCTCCAGAGGAACTTAAAAACAAAAACAACATAAGAAAGCTTTTTAAGAAGGCTGGGTTTAAAAACATTAAAATAAAAGAAAAGAAAAAACTATTCACTAAGTATTATTTCATAACAGCTGAAAAATAAGGTGATATCTATCAAAGTTAAAAATGCAATGAAAAAAGAAGTCATAAAATTTTATCCTGAAGACAGTATAGTTAAAGTATTGAGAACATTTTCCAAAAATAAAATAAGCGGCGCCCCGGTTATAGACAAATCCAACAAAGTTATTGGGATAATCACAGACTCAGATATAATAAAGAAACTGGACATAAAAACACCAAAAGTTCATTTCTCAAGAAGTCCTGACTTTCTCCTCATACTGGCTGGGCTTAAATCAAGGAGAAGCGCGGAGGAAATAAAAAACGAGATGGAAGTTGTAAAGAAATTTAAAGTAAAGGATTTTATGAAAAGTGATGTGATAACAACAACAAAAGACGAGAACCTTATGAAAGCCGCAAGACTGCTCAGTGAACATGACATAACAAGATTGCCTGTAGTTAATAAAAGCAATAAACTGGTTGGGATAATTGCAAGAGGAGACATAATAACAGCATTATCAAAGATGTGAAATTATTTCAAAAACTTCTTTATTATCTTTTTCAAAACTCTTTCCTTTAACTCGTAATGAACCCTGACAGCAGGCTTGTTTATTCTTATCACTTTTCTCAAATCTATTGGTGTGCCTATAACCACGGCATCGCAATTCGCTTTGTTTATGGTTTTTTCCAATTCCTTCAATTGTTTTTTGCTGTATCCCATGGCAGGCAAAACCTTTTCTAAATGGCTGTATTTTTTAAAAGTCTTCCTTATTGAACCCACTGCATACCTTCTGGGGTCAGCAATCCTGCAGTTGTATCTCTTTGCTGCAAAATACCCTGCCCCATATTTCATCCCACCGTGGGTAACAGTTGGTCCGTCTTCAACAACCAGAACTCTTTTGTTTTTAATTTTATTTGGGCCGTCAACAGAGATCACAGAATCGGCATGAATTATTTTTGCCATTGGATTTACTTTTTTTGTATTTTCTTCAACTATTTTTATCCATTCTTTTTTAGCCGTATCTTCCTTGTTTATCACCACAACGTTAGCCATCCTCAAGTTGACCTCCCCTGGATAATATTTCAGCTCGTGACCTGCCCTGTGGGGGTCTGCAACTGTTATCAGTAAGTCAGTTTTGTAAAAAGGAAAGTCGTTGTTCCCTCCGTCCCATACTATCACATCTGCTTCTTTTTCAGCTCTCTTCAAAATTTCCCCATAGTCTACTCCTGCATAAACAATGTTGCCCCTGCTTATGTGCGGCTCATATTCCTCTCTTTCCTCAATGGTGCAGTTGTACCTGTCCAAGTCTTCAAGCTTTTCAAATCTTTCCCATATCTGCTTCCTTAAATCGCCATAAGGCATTGGATGCCTGACGACTGCTACTTTCAATCCCATTTTTTTGAGAATCTCGCAAACCTTTCTTGTTGTCTGTGACTTACCGCAGCCCGTCCTTACGGCGCAAACAGATATCACAGGCTTTTTTGATTTTAGCATTGTGCTGCTTGGACCAAGGAGCCAGAAGTCAGCACCAGCAGCATTAACAATTGAAGCCCTGTGCATCACGTAGTCATAAGATAAATCAGAATAGGATAAAACAACTATGTCAACATTGTGTTTCTTTATAAGTTTTGGAAGCTCATCCTCAGCATAAATTGGTATTCCTTTTGGATAAAGTTTTCCAGCGAGCTCCTTCGGATATTTCCTTCCCGCGATATCTGGAATCTGGGTTGCAGTGAAGCAGACTACCCTGTACTTTGGGTTGTCCCTGAAGAAAACATTGAAATTATGAAAATCCCTCCCGGCTGCGCCCATTATGATAACTTTTTTTGTCATAAAAATCTATTGACCTTTGTTGAATAAAAACATTACACAAAGTAATCCAGAATTGTCTTCCCATCCTCTGGTATTTTTCTCTCGCAGTAGTGGCACCTTAAAACTACTGGGTCTTTAGACAATACATCAAATTTGTAATCAATTGGCTCTTTTCTTCCATATCTGTCTCTATAATTAGTTATACACCTTTCATTTCCACACCTAACAATCCCTATCACTTCATCAGGAAGATCCACTTGCCTTTTTTCAACAACTTCATAGTCCTTGATTATGTTTATGGTTGCACGGGGACTCAGCAAAGCTATTTTGTTTGTCTCCTCAGGCGTTAACTCAACATCCTCTATCTTTAAGATGTCTTTCTTTCCATCACCGTGCGCTCTCGAACTATCAACATTAGCCAAAACACTGTATATTTTTTCACTAAATATTTCTGGATTAAGAATATCATTTAAAATTATTAAAGCAGTAGATGGGCGCAGATGGTCTATTACCGTGCCCTTTTCTATTTTCTTTACTATGAGCTTATTGTCTTTCATTAAAAATAATTATTAGGGGAGCAAATATTTATCTTTGTAAAACATTTAAATATAACAATGTTATATTATTGTTAATTGATGACGGTGACTCTATGAGAAGAATTTATATGGACCACGCTGCCACGACACCGGTAGCCCCCGAAGTCCTGGAAGCAATGAATCCATACTTTTCTGAAAAGTTTGGCAATTCTGCATCGCTTCATTATTTTGGCAGGGAAGCTGAAAATGCATTGGAAGATGCGAGAAGGTATATAGCAAAGTTCTTTGGTGTAAAGCCAGAAGAAATTTTTTTCACATCAGGAGGAACAGAAGCGGACAATCTGGCACTAAAAGGCATTGCTTCTGCCTTTGGGAAAGGGCATATCATAACGTCACAGATAGAGCATCATGCTATTTTACACACTGCAAAATGGCTTGAAAACCATGGCTTTGATGTCACCTACCTGCCTGTAGACAAATACGGTTTTGTAAATCCCGAAGATGTTGAAAAAACCATAAGAAAGGATACAATTCTCGTTTCAATAATGCATGCCAACAACGAAATTGGTACAATAGAGCCCATAGAAGAAATTGGAAAAATATGCAGGAAATATGGGGTTTACTTTCATACTGATGCTGTACAAACTGTTGGGAAAATTCCAATACCCACAAAGAACATAGATTTATTGTCCTCTTCTGCTCACAAACTTTACGGACCGAAGGGTGTTGGGCTCCTGTACATAAAAAATGGCGTGAAAATAGAACCAATTCAGCATGGAGGCGGACATGAGAGAGGTATGCGCTCAGGGACGGAAAACGTTGCTGGGATAGTTGGATTTGCCAAGGCTATAGAACTTGCAAAGAAGCACATGGACAAAGAAGCAAAGAGACTCTCCGCGCTAAGGGATGAACTAATTAAAGAAACGCTTAAAATTGGTGACTCCTGGCTGAACGGCCACCCAACAAAAAGACTCCCGGGAAATGCACATTTCGGCTTTAAGTTCATTGAGGGCGAAGCTCTTATATTACTCCTGGATGAAATGGGCATAGCTGCAAGCACAGGCTCCGCATGCTCTTCCAAGTCTCTGAAGCCATCACACGTCTTAACAGCAATAGGCTTAAAACCAGAAGAAGCACACGGCTCCCTCAGGCTAACGCTTGGAAAGGACAACAATGAAGAAGACATAAAATATGCCGCAGATGCTATTCAAGACGTAGTCGAGAAACTAAGGAAAATTTCCCCTTTTAAAAAGTGATGTTATGGCAATAAAATATTCTCAAAAGGTTGTAGACCACTTTCTACACCCAAAAAACCAAGGAAAGATGAAAAATCCTGACGGGATAGGAAAAGTTGGAAATATATCCTGTGGAGACGTGATGTACTTCTACATCAAAGTTGGGAACGGAACGATAACTGATGTAAAGTGGGAAACGCTGGGATGCGCTGCAGCCATAGCAGTATCCTCAATAGTTAGTGAGCTAGTGAAAGGCATGAAACTGGAAGAAGCGCTTAAACTAACGAACAAAGATGTCTTAAAGGAACTCGGTGACTTGCCACCACTTAAGATTCATTGTTCTTTACTGGGAATAGATGCCCTTGATGAAGCTATTTATAACTACATGTCAAAAAATAACCTGCCAATTCCAAAAGATTTAGAAGAAAAACACAAAAAAGAAAAAGAAATCCTGGAAAAAATAGAGGGGTGATGAATTGCCAGAAAAGAAAAAAATCACAAAAGACATGAGCATAGGGGAAGTTATAAAAGAGTTTCCAGAAACATTTGAGGTTTTCCAGAAATATAACATATCCTGTATGGGATGCCCTTTTGCCATGATGGAGACACTGGAACAGGGTGCCAAAGCGCACGGAATTGATGTAAAAAAGATTATAAAAGATTTGAATGATGCCATAGGGGAGAAATGAATGGTCTTATTCTGCATTCCATGTTTGACGTTGTTGCTGTATTTTGCAATAGCCTCCATATTTGTACCCAGATACAGAGTCTACATAAAGGAAGGTTGGAGATGCTTCATAGACAAGCTGAGGGGCAAAAAATGTTCTGTGTCTTTTGACAACAGGATGAGACTGAAAATATCAGCATGGTTCTCCAAGAAAGGAATGCCAAGGATTGGAAAATTCCTTTACAATGAAAGAAACTTCAACTGGACGCTGATAATAATCGGTGTTGGAACTACTGTTTTGTCAATCTATCTCATGGTAGTGTTCATAGATTTCATGATAAATCCACCATGCACGGTAGATACCTGCGGCGCTTAGATAACTTTTTATTTCTTATCAGACAAGATATAAACATGCCAGAAGATTTTGGTTTCAAAAGGTTTCCAACTGTAGAAAAGAAAATATCTGAAATAAGTCCGGAAGACATCAGAGTCGCAGTTATTGGAACTGTTGTAGACAAAGGGGATGGAAAAATAGTTATTGATGATGGCTCTGATAATATTAACGTATTCCTCGATGATGAAAATAAACTGGAAACAGGGAAGATGTTAAGAATTGTGGGGAGAGTAAACAAAGACGACTTGAGTATAAGCGCCGAGGCTGTACAGGATTTCTCAAAATTCAATCTGGAATTGTATAAAAAATTGAAAGAACTTTATTTAACCAAATAAACTTCTCCAGCAGAGTATTGCATTTCATAATCTATCCAATTGAGGGCGTTCCTTATCCTAAAGACCCTTCCTCTTATTGGATTTCCGTATATGTCTTCCAAGATGCCCGTGTCAAATTTTGTATATTGACCTGGTTTATAACTGAACCTGTATACTTCTTTCATCGAATGCCAATCTCCTACTGATATTATAGCCTCTTGGTATCCAGAGCCTTCCATTTTTACCGTGCCTGAAATTCTCTTTATTATTTTTTCTTCTCCCAAGTCATAGTGATGCTCTTGAGCATTGCATCCAATCACATTTCTCTGAGCTCCCAAAGCCTGGAGATCCGCGCTTCCATCGCAGGAGAACGTATTGATCATTGTTTGCAGAGTAGTGGTGGTAGTTGATGTTGAAGTAGATGTAGAGGTTGTGGTTGTGGAAGTAGAGGTCGATGTGCTGGTTGATGTTGAAGTAACAGTGGTTGTGGTTGTATTCGAGGTTGTTGTATTTGTTGCTTGGCTGGGATTTTCGCAGACATCTGTTCTACTGGACCAACCGTATTTTGAACCTACATTTTGTTTGCAAATTAATCCAGACTTGCAGTCATCATTGGAATCACAATCTCCATATCCTGCTGAGCATTTGCAGGTTGGTGAACAGTAGGACCAGTCACCGGGAGAACCTTTGTGGCAAGATGTTGGAACAGTGGTTGTGGTTGTATTCGAGGTTGTTGTATTTGTTGCTTGGCTGGGATTTTCGCAGACATCTGTTCTACTGGACCAACCGTATTTTGAACCTACATTTTGTTTGCAAATTAATCCAGACTTGCAGTCATCATTGGAATCACAATCTCCATATCCTGCTGAGCATTTGCAGGTTGGTGAACAGTAGGACCAGTCACCGGGAGAGCCCTTGTGACAGGAAATTTGATCCGTGCTTGGTGAAACTGTCCCACCCGCAGATGAGTCTGAATTTCTGTTGATAGTAGTTGTTGCAACAGTCGTTGTAGTTGATGTGGGTGAACTACAAGAGAGAGATAAATCATATGTTCCTGAATGTTCTGGAACCCAATCTACCATTATATAGTATGTTCCTCCAGTTAAAGTGTGTGAGCAAGTTTCTGTAAAATAATGCGGTTTGCTGGGCTTACACTCATAATTATGAAAAGAGGGGCAACTTCCATCTGATGTAGTATATAAATTATAACTAGCAACTGAGTTTGGTTTCATTGTTACCTTTACATCCTTTGAAGAATCTAATGTATAAACAAAATATTGTTGTTCAGATGTAGAAAGATCATGTATAGTTTCACCACAAGAAATTCTAAGAGCATCTTGGCAAGAAGAATGTGGCGGTATTGTTGTTGTAGTTGAAGTAGTGGTTGTCTTTCCAGCAATACAGCTCCAATCCGAGCAATCAAACATAACTTCATTCGTACATCTATAACCTTTGCATTCATTTCCACAACAGTGCCACTTGCCTCCATCATAAATACATGCTCTGTGGTTTGCGTTACACGGACCATCAACAAGAGAACTATCAGAAAATCTTACCTTCAAAACTCCGTCATCGCAATATTTTGATGTGTCTATGTTCATTGGTTTATGCTGCGACCAGGAACAGTGCGAGGGATTTGTCCCTTTCCCAGCATAGCCAAGACCATCCCCTTCTATAGAGATATATGACTCCTCAACACCATAAAGACCTGAAGAATCATAATCACCATAAAGCTCTACGAAAAAGTTGTAACCGCCAAGATTAGCCGTGCTTGTATAGGGACTTGCGTTTTCTTCTGTTTTCGATTCACCCTCTTCAGTACATAAAACATCCACGATAGCAGTATCAGGTGTATTTACATATTTTCCATTAACATCATATGCATCCGAAAGTACTTTGTATTTCCCTGGAGAATTGACATCAATTCTAAAACTACTTGTAGAAAATCCAGAAGCACCTGCACTGGACATATCAGAATTTCCATATTTTAAATCAGAGTGTGTTATCCATTTTAGACTTCCTGTGTCAGACACTTTATTTATATTGGCAACCGTGTAATCATAAAACCCTTCCACATCAAAAGTTAAAACCCATTTAGAATTCACTTTGGTACACTTCATATTTGTTATGTTTATTTCTATTTTATTGCCTCCATTGCTTTTTTGGGAATGGCAGGAATTATCATACCAATAACAGGAATTGCTTGTACATTTTGTCCATGAGCTATAATATTCGCATGGATAATGAGAATAGCATGTATTATTCCACCAAATGAAATTCCACTCTTCGCATTCTTTTTGATTGTCTAATTGATTGGCCCTTGGTTTCACATTATGGCAAGAGTTATCCCACCAATATGTGTGCATTGAAGCGCCCACTGATTTTATTCTCTTCTGATAATACTCATTGTTGAACTTTAAACAATCCTCTTTACTTTTTATCAAATGTGTCTGTGGCCAACCATGACATTCATTGTTCCATATCCAGCATCCATTACTCTCACAGTCGTCCAGGTTCTTTACCCATGTGCATAATTTGAGCCCTAGATTACATCTGCCATCATACCAATAGTACCCCTGACTTCTGCATTCATCTTTCGATGGATATGGCTTAAATGGTAGTTTATCTATAGCCTCTTCAGCCAGCCAATCAGGAATTTTACCTGTCTGTGTGTTGTAGTCCCTGATATAATTAAGTGGCCGGTCTAAGTTGAAGTCTAACATCCCAGTCCAGTATATGGGTCCGCTTGGATATCCCCCCTGAAAATCAAGGGTAATCTCCCACCTATGATCCCCAATAATTTTTCCATATCTTATTATATCCCCAGACTTATGCCATCTTGAAGACGGGCCAGCACTCCATTTATCTCCTATTTGGTTAATCGCATCAATATCAATTAGATAGTGTCTGAAAAGTTTGTTTATAAACTCTTTCTTAGTAACACCGCTGACATTTTTAAATTCTATATTTCCAGAAGCTTTTACACAAGATATTTTATTTTCTTCCTTTAATGGCCCATCGTAAATACATGCATAGGTTGCTTTTATTGGCTTTCCCTTACATTTGTCAGGCAACTCAGGTATAAACCATGTTCCTGATATTTCGTTTCCTTTTCTATTTGGATTATCTGAGAAAATACCGGAAACATCTCCACCTTCATATTCTATGTTACATTCTGAATCATCTGATACTGCATCTATCTGAAAATGTCTTATGTTATAACAATCTCCTTCTAAAACTCCAGAAAATTGTACTTCCCCACCCCAGCTACAATCTCCAATGCATGTTGAGTTTATAGACGCTGAAACAAGTCTACACTGAGACGCTCTCGCAGGATTTGAAAAAGTCAAAAAAACAAACAGTATTAAAAATGTCAATAGAGCATGTTTTATATTCATGATTATTTTTTGTCTTATAAATATATAAAAATTTTAAAAATGCAAACCTATATAAACAATAAAACAAATTGAATATTTGGAGGTGTAAAGAATGTTTAAGGCAACAATTTCAGATGTTTCTCTATTAAGAGATTCTATAGACACGATCTCACAGATTATAGGAGAAGGTGTCTTTAAGTTGACAAAAGATGGTATTTCTCTGGTAGCCACAGACAGGGCAATGGTGGCTGTGGTTGATTTTGAATTGAAAAAATCTGCCTTTGACGAATATGTCTGCGACGAAGAAACATCCATAGGAGTCAACATAGAAAACTTGCTGCAGATATTGAGGAGAGTCAAATCCACGGACAAAATAACTTTAGAGCTTGCAGACAACAAACTCAAGATAGAAATGAAGGGTGAGGGAACAAGAAAATTCTCAATGCCACTTTTGGATATATCAGCGGGAGAAATTCCAGAAGTGAACCAGTTGGAATTCCCAACAAAGATGAAGATAAAAACGTCCGTGATAGAAGAAGGGATAAATGACGCCGACATCATAAGCGATTCCATAGTCTTTGAGACTGATGGAAAAATATTCAAGATGAAAACCGAGGGAGACTCCAGCAGTGTAGAATCTATTGTTGAAAAAGACAATGGACTCATAGAAATATCCGGCAGCGAATCAAGAAGCAGATACGCTTTGGAATACCTGAAAAAAATGATGAAAGCTGGAAAAATTTCAGAAATAGCAACATTGAATCTTGGAAAGGACTTTCCATTGAAAATAACATTTACAAAACCTGACAAGGTTTCAATGTCTTTCGTGCTGGCGCCAAGGGTTGAAGATTAAGGATTATAAGAATTTAGCAAACTGCAGTATGTCGGTGCCTTTCCTATAATGCTCTCTGAAATATCCTTCTATGTAGAAGCCAAGCTCAAGAAGAATCCTTATGGAAAATTTGTTGTTGCTTTGAGTCCTTGCAACAACCTTTCTAATGTTTTTTCTCTTGAGACTATTGAGAGCTCTTTTTGTTAAATTTGTGCCTACGCCATTATTTCTATGCGGTTTATCAACCACAAGCCATCTCAACTCTGCCAAATCCAAATCCACGATAGAATATCTTACACTTCCTATTATCTTATTATCGAAAACTGCAACAAAGAATTTGCTGTTATCTCTCATCTCCTCTTCTACAAGTTCTTTTGTGATTCTGAACGGTTTGTAATCCTTGCCTAGATTCCTGCCTATTATTTTTGAAATTTCCTTTGCATCTTTTAAATTCGCACTTCTTATCTTCATAAATATAATAATGCTGTTGAAAGTTTAAATTAATTTATAAAACACTCTTCAATGTTTCCAGATTGAAAGTTGTGCCAGAACACCCATTTTTTATCAAGGGGACGCCCTGAGTTACAATTCTATGTGAATCTCTATAGGAATCCAACAAATTATTTGCAAGCTTTATTTCCTCCGGGCAGGCAACACCAACAAATGCCTCATATCCTTTTTTTATTATCTTCCTTATACAGGAGCCCCCAGGCAAAACAAAAACATCATAGCCCCTTTCCTCCCCAAGTTTTGTAGCTTTATTTATCAGGCAATCCTTAGAGCAGTGGGAGCATCGGTAGGAAGATGTCTCCTCATCAAATGAAGCCTTGCACCGTGAATCCATATATTTTCTGGAGCAATGGGGAAGGAGAATGGCTCTCTTATTTGTTTTCAAAAATTCTTCCCTTTGAATGATATTCCTGACATAATTATCTATTAAATCCTCAACAACTGTTATAGCATCAGAGACAGGTATTCCAATCATTTTGTCAACCTTGAACTTCTTGACAAGATGCATGGCTATTTTTCCAATCTTTCCATGTATGTCTCTCTTACTGGAAAATCTTGCAATGTCACTAAAGAATGATTTGGAAATTCTTGATAAGTCAAAATTGAACTTGTAAGCCATTTTAATCTATAATAAAATTGTTTTTACTATATAATAATTTTATATTCAAAAACCAAAAAAGTAATAGGGATTTTAAATGGTTTGCGAATATGAGATGAAAGGCAGGACTATGAAGGTAAACTGCCTTGGATGTATATATGGCTCCAGTATAGAGGATTATCCCGCCTGCATGGCGCGCACAATTGACAAACTGATGGAAGTCAAAAACGCGGAAACCATAGTTCTTGCAAAGAACAGGGAATATGAATATCCATTTGAGCAGACAAGGATGCTCGTCCAGCTCGCGTCCACGATAAACGAAATAATTAAAACAAAAAAGCTCATAAGCCCATTAAGGGTTGAAAGAGGTTGTATAGAATATCTGGGAGATAACTTCTCAAAACTTCAGGACATTGTACTGACAGACCTAAGGTCAGACCCTGTTGCCGCTTATGAAAAAATAAAAAGGCTTATAAGGCATACCAAAATAAAAATAGAATCAGTTGGAGGAAAAACAAAGGAGTGTCAGGAAGACTTTCTTGAAAATGTCCTGTTGCCATTGTCACAAATGCTTGAAAATCTGGAACTCATAAAAAAGGCTAAGCCACTCCTGACAAAATACAAGATAGGCGACCGTGGGGTTTACAGGGAAATATTTCACCCTACAACAAGGCCTAACTTCATGCTCACCAAATACATGTCACAGCCACCCAAAGGTGGAGAAATAATAGATAGGTACAAAATATCCAAGAATATAGAAGTTGAGATATACAAAAAACCTGGCTCTGTGAGGTATATTTATCATGTATTGCCGCCAGAATTTGAGCTAAGTGAAGACAAGTACACGATACTGGATGCTGCAAGAAGATACCTGACTGAGCATAAGCCCAAAGCCACTGAATTCGCAGAGCCTGAAAAAATGAGGGAAGTCTTTTCCAACATAGGGAGAGACCTTATAAGTGATCTGGCAGACCAAATGGGAGTGAAATTATCGTCAGATGACATTGAAGAAATGACGTCCATTTTAACCAGATATACTGCTGGGTTGGGAATACTTGAAATTCTCCTGGCAGACAAAAAAATTCAGGACATCTATATAAACTCTCCGATAGGTGAAATGCCTATTCATATATTTCATCAAGACTACCAAGAATGCGAAACTAATTTAATTCCAACGCAAGAAGACGCAGAATACTGGGTAACAAGATTCAGGATGATATCAGGAAGGCCTCTGGACGAGGCAAACCCTGTTTTAGATACAGAAACTATAGTTCCGGGCGGCAGGGCAAGGATAGCCGTGGTCACAAGAAGCTTGTCCCCAGACGGATTCGGCTTTTCAATAAGAAGGCATAGGGATGACCCGTGGACATATCCACTTTACCTCCAGCCAGATGTAAAATACTTTAACCCTCTCTTTGCTGGATTGATGTCTTTCATAGTTGACGGCTCCCGGACATTCTTAATAGGCGGGACCAGGTCATCAGGCAAAACATCCCTTCTGGCAGCAACAATGCTTGAGATAATGAAAAAATACAGGATTGTTACAGTTGAGGACACTCTGGAGCTACCTATAAGAAGAATGAGGGAACTTGGATTCAACATTGAAAGGCTGAAATCTCGTTCAGTGATAACCCAGGTGGAGACGGAACTGCCCACGGAAGAAGCAATAAGAACTGCACTTAGGTTGGGCGACTCTTGTTTGATATTGGGTGAGGTGAGATCAACAGAAGCACGTGCTCTTTACGAGGCAATGCGAATTGGCGCGCTTGCAAACACTGTCGCAGGAACAATTCACGGCGAAAGCGCCTACGGCATTTTTGACCGTGTGGTAAACGACCTTGGCGTTCCCATTACCTCTTTCAAGGCAACAGACATTGTAGTAATCTGCAACATGTTGAAATCTGCCGACGGCTTGCACAGGTTCAGAAGAGTAACAGAAATAACAGAGGTAAGAAAACACTGGAAAGAAGATCCGCTAGAGGAGGGTGGATTTGTGAATCTAATGGAATATTCCTCCAAGGAGGATAAGCTTAAACCAACCCCAACACTCCTTAACGGGGAAAGCGTGATACTGAATGAAATAGCATCAAACGTGAGGGAATGGTCAGGAAACTGGTCAGCAGTTTGGGAAAATATAAACCTAAGGGGAAAAATAAAACAGGCTATAGTTGACTACGCTCTCAAAACCGGAAGGAAGGAACTCATGGAAGCACCCTTCGTGGTGGCATCCAATGAAAAGTTCCACTTAATATGCGAAGAGCTAAGGAAGGAAGTTGGCTCAATTCCCTCAGACAGGGCATACGACCTGTGGGAAGACTGGATGAAAGAACATCTGAAAAAAGCAAAAAAATGAATTAAGTCATATTTAAAGGTATCGTTTTTCTGATTTTTTGATTTTCAAATTTTGATATCTAGATGTATTTTAAGTGCTAAATTACGCATTTTTGCAGTTTTTTCGGGGGTTACATTTAAATAGCTCCAAAAAAGTATTTCTGTTTCATGTCAATATTGGATGATTTGGAGAAAGAATTTGAAGGTTTTTCGAATTTACCTGAAAAGAGAAAAATAAAATATTTAAATGAACAAGGAAAAAAAGAGCTGGACGAATATAATAAACAAAAGAAAAAAATATTTTCAAATGGAGAAATTGAATACCTGAGAAACGCAGCAAAAGATTTCTTTCTCGCAGGAAAATCAGGGCACTTGAGGAAGTGCCTTAAAGAAATGGAAAAATGCAACTTATCTACAAATGAAATAAAACCTTATAAGTCTTTTTTAAATATTTTAGAAGAAGATAAAACAACATTTAAAGAAAGAGCCAAATACGCAGAAAGTCCTATACTAATGTAGTAACTCAAACTTTTTATAATCTAAACGCATAATCTTTAACATGGCACCCCCCAAGGACTTAAAGAAAGCCAGGCTGGAAGAATTAAAAAGAATTCTAACGGAATCAAGACCTGACCTTAAGCTCCCCGAAGAAACGGAGATAAAATCCGGCAGCAAGGATTACAGGACTTTCAAAGAAGAAGAACTGATGAAAAAGCCAACCATTTATGAAAAACTATGCAAATTTTCTGAATCGTTGAAAATAGAACCAGACAAGGACATGAAAAAAAATATGCAAAGAGCAATAGAATTTGCGCATCTGAATATAACCCCAACTGGCGCGTTCTCACTTGCTGTTTTAACTGGAATAACAATGGCAATTCTCGCTGTTTTATCTTTATTGCTAACAATGAACTTTACATTGACTATATCACTTTTTGTTTTATCCATTATATCTATTTACGGGTTAAGCAAATATCCAATGTACCTTGCAGATGAATTCAGAGTTAACGCATCCCAAGAAATTGTTCTCGCCATCATATATATGGTAATTTATATGAGAACATCGCCGAATATGGAAGGGGCAATTAAATTTGCTGCGCAGAACCTAAGTGGCCCGCTTGGATATGATTTTAAAAAATTGTTGTGGGATATTGAAGTCAGAAAGTATGAGAACATCTATTATGCTTTGGAAGATTATATAGAAAAATGGGAAGGAAACCAGGAATTTATTGAAGCGATGCACTTAATCAGGACAAGCATGGAACAGCCGGAAACAAGAAGGCACGCAATGCTGGATGAGGCCGTGAATAGAATACTTGAAGGAACAAAGGAAAAAATGAAACACTATTCCCAGTCATTGAGAATGCCTGTGATGATAATATACGCAATAGGGATAATGCTTCCCATACTTCTCTTGGTTATGATGCCAATTGTTATGCTAATGCTCAGTGAAGCTGTGAATCCTATGTTGCTGACAGTTGTTTATGATATAGTTTTACCGGCGCTCATATTTGTCATAATAAAAAGAGTATTGGCATACAGGCCAACAAGCTATTACTCCCCCGATATATCAATGCATCCAAAGTACAGCCCTCTTGGAAAAATTAAAATAAATATAGGGGGTTCGGAAAAAACCATACCATTATGGCCGATAGGCCTCTTCATATCTTTAGTATTAATTATACCAGGCATATTTCTTGTTGTTCAAACTTCATCAGAAATAAGTTTTTCCTCGCTCGCATATTCATTGCTGATAGTTTGGGGAATAGGGCTTGGAATATCATCTGTATTTATAATTGACAGTGGGGTGAAGACAAAAATCAGAAATCAGGTCAGAAAGCTCCAGGATGAATTTTCAGAAGCGCTATTCCAGTTTGGCAGCAGAATGGCACTTGGGAGTCCGATGGAAAAAGCTATGGAAGAGACTGTAAAGAAAACGTCTGACCTAACAATATCTGAACTTTTTAAAAAGGCCTTAAGAAACATGAAAAATGGCGGGCTTGCTCTAGAAGCTGCCCTGTTTGACAAAAAGTTTGGCGCAATCTGGGACTATCCCTCAAAGATTATAGTAAATGTAATGAGAATAATATTTGAAGCAACGAAAAAGGGGTTCAAGAATGCTGCATTGAGTGCAATGTCAATATCACGCTACTTGAAGGAGATGCACCAGGTAGATGAAGATTTGAAGAATATGCTTGGAGAGACAACATCAAGCATGAAATTTCTGGGTATGTTTCTGGCACCCTTGATATCAGGAGTTACCGTTACAATGGCAGCCATAATGATGATGATATTCAAGGAACTTGGAGCAAGCATGGCAAACCTTCAGACAGCCAACGTTCCTGGATTCAGCCAGATACTCATAGGAGGATGGGGTGGCGTCGGGAGTATGATACCCCTTGGAATATTCCAGCTGATTGTAGGCATTTACACTATTGAAGTTTGTTATCTTTTATCTATACTTACAAACGGTATAGAAAACGGACCTGGCGATAAAATAGGTGAAAGAGATGTTACGGGATGGACTTTATTAATTGGGTTGATAGTATATACATTGAGCTTGTTTGTGACGTACAGCATGTTTGGACCTATGATAGAAACCTTGCTGGTAGGCGGTTGAATTGGCTAAAGGGTTAATTGGCTATGGCTTAAAGGAAGTTGTGATAGCAATAGCAATTGGTTTGTTGATACTCATTGCCGTTGTTGGAATGTTCTATAACTTTCTTGGGAATTGGTTGTGATTAAATGAATGAAACCAGCTTAAAAATCATCATAATTTTAATTGTTTTCTTGGTAGTGGCTGCAATTTCCTTGACACTCATAGCACCTTATGTAAGTAATGTGCTTGGAAAAACATACAGCCTCACCCTTCCGTAGGTTTTATATTTTATAAAAAGAAAATTCTAAACATGGAAAAAACATTGGAAATAATACTCGCACTAATAATATTCTTAATTGCACTCATGTTTGCTATTTCAGTTTATAATGGTGTTGAAGGCTATGGGTTATCACTTAAAAACATTGGATGCTGGATTTATTGCAACTTCAAAATTGCAGGTCCTTTGAGAACATGGCTGTTGCCGGGAGGCCCTTGCGGATGCTAAGAAAAAAAGGTGTATCACAAATTATATGGTTTTTAATAGCATTTATTATAATTCTTGTCCTGTTGGGCATAGCTTTTCTTATAATTGATAAAGGGAAAACTTTTGGTTTGGATAGTCTGGAAAAAGTATTTGACAATGTAATGGGAAGGGTGAATCAATGAGGAAGGGTATGAGCGGCATTCTTGCCGCAGTGCTTGTAATCATAATATTCATAGCTGTAACTCTCCTCGTCCTTTTCCTTTATGGAAAAATAAATGAAAAAACTTTTGACATTATTGGCGAGATAGGTAAAGTATTTAAAGGTACCGGTGAGATAGGTAAAGTCTCTTAAGGTGGTGGATAATGGGATTTTTGACATGGGAAAATACGTCTGGGCTTTTATGGACAGTAATTGTCTTCTTAATGGTTCTCTCAGTAATACTTTTGATAATCCTTGTTGGATTCAAGCCAAAAATAGAAGATATTGTAAATACTATAAAAATATAGTGGTTTTATGAAAAAGGGAATCACCAGCTGGTTAACAATATTCTTGTCTGTAGCCATAGGATTGATTTTACTCGTGGTTATATGGAATTCTGTCGGAGAAAGTAGGGTTCTCTCAGAGGGTGTGGGAACAACTGGAAGTGCAGTAGACCTTGGAAACGCCATAAGAAGTGTTTACCAGTGTGCAGAGGAAAGTGATGATCCAGAAGAAGACTGCAAAGAATTTGTGAACATATCAATGCCTCAACATCTCTCAACATATTGGAAATTTGCAGGAAAACCAATCAAATGGATGTCTGTGGAGAATGACCCGAAATGGATAATATATTATGGTGATGATCATAAAAAGGGAAATATAGATGTAATAGACAAAGAAATAGATAAAAGTACCGATATAGTCCACATTCTTGATGACAAATGCCCCGACGGCATATGCTATGGAATGGTAGAAATGAGCAACAATGACAAAATACCATTGGAAAAGGAAATATTAGATAAACTGGAACCTTTCTGGCTTCTGAGTCCATGTGGAGCAGAGGTTAAGGTTTACTATGACAACGGCAAAATAAAAATATGCAAAATAAAAGACGTAAAAGGAAAATTAGAAGATGATAAATACAATTTCTGCTGGAATCGAAACGCTGACGAGAGTATTATCCCAGGAAGTACTCTATTTGATACTACGTGGCCGGAAAAATCTGGAAATTGGGATTGCTCCTCTGACAATCATTTGAGTTGGTAAAAATGAAAGGAATGATGAACTTTA
>Ga0190303_1000200_pt1 | contig 24842 bp, 25 predicted proteins | sample 48700701_MG_FD_161672 | JGI IMG/M metagenome (GOLD analysis project Ga0190303, IMG submission 161672) | Hydrothermal vent sediment bacterial communities from Southern Trench, Guaymas Basin, Mexico - 4870-07-0-1_MG | ecosystem: Environmental > Aquatic > Marine > Hydrothermal vents > Sediment ... | reverse complement strand
TTATAATGAGCTGCCAGCGCATCAACGGCGGCCACATCTGCCCCATCCGCCATTTCCTCGACAATCTCGGCACGCAACAAGTTTGCAGCACGTTCATCCATTTCGGTGAATTGCGGGGAAACGCCGACCTCTAGCGGAAACCGTCGCAAAAGCGAGGCGCAGAACGAGTGGATCGTCTGGATTTTCAAACCGCCCGGGGTTTCAATGGCGCGAGCAAACAGGGTGCGGGCCTTGCGGAGTTCGTCTTTGTCGATGGTCCGATCTATTCCAAGTTCGCGCAACTCGGCCGCAAGCTCGTCCGCGTCCTGCATCGCCCAGACACCGAGCCGTTTGAACAGGCGGTTTTGCATCTCGCTGGCGGCGGCTTTGGTGTAGGTCAGGCACAGGATGTGCTGTGGCAGCACGCCTTCCAGCAGCAAACGCGCCACGCGGTCGGTCAGAACCCGCGTTTTACCAGAACCGGCATTTGCCGATAACCAGGTTGAAAACCCGGGCGTTGCGGCCTGAACCTGCCGTTCGGTTGCTTCATCGCGACGGGTCATTTCAACACCTCGCGTTTTGGGGTCATACTTTCATCCCATTCGCCGAAACGGGCAAGGTGATCGTAGTCATACGAATACTGCATCTTTTCCATTGCGCGACGGGAGGTATAACCCTTTTCGCCTTTGGTATAGGCTGAAATCAGCGTCTCAAGATTCTGCCAGATTTCGTCGGAACTTGTCTCATCCAGCGGTGCAGCAACGACGACGGGTTTACTACCAAGGCCTATGTAAGAGGCGCCGGCAACATGGGTATTTACCAAATCTTTGAACCCTGCGTGCTCGGCCAATGCGGCGGTTAGCAACAACTGCTTGTCAAAATATTGCTGGGTGCCTTTCGTTGGCGGGGTGCCGGTTTTGTAGTCGTAGATATAGGTCATCCCTTCATCAGATTGATCCAACCGGTCTGCCCTCGCAGTCAAAGTGACATCCAGACTACCAACCTTTGCAGCCCCCCGTTGCTCTAGCGCAAAGACTGTGGCGATAGCGCCGCGATCTTCCTCACCAGTCAGAAATGCATCTGCAAAACGCTCGACCTTGGCGCGCCAGATGCACCGCGCGGCAGGCCAAGGGGCATCGGACTCCAGAACCGTATCGGTGATTTCCATCAAGCGGGTTTTGGCCGCTTCACGGGTTTCGTCGCCACGGGTTTTGATAAACACCTCAAGAATGCGATGAACAATCGTGCCGCTTAGTGGTGCATCGGGCTGTTGGCGGATCGGGTCTAGTGGATACAGGCGAAGAACCTTTGCAGCGTAAACCGCATAGGGGTCGCGGATCAGTTTTGTTATTCCGGTCACCGACAGGGATTTAGGTTGCGCAAAGGCCGGCGGGATCGGTGCTGGGCGTGGGGCGCTATCAACAGGGCTTGTTATTTCCTCAAGCGCCTCGACCATGCCCAGTAATTCGCACCCACGATCACACATCGCATCATAGGCTTCTTTGCCCCCGTTATCCTGCAGCCCGCCCAGTAGATTTGTCAGCCGGTTCAGCCAGCGGGACGGCACGGTTTGTGCCTCTGAATCACGAACGGCGCGGGTTAGCCAAACCTCTTTCGCGGCTATCGCCAGCTGGAAATCATGTGCGGACAAACCGATCTGGCGCTCTGGCAATAACAGCCCGACCTTTTGGCGCATTGGCCGGTTCATCCACGGATCAGGGCTGGGTGTGCCGGGCCAAATCCCTTCGTTTAATCCGCCTAGGATAACCAGATCAGCCCCCTGAACGCGAGCTTCTAGCGTGCCCCAGATCATGATGTTCGGATGCGGGCGGGTCGGGTCATGCACTTCGGCCTGATTAAGGATGCCGCGAAACAGATTGCTATAATCGAACGGTGTAAGTGGGCCACCGAAAGCTGCATTGCGTTGTAGTTCCTCAACCTGTTCCAGCGCCTTGCGCCCTGCGGGCTTTTCCCACAATTCGCCGCTACCGTCATTGGCAGGGCCAGCAGCAAGAGCATGGGCCAGCGAAATATGTTGATCTACATGGTCTGTCAGATTGCGCGTGCTGATCTGATCCAACCCGTCCAGCAGGTTTCCAAGCCATGTCACCCACGCCCCACGCCCATCATCCTTGTGGGTTGCGGCCCAGATGTTCAGGCTGTTTTTGGTTGGAAAGGGCGGGCCGTTTTTACGAATGTCCAATTCCAGATCACGGGTCCAGCGCAGGTGATCGCCACGTCCTGCGACGCCAGAATGGGTGAGCGGGTGCTTGAGTAAGGCCAGCAAAGATTCCGAGGTAAGAACCTGTCCGAACAGAGCTGATATTTGCAACAAGAAGCGGCCAGGCGCAGACATTGGCAGGGGTAATCCGGCACTATCATCCGGTTCGATCCCCCATTGATCCAGCGCCGCCGTTACCTGTCGGGTTAACATCCTGTCAGGTGTAATCAGTGCAACAGTTTTACCGGTTTCGGCACATTCCCGCAGTTTTAGGGCAATGGCGAGCGCCTCAATGCGGGATGACGGGGCCTCAACCAGCGCCATGTTTTCTGTGGCTTGGGCAAGGTCGGTCAGGTGTTTGCCCTCGGACATCCATTGGTCGGTTACAGGGGCTGGGCGCAACGCAAGCGATACGAGCCGGTTACGCGCAGCGTTGGGCGGATTGGTTTTATCCCATTCGCAAATGTCATCCCGTGATATGCCCAATGTATTTTGCAACGCGCGAAAACGGAATTGCGGATGGTCTGCGGCGGCCATTGCATCATCCATTGCGGACCAGATCTGATGGGGTAAATCGAAATCATATCCGGGCAGAACGATGGCGCCTTGGGGTAATTTCGCAACCGCAGCCATCAACATATGTGTGGCCCCGCGCGATCCGGTTGATCCTGCAATGATAACGGGATGCGGCGGCGGGTTACTGGCCCATTCTTTGGTCAACTGCTGCACCACCAAATGCTGACGGGCTTCGGCAGCGGGGTGGTCTTTGGCGGCATCCCCGAAATAATGCTGGATCAGTTTCACGAATTCCAGCGCCCGTTTCCAATGGCCGGATTGATCCGAAACATCGAGGTTCTCGATTGCGTCAGGTGAAACACCCTCGCTTTGCATTTCGTCCATCAGGCTGGCAAGGCTATCGGTAAGATCAAAAAGAGCAGTGCGCGGAGCCAGATCGGGTTGTAGGCGCAGCAGTTCGGCGACCAGTTGTGACAGCTCCAACCGGCGTTGAAGTTTTGGAACCGCGGGCGGCAGATCGACAAGCGCAGCGGTTTGGCCCAGATCAGTGATCAGGCGAATACGGGGCAACAGCAGGGCCGGACCCGCATCAAAAATATCGCGGATACGGCGCTGCATGCGGCGGGTGTTTACAAAAACCTCGACGGTGGACAGATATCCTGGCGGTTGGTCGGCACATCTTTCAAGCAACCCCTGCACCAGCGCCTTAGGAAAATCTACACCTGCGGACAGACCAAATACACGGGGTGTTAATGTTGGCTCAAACATCGTGGTTTCCCAGCATGGTTTCGGCAAGTTCTATACCTGCGGGGGTTCCCACATCGCACCAGTTCCCATTATACGCCGTGCCAAAAATGCGGCCGCCGTCATACATTTGATCCCATAGGGAATGCAGCGAAAATTTGGCCTCGGTGATGTTGGCCAGCCCATCGGTTTTGATGATTTGTGCCCCCGAATAGACCATCCCGGGCCCGCGTTTTATTGTGCCATTACCAGCCAGTAAAAAATCCCCGACACCCGTATGACCAATTGCATTTGTAGGCGGGATAAGCAGTAACAGCGCGTCCATTTTTTCAGGGTCCCACGCGGCAGCAAGGGTGGCCAGGGGGTTTTGGCCGGTCCAGAGTGCATCGGTGTTGAGGGTAAAGACAGGGTCGGTTCCCAGCAATGGCAATGCGTTTTTCAACCCGCCGCCGGTTTCTAGAATTTCGGCCTCATACGAAAGGGTCACATTGCGACTGGCAAGATGTGTTTCCAGCATATCAGGCAGGTAATGGGTGTTGGTAATAATTGTGCTGATCCCTGCAGCATCGACAATTTCTAGCGCGTGGTCAATCAACGGCCTATCCACCACCTTGATCAACGGCTTTGGGTTGGCAGCAGTTAGCCCCCCCATGCGGGTTCCAAAACCGGCGGCAAAAAGCATCAGGGCGTTGGGGGATTTGTGCATTTACTTTTTAACCTTTGTAAGACGTTGGGCGTGGGTTCCGGCAAGGCGGCAAAGACTAACCTGTTTAGATTGGCTAAGGCAGGGTGGGACAGGTCCTGTTTCAGATGGCCCCAGACACGGGGGATCAGGTCGATGTAATCAGGCTTGCCTGCGATCATGCAAAGGCGGGCGAATATGCCTAGAATGCGCAGGTTTCGTTGTGCGCCGTTTGCGCAATAGGCGGCGTGGAATGTTTGCGGATCAGATCCTGTTGCGCTGGTATATCGGTCGATCATCTCGGTCTGGAGCTTGGCAGAAACATCGCGGCGCGCGTCCTCTAGTAGCGAGACCAGATCATAGGATGGGTGCGCGATGACTGCATCCTGATAATCCAGCAGGCCAACGCATTTTGTGCCGATCCGGTCAGGCAACCATAACAGGTTTTCAGCGTGGTAATCGCGCAACGCCATCACCACAGGAGGGGCGGTGCAATATTTCGTCAGAACGGTTTCCATCTCGGCGGTGATTGCCGCCACTTCATCAGGTGTGGCGGGGTGATACCATTCAAATACCGGGCCGATATATTCGGCCATTACGGCTGGGGTATAATCCAGCAAACCATCGGGTGCAGGGTGTTGATGAAGCTGGATCAACACGTCAACTGCCGCGCGGTATAGCGTTCGTTCCATATCTGGGTTGTCGTCGACCAGCCACGCAAACAGGGCGTCTCCCAAATCCTCGATCAACAAAAACCCGTGTTGCTCATCCTGCGCCAGAATACGGGGCGGGCTAAGATCTAGACTCATTAGGTGAGTGGTGATTGCAACAAACGGCTGAATGTCTTCACCGGTTTTAGGCGGGGCGTCCATTAGCACGGCGGTTTCACCTGTGTGGTTGCGGGTTAAACGAAGATAACTGCGATTTGACGCGTCCCCTGCAAGGTGGCTCTGGGTGGCATTGCCCCAGCCACTTTGGTTTAGAAACTGGTTGGTCAGGATTTTTCGATCAGACATCCAGACCCTCCAGAACAGGGCACCACCGAGGGTCGGTTGCGCATAATGTTACGCGGCGTTCCTGCGGGGCGTCAGTAATTTGTAGTGAAATCACCAGCGCTTCTGCCGGTGTTAAATCGCCCAGCCGATCAGGCCATTCAACAAGACAGAGCGCGGTTTCAAAGGCGTCTTCCAGTCCCAGCTCTTGCACCTCGTAAGGTGTTATTAGGCGGTATAGGTCACAATGCCAAATATCGAATTTTGGCGCATCATACGTTTGCACAAGGGTGAAAGTCGGCGAGGGAATATCCTCGGGCGTGGTTAGAAGGGACAGGATCAAGGCGCGGGCAAAGAAGCTTTTGCCAGCCCCGATTGGCCCTTCAAGCAAGATCACATCCCCCGCATTCAGGTGCGGGGCCAATGCCAGCGCCAGCCTTGCGGTATCTTCCGGGGACGTAAGGGTGAGGGATATTGAGCACGAACACATAACGTGACTTTAACGTGACTATTGCGCGGCGCAAACCCGTTCATGCACCCACAGGTTTTTTTCGTGCTGCGCTGTGTTTGCGGGACGGTTTTTTCGGTATTTCGCCAACATGGAATTTTACCAAGGTTGCACCGCCAGCAAGCGGTGTAAACTGACAATCAAGCGTGCGGCCATTATCAAGGGTTGCGTTACCGAACCACTCAACACGCTCGTTCTGACCCCCGACAAATTCCCGTAAATCCCCCCACAGCGGCGTTGGGTCACAGACCTCTTGCCAGTGGCGCGTGGCGTCAATAATGCTCATCTCGCCAAAAGTGGTGCTGGGGTCAACACCCCATAGATTGGTATAGGCTACATTTGACATGGTGATCAGGCCGGATGATGAAAAGACCACAACAGGATCATGCAGCGCATCCAGAACGGCCTGACCAACCTCGAGCTCTTCTCGAAAATTGCGTGTAAGGGATATCTCGGCGCTGATGTCTTCAAACAATAGCGCGACAGCCCCGTCGGCATGTGGCCGCCCGTTTACCCGATATGTCTGACCGGTTGGCAAGGTCCATGTTTCCTCATAGGTGCCGTCAGTCGCCGCTTCTTCCAAGGCCGTCATTTGATGGCGCCAGCTTTTGTAATCTTTCGGCTCTGGCATCATTTGGTTTTCACGCAGCCGGTCCAGCAGGGTAAAAAGCGTTGGTCGTGCGCTAAGAAAATCAAACGGCAGTTTTGTCAGATCGGTCAAGGCCGGATTGAACAGCGCCAGTTGACGGTTTTTATCAAAGACCGCCAAGCCGATGGAAAGATGGGCAAAGGTTTTTGTCAGCGTTTGGACAAACCCCTTTAGTGAAGTTTCTGCCTGCACGACGGCATCTGCGGGTATGGCGAAACACAGCATTGATTCATTGACCTTTTTGCAAGACAGGTCAAACCAGATCAGATCACCCGAGGTGTCGTCAGTAATAGACACACGCACGGTTTGCGGGTTGGGCGCACTATCCGCATCAACCGTGTGATCGAATAGACGCGCGGGGGGCCAGCTATCATTCTGGTTATCCGGCTTGATGGATTTGACCAAAGCCAGATACGCGGAGTTTGCCCAATTGATCTGTCCGTTACGGGCCACCTGCCAGACAAGGTATGGGGCAAGTTTTGCCGTTCGGCGCAGAGTTTCCAACTCTGTTTCCAGCGCGGCAAGGCTTATGCTGTCGATCAGGGGTTTATCTGTGGTGTCAGTTTGGACCAGAACTAGACGCGCCAGACCATCCCACCATTCTGCCATAATGCGGGTGGTGTCATTTGGGTCATCAGGCATAATGGTGAGTGATCCGGCATCACCGAGCGCCCGTAAATCATCGGCAAGTGTGGAAAATTGTGGATTAAAGGCTGCGATTAGCCGTTGCCAATCTGTTTTGTTGTCCGATTTAGAGCCGAGCATTTTACGGGCGCTGGGCGTCGCATCCACAAGGGTATCATTCTCGAATAGAAAGGCGGTTTCAGCGTCACTTTCTAACATCAGGCTGTGTGCTGAGCTTCCTGTCACCTTCATCCCACGCGAGACAAGCCAAAGGGCAAGCATCGCCACAAGAAATGAAGTTGTGGTGACTAATAATACGGTATTCAGATCAATTCCTTGCATCACATTAAGCTCGCTGAACAAAATAAACGTTGCAGAAAACTGTGGCGCTAAATGGTTAATGCCGCGTTAAGGCTATTAGAATTACACCTGCATAGGCTGGTTTTCTCCAACAGCCAGCTTTGCTTCTGATTTGCTGCGGCTGATGGCATTTCTGGGCCATGAAACCAGAACGATCGCACCACACCGTTCGGGGCGCTCGCTTCCACTTAAAAACGGATCACATCCGTTGGCAAAGCTAAGTTCGGCACCGGATCGTTCCAGCAGGGTTTTCGCAATGAACAGCCCAAGCCCCATACCCTCGTATCCCGGCCTTTTACCCTGTTCTGGCGCGGGTCGGCGTGTGCGCATGAATGGATCACCAATGCGTTTGATCAAGTGGGGCGGAAAACCATTGCCATCATCAATGATCTTCACGGTGATTATTGTGTCGGTCCATTTAATATCGACCCAAACATGCGTGCCGGCAAAATCCACCGCATTCTGGATAAGGTTTCGCAGCCCGTGGATGATTTCGGGCTGGCGGCGCACATCGGGTTGGTCGGGCAGGGCGCTATCATCCGGAAACAAGGTTATTGTAACGGGCTTGCCGCGGTTGATATGGGGCTCTGCCGCCTCGTCGACCACAGCCGACAAAGGCGCATAACGAAGATGCAAATCATCCTTACCGGCCTGTCCCATTGAATGCAGAATATCCCGACACCGGTCTACTTGATCACGGATCAGTTCAACATCTTCTTTTTGTTGCGGCATTGATTCCAGATCATCAATCAATTCTGTGCAGACCAGTTTGATCGTCGCAAGCGGTGTGCCCAGCTCATGCGCGGCAGCAGCAACAACGCCGCCCAGATCAGTCAGTTTTTGTTCGCGCGACAGGGCCATTTGCGTGGCCAGTAATGCTTCGGACATGGAATCAATTTCGGCGGTGACGCGCCGTTCATATAGGCCCAGAAACACAGTGCCGATCAGGATGGCAACCCAGAAGCCAAACACAAAGACATCCGGCATTTTCAGGATAAACCCGTCGCTGGTGCGAAGCGGGATGTTATATAGCCCGACAAGAGTGGTCACAGCGATGGTGACCAGCCCGAGAAAGATCGTCGCGCGGGATTGTAAAACGGTTGCGGCAATGGCCACCGGCACAAGGATCAGCAAAGAAAACGGATTGTGCAGACCACCAGTCAGATACAGTAGTACGGCAAGTTGCAAGATGTCGAACAGGAACATCAGCATCAATTGGGTTTCGCTCATGCGCTTGCTGTCGGGGAACACGAACATCGCAACCAGATTGGCAATGGTCGAGATGCCAATCACCAAAAAGCAAAGCCCCAGATTTAGCTGTAGGTTATAATAGCGAACCGCAATTGTGATGGCAGCGATCTGACCGAATATGGCAATCCACCGCAACACAATGAATGTGCTAAGGCGAATCCAGTCGCTTCGATTGTGTCGAACATAGGGATCGGCGGGTAAATCAGACATTTGTTTCCCTGGTTTGGTGTGCGGCAACCTGTGCTATTGTTAGTCGGGTCTGATAGGACGATCAATGCACTGTAATCCCAGATCAGGAGAATTAGAACAATGCGTGTGGTTTCGATGGTTTCGATTGCGGTGGTTGCCGCATTATTGGGCACCCTGTGGTATCTGACGGCGAACAAGGATGCAGATGACCTATTTGCACAATGCCGTGCCAGCAATATTATGGGCGGCGCGGGTTCAATTGGCGGGCCGTTCACATTGGTGGATGAAACCGGCAAAACCGTGACGGACAAAGATGTGATCACTGGGCCGACGCTGGTTTATTTCGGCTACACATTCTGCCCCGATGTTTGCCCGCTGGACAATGCCCGCAACGCCGAGGCTGTTACAATACTTGAAGAACAGATGAGCAAGATTGTAACGCCGATCTTTATCTCGATTGATCCGGAACGTGATACGCCAGAAGCTATGGCAGAATTCACAGAGTTTATGCACCCGCGGATGTTGGGTCTGACCGGCACGCCTGAACAGACCAAAGCGGCCTCAAAGGCCTATCACACCTATTTCAAGAAAGAGGTAGACGGTGATCCGGAATACTATCTGGTGGACCATTCGACCCAGACCTATCTGATGTTCCCCGAACACGGGTTTGTCGAGTTTTTCCGGCGTGATGAATCGGCTGAGGACATGGCAAAACGTGTGGCATGTTTTGTGGATGCAGCATCCTAAGTCAAATTGACCCGCCCCACCCAAACGCATATGGTGGGGGACAGAACAGTTTGACCAAAGGGGAAACACATGGCCGAAGGTGATCTAAGAGAGATCGGCGAAGATAAAACGCTGCTTCTTGTTGATGATGACGAGCCGTTTTTGAAACGTCTGGCCCGCGCCATGGAAAAACGCGGCTTTGCGCCTGAAATGGCGGGGTCTGTTGCGGCTGGGCGTGCGATTGCGACGGCGCGCCCGCCAGCCTATGCGGTGGTTGATCTGCGGCTTGAGGATGGCAACGGGCTGGATGTGGTCGAAGTGTTGCGCGAAAAGCGCCCGGATTGCCGCGTTGTGGTTCTGACCGGATACGGTGCGATTGCCACGGCTGTGGCTGCGGTCAAAATCGGCGCGGTGGATTACCTGTCAAAACCTGCGGATGCCAATGATGTGACGGCGGCGCTATTGGCCAAACCAGACGAGCTGCCCCCGCCACCGGAAAACCCGATGTCGGCGGACCGGGTGCGTTGGGAACACATTCAGCGGGTGTACGAGCTGTGCGACCGCAATGTTAGCGAAACAGCGCGGCGTTTGAACATGCACCGCCGCACCTTGCAACGAATTTTGGCCAAACGCAGCCCACGATGAAGTGGGCCATATCGCTGGCTGTATTGGCCTTGTCGGGGTGCGTAACACCGCAACCCGCGTCGGCCCCTTTACCACAACGGATTATACCTGTTTCAAACGGATTGCAGATCACCGATAGCGGCGGCAAAGAAATCAGTTTTGGCCGGAGCCAAGACGGAGTGGAAAAGGCGATTGACCGATTGGTTGGCCCAACGATTATTGACGGGGTGGGTGACGGTAAAGGATACGAGTTGCGTAGTTGGAGTGGTAGCGGACTAACCTTGATCTTTAACAACGGCAAATTTGTTGGCTGGATTGCCGGTCCTCCACTGTTGCTAGCGAAGGCACAATCAGCCGGAAACACCTGCGGCTGGAGCTAGGTCAGCTTTAACCGTTTACTGATCCGGTCAACGGGGGTGCCGTCATCCAGCAGCACACCTTTGGCGACCGAATGATCCTGAAACCCCATTTTACTATAAAACGCCAATCCGCCAGTATTGTCGGCGCGGATGGTGGCATCTAATTCGGTAAACCCTAGCGCAGGGGCGGCCTTGCGGGTCGCTGCAAACAGTGCTGAGCCAATCCCGCGCTTGACGCTGCCCACTTTGGCAAAGGTGGCGATTATTCCAAGGGTTTTGGGTAAATCGGGATACGCTTCAAGCGATTGATAGCCCAGAAACTCACCTGTCGAACGATCACAGGCAATATAGATACAGCCTGTTGTTTGCAGCTTGTGAATGAAATCCGCAGCAGTCTTGGCTGTGGTTTCTTTTTGGAAGGCTGTTGTCCCACCGATATGAATTATTTCGTTCAATAGCGTGGCCATATCAGTAGCGTCATCGGGGTGTGCTGGGCGAATAATCATCAGGCTTACTTACAGCACTTCAACCATTTGATAAACACCGCCAATTTGTTTGATACCGCTTCTTTTCGGGTTACCAGATAATATCCTAATGTGCCGGATTCTGCACTGAACAAGTTAACCAATGCACCGTCTTCCAGATCCCGTTCAACGACGGCGTCGACCATTATTGCGACGCCATACCCTGCCCGTGCCGCAAGATGTACCAGTGTGGCAGTCGGGAATTCTGTGGTGTCCAGGTTCTCTAAATCAAAGCCATGTTCACGGGCCCAAAGCAACAACTCGCGGCGATCAGTCTCAATCAACCATTTATCATCAGCCAGATCGCTAAGGTTGCCAATTTTACGGTCCCCTATGTAATCCTTTGAAGCAACCACCATGAAATTTGCAGAGATCAGCAATTCGCATTGATAGCCGGGCCAAACTCCGTTGCCGTAGCGGATAGCCAGTTCAACTCCATCGCGTCGCAGATCAACCAGTTTCCTTCCTGGCAACAAGGCCAGTTCAATATCAGGGTGATCGGCCCAGAATGCCCCAAGGCGCGGCATCAGCCAGCTTTCGGCAAAAGTCGGGGTAAGCGCGATGTTTAGCGGCCGATCCTCGGTTTCTGCCCGCAGTTCATTCACTCCCGCCTGAATGGTCAGAAATCCGTCGGATAGCGCTGCGGCAAGGCGTTGACCGCTTGGGGTCAGCTCCATCTTGCGGCCCTGACGAAACAACAGGCTTTGGGCAAAGAAATCCTCAAGCCCGCGCACATGTTGGGCAATTGCCGCATGGGTGACGTTTAATTCACGGCCCGCAGCGCTAAAGCTGTTCAATCGCGCTGTTGCCTCGAATGCCCGTAGGCCTGCGAGCGAGGGTATATTCCGCCAGTCCATAACATCACCATGATAGTTCAACTTACATATTGGAATTCTTTCAGATTCGATATGTCAAAGCAATAGCGCTAAATATAGGACATCAAAGAAACGAAAGGAAACGATATGTTAGGAATTATTGCAGATGCAATGCGCGTAGCCAGCCGAACAGAATCCAAACACGATGCTGCCAAACGGCGTTATGTGGCACAACAGGAAAAACAGCGCAGGGATAAAGAATATTATCGGCGCTGGTTGAATGGATCAGGTGGCCGTGGGTGATTAAAGGCCGCCTAGCAGTTCATTATGACGTGCGGTGAAATCCTGGCGCACATTCAGGGGTGGGCGCAAATGGATGCGCAGACCTTTGATAATATCAGGGGCGGGCTTGCCGAACAGCTTGTCCGCCTCTGTCACGGTAAAGCCTGCAATCTGGGTCGCCTCAAGCCAAGCGCTGATTTTATCGGCGGTTTTGATCTGCTTTTTGACCGCTACAGGGATGGTCGCAGGTAGGCCAAACCGGATGTGAATAGCGGCGGTCAGGCGCTCGTCCAATTCCCCATACTCAGGGCCAACGGCGGCCTTAACTGGTGAAATCATATCCCCGATCACATATTCCGGCGCATCGTGTAGTAACGCTGCCAATTGCCATTTTACCGGCGCTTTGGGCTGGATTAGAGAATAAATCTGTTCAACCAACAACGAGTGTTCCGCCACCGAATAGGCGTAATCCCCGATGGTTTGCCCGTTCCAGCGCGCAACAAACGCAAGGCCATGTGCGATGTCTTCGATCTCGATATCGATCGGGGTCGGGTCCAGCAGGTCAAGGCGACGACCAGAAAGCATACGCTGCCAAGCGCGGGGTTGTGCGGCCATGTTGGTTGCTCCTTGATCTAACGCTCACTCGCGGACACTGACGTATTTGTGTCCGGCAGTCATTCGCAAAATTGCCCGCCAGATCCCATCTTTATAACAGGCGGCACTTGATCCGCCAGCAACCGGTCTTGGTCGAACAGCGTAAACTGACCAAGCTCATAAATAAGGAGATTTGATATGTATAAACGTATTGTCACCGCAGCCCTTGTATTTGGCACATTAGCGCTAGCGCCCCCTGCCTTTGCACAAAGCGTATGTGCCGATAGGGGTATTATCACCGAACGGCTCAAAACCGGATTTCACGAATCCTATCAGGGTGCGGGCCTGCAAAGCGCATCAAGCCTGGTCGAGATCTGGAGTTCGGATGAAACCGGCAGCTGGACGATCCTGCTGTCAAAGGCTGATGGCATAAGCTGTGTGATTGCATCAGGCATGAACTGGCAGTTTGATATGACCAAAGCAGAAATCGCCGGTATTACAGGATAAGCGCTGCGTCCAGAATTGCCGTTTCGACGATTGTGAGTGCACTATCAAGATCATCGCGTGATATGGTCATTGGTGGCGACAGGGTAAGAACGCAACCATGGCTGATCTTGAAACTTAGCCCCGCATTCATGCAGGCGTAATATATCTGCTCGGCCAGCGCATTGCCTGCGGTTTTTTCGGCGTGGTCGGTAACGATTTCGACGCCGAACATCAAACCACGTCCGCGAATGTCGCCCACAATGGGGCAATCGGTTAGATTGGCGCGCAGCCGCGCCATAGCGTAATCACCTAGCTCGGCGGCACGATCAATCAACCCTTCTTCCTCGATAATTTCAATTGTGGTCAGAGCGGCTCGGCAGGTGACCGGATTCTTTTCATGGGTGTAGTGGCCGATGGCAAAATCACCGCAAACATCCAGATCATTGTGGGCGATACAGGCTGCGATGGGCAGGATACCACCGCCCAGTGCTTTGCCAAGGGTCACGATGTCGGGGACAATATCGTCATGTTCAAAGGCAAACATGCGGCCGGTTTTCCCTAGGCCGGTTGGAATTTCGTCCATGATCAACAACGCCCCGTGGCGGTTGCAAGCCTCGCGCACCATCTTCCAGAAACCGGGGGGCGGCACATAGGGCACGGCGCGCATTGGCTCGGCGATAACCGCAGCAACATCGCCTTCGCGTTCCAGCACATAGTCAACCATTTTGGCACAAGCCAGCCCGCAGGTATCGGGGCTGCTGTGGTTATAAGGACAGCGATAACAGGCAAAGGGGGCCACATGTTCGCAGCCCGTCATTAAGGGCCCCGCGATATGGGATCGAAATGTGGCCTCGCCCCCCACGCTGGCCGCCCCCATGCCCGCGCCATGAAACGAATCCCAGAATGAAATGGTTTTGAACCGCCCCGTGGCGGCGCGGGCGATTTTCAACGCTACCTCGTTTGCGTCGGACCCGCCGGTGGTAAACAGAACCTTGCCCAGATCGGCAGGGGTGATTTCGGCCAGCTTTTCGGCGAGTTCAACCGCAGGATCACAGGTAAACCGGCGCGGGGCAAACGGCAGGTCATCCAGTTGTGCCTTGATCGCAGCGACCAGTTTCGGATGGCCATAGCCGATATGATGCACCGAATTACCATGGAAATCCATGTAACGGCGGCCATCCTTATCAGTGATCCAGATCCCGTTTGCGGCGGCAATGGTGCTGACACAGGGGCTGGACAGGGACTGGTGTAAAAAGACGTCCGCATCACGTTTTAGCAACGGCGCGGCCTTTGGCCCGATCGAGGTTTCCGCCCAGCGTTGCCGCGCGTCAGATGTGTTCGATTCACCCTCGGTGTGGGTAATTTTATGTCCCATTCATGCCCGCCTTTCGCCCGTCTATTTGCGCCAGCTTAGCCCAAGTTCTGAAAAGGGGAATTGCTAATTTTCTGAAGGTAGATAAACCATGGGCAAAATCGCGAATCTCTTGGTGTTGCCGTTACGGTTAACGAATGATATCTGCCCCCCTAACGACGACGTGTAGCGCAAGGAAGCAACGCAATGACAACTGATTATATCGTAAAAGACATCTCGCTGGCTGGTTACGGCCGCAAGGAACTGGACATCGCTGAAACCGAAATGCCGGGTCTGATGGCGCTGCGCGAGGAATACGGCGACAGCAAACCGCTAAAGGGTGCGCGGATTGCTGGCAGCCTGCATATGACCATTCAAACGGCCTGTTTGATTGAAACACTGATTGCGCTGGGCGCCGAAGTGCGTTGGGCATCCTGTAATATCTTTTCCACGCAGGACCACGCTGCTGCCGTGATTGCCGAGGCCGGTATTCCGGTGTTTGCCATCAAGGGCCAATCGCTGCCGGAGCACTGGGATTATCAGGATCGTATTTTCCTGTTCAAGGAAGGCACCTGTAACCTGATTCTGGATGATGGCGGCGATGCCACACTGTACATTCTGCTGGGCGCACGGGCCGAAGCTGGCGAAACTGAGCTGCTGGAAAATCCGCAGTCCGAAGAAGAAGAAGCCATTTATGCGCAGATCAAGAAACGCATGGCCTCTAGCCCCGGCTGGTTCACCAAACAACGTGACGCGATCCAGGGTGTGAGCGAGGAAACAACAACCGGCGTTCACCGTCTGTATGAACTGGTCAAAGAAGGCCAACTGCCGTTCCCTGCGATCAACGTGAATGACTCGGTGACCAAATCCAAGTTCGACAACAAATACGGCTGCAAGGAATCGCTGGTTGATGGCATTCGCCGCGCCACCGATACTATGATGGCTGGTAAGGTTGCCGTTGTTTGTGGGTATGGCGATGTTGGCAAAGGATCGGCTGCATCATTGTCCGGTGCGGGTGCCCGCGTGAAGGTGACCGAGGTCGACCCGATCTGTGCGTTGCAAGCGGCAATGGATGGATTTGAAGTGGTCATTCTGGAAGATGTGATCGACAGCGCTGATATTTTCATCACCACAACTGGCAACAAAGATGTGATCCGTATCGAGCATATGCGCGCGATGAAAGACATGGCGATTGTTGGCAACATTGGTCACTTTGATAACGAAATTCAGGTGGCGAGCCTGAAGAACCACAAATGGACCAACATCAAGGAACAGGTGGATATGATCGAAATGCCATCCGGCAACCGTATCATTCTACTGTCCGAGGGTCGCCTGCTGAACCTTGGAAATGCCACGGGTCACCCATCGTTTGTGATGTCGGCGTCTTTTACCAACCAGACACTGGCGCAGATCGAATTGTGGACCAAAGGCGATGAATACAAGAACGATGTTTACATCCTGCCCAAACATCTGGATGAAAAAGTTGCCCGCCTGCATCTGGACCGGATCGGTGTAAAACTGTCGGTGTTGGACAAAGAACAGGCAGATTATATCGGCGTGTCAGTGGACGGCCCCTATAAGCCAGAGCATTATCGCTACTAACATCCTGTGACTGCTCAATAAACAAGAGACATATACCGTCGCCCGATTATAAGTCGGGCGGCAATTTTTTCCGCGTTCCAATGTATAGCACCCCCCAAGAAAAGCCCTTTGTTTTTGACACAATTAGCGATAACTTACACGCGTTGGCCCATGTTGGGTCTTTTAAGCGGAGCTATGCTTCGAAAATTCTGGTGGGAGTAAACCTTATGGGTAAAAGAGATGACCTAATCGCGCAGTATGCCGATGATCTGAAAAACAAATGCGGCATGTCGCCTGACATGGGTCTGCTGACAAAAGTTACAATTGGTTGTGGCCCCGCAATTTATAATGCTGATGCATCGACCGTTGCTGCCACGCAGCCAGACGAAATCGAGACAGTTAAAAACAATTTCCTGATCAAGAAGCTTGGCCTTGCCGATGGCCCGCAGTTGATGGATGCAATCAATTCTGTGCTGGACACATATGGCAAGTCCGAGCGCAACAAATACCGCGCTGTAGTTTACTATATGCTGACCAAACATTTTGGCAAAGAATCCGTTTACGGCTAACTTCCAATACAATTACGAATTGAGGCGCCCGTCATTTTGGCGGGCGTTTTTGTTTGGCAGGGATGTATACCCTGAACCCGTTAAATTTGAGCTTTGTTATCCACACTTGGTGTTTGCTTGGAATCGCTTGCCAGCATAATGTCATTTGTATCGGGCCAGGATGGCCGGAACCTATTTATATTCACGTGTGGTGCTAAGGGAGCACGTGGGGTGATGGAGGGTTCCGGGGGGTCGGAGCCCTCCAATTTTTTGTCTATCCTAAATCAGAAATCGCCTTCTGCAGCGCGCGTCAGGATGTCTTGCATGATGTCTTTGACCTCAATCGCTTCTTTCAGCAATTCTGGTGGCAAGGTTTTACCACCGTAAATCATCATGTCCATGTCGAGCGTATAAATCCACAACTGACCGGTTTCATCCTCGACCAGTGATACGCGGCAAGGAAGATAGGCCGCATAGGCAAGGTCATGTTCGATCATCTTGGCGGCAGTCAGCGGGTTGCAATACAGATAGATGTTCAGTTTGCGCCACGGTTTGCCGTTCATTGCGGCGACCTGATCGCCTAATGGCAGCTCACCAACACCTCTGATATTGCGGTCAATAGCGATTTGTTTGATCGACTGATCCACATCTTCAAAGGTCAAACCCTCGGCAACTTTGGCGCTCCAGACGGTCGCGGCGGCCCCGTTACCGGATTCGACCAGCCGGTCCATCATACCTTTGTAGGTCTCGAACGCTTTGTCATCAAACCCGTCAAATGCGACCTTGTATTTATATATGGACGGCCCGACCCAGACCATGACACCAATGGCCGCTATGCCCAGCAAAGCCAATATATTGCGGATAAAACCCATGATAATTCTCCAGATACCCTGTTCCCTCTAATAAATTAGGATACATGAATATGGGCATTTGGCAAACGGCCAGTTTTGGAAAGGCTGTCAGAGGCCACCTAGCTGGCAAACCACGCCCCATTCCGCGTCTGTTACAGGCTGCACAGACAACCGAGAGTTGTTGACCAAAACCATATCTGCCAGTCGCGGATCGTCTTTGCACATTTGCAGGGTGACAGGGGACTTTAGCGATTGAACAGCTTTGATATCTACACATTCCCAGCGGTCATCATCTGTGGTGCTGTCGGGGTGTGCCAGTTTGATAACCTCGATAATACCAACCACGCATTTTTCCTTTTGTGACAGGTAGAAAAACCCCAGATCACCGATTTCCATGACACGCATGAAATTACGCGCCTGATAATTGCGCACGCCATCCCATTCTTCGCCCGCGTCGCCCTTGGCCTGCTGGTCCTCCCAGCTCCAGGTCGAGACTTCGGTCTTGAATAACCAATATGCCATCAGCCGATCACCTTTTTCCATTCCCGCAAGGTAATACTCTCAAACAAACCAGCCTGTGCATAGGGGTCATTTTCGGCCCATTTCTCGGCGTCTGCCATAGTGTCGAGAGCAAGGATTAACATTGATCCGCACATCTGCCCGTCCTCAGTCAGAAACGGGCCGGCCATTTCAACACACCCGCTTTGTGCAACATAGGCAAGGTGGGCATCACGATTATCCAGACGGGTTTGCAGGGCGTTTTGTTTGTCGATGGCAATCAGGGCAATACGCATGGTTATTCCTTTTTCAATGGGCGGGAAAGTAGGGCCTCCATCGCCTCTGGAACTGTGGTGTTTTGCAATAGAACAGCGGCGATTACCTGTGTGATTGGCATGTCTATTTGGTGTTTTTGGGCCAAATTAGAGACTGCTAATGCAGTTTTTGCCCCTTCAACAGTTATATCCGGATCAAAAGAATCGCCGCGCCCCAGCGCAAGGCCGTATGAATAGTTGCGTGACTGTTCTGAGGTACAAGTCAGGGTCAAATCACCAAAGCCGGACAGGCCCGAGAGCGTTTGGGGTTGTGCCCCCAATGTTTGCGCCAGACGCTGCATTTCGGCATAGCCGCGGGTCATGACGGCGGCGCGTGCGCTTTCTCCAAGGCCAGCGCCGATGGTTGCGCCACAGGCAATCGCTATCACGTTTTTCAACGCACCTCCCAGTTCTGCGCCGATGGTGTCTGTTGTGCGATAGAGGCGTAGGTTTTCAGTGGACAGTTGTGATTGTAGCGCGGCACCGATCTGGTCATTTTTGCAAGCCAAAGTCAGAGCGGTTGGCAGTCCCATAGCGATGTCACGGGCAAAACTGGGGCCGGTCAGAATGGCGGGGATTGCATCGGGGCAGGTATGGGCAAGCGTTGCAACAGGGCCAAGGCCGGTGGCAAGATCAACGCCTTTGCAGCAGGCAACAAGGGTTCGATCATTCAGTAAATGCGCGTGGTGTTGGGTAAAATCAGCGAGCTGCTGCATGGGCGTAGCAAGCAACAGGGTGTCGTGGTTACAGGCGGCCTCGACATCGCCGGTCACGGTTATGCTGTCGGGAAAAGGGTGACCAGCAAGCCGTTTTGTGTTTTCCCTGTTTTGTTGCATTGCAACAGCATAGTCGGAATCGCGCGCCCATAGGGTTATGGGCTGGCCACTGCGGGCCAGTGAAATGGCCAATGCGGTACCGAATGCGCCTGCGCCAAGGATTGAAATACTCATGCCTTGGCCCCCTTTTTACCGGATCCCAGCATGGCGGGGCTTTTGTGGTCAAGCGGCCAGCGTGGGCGGGCGGATAGAGTGAAATCGTCCCTGTGGCCCAGCCGAAACCGTTCCAGTCCGGCCCACGCAATCATTGCAGCGTTGTCAGTGCAAAGATTAAGTGGTGGGGCGGTGAAATGGACATTGTTATCAGCACAAACAGTCTCTAATGTAGTCCGAAGTTGCTGATTTGCAGCAACACCTCCTGCAACAGCCAAGGTGGGTTTGGCGGGATTCAGAGCAAGATACAGCTGCAAGGCGCGGTGTGTTTTCTTGGTCAATACATCAGAAACGGCAGTCTGGAATGAAGCACATAGATCAGCGCGATCTTTGCGCCGTAATCCACCATGTTCGGCAACCAGCGCATCGCGGGTGCGCAGCAATGCGGTTTTTAGACCGGAGAAAGACATATTGCAATCGGGCCGGTCCAGCAGTGGGCGGGGCAGAGGGAAGCGTTGCGGGTTTCCGGATAACGCCTCGGCCTCGACGGCAGGCCCGCCGGGCTGGGTAAGGCCGAGCAATTTGGCGGTTTTGTCAAACGCTTCGCCGGGGGCATCATCAATGGTGCCGCCAATACGGGTGAAATCTTCTACATCGTTTGCGATCAGGAATTGGCAATGCCCGCCCGAAACAAGAAGCATCAGATAGGGGAATTCCAGTTGATCCGTCAGGCGCGGTGTCAGGGCGTGACCGGCAAGGTGGTTAACCCCGATCAATGGCAGGCCGGACCCAGCACATAACCCCTTGGCGCACATCACGCCAGACATCACGCCGCCAATCAGCCCAGGGCCAGCTGTTACAGCGATTGCATCAATATCAGGCAGGGTTAGAGACGCATTTAGTAGTGCGGTCTCGACACAGTGGTCGATTTTTTCGGCATGCGCACGGGCGGCTATTTCAGGGACAACGCCGCCGAAACTTGCGTGCAGATCGGTCTGGTCGACAACAACAGAGGACAGGATTTCGGCAGGCTGGCCAACGGTATGGCGCACCACGGCCGCGGCAGTATCGTCACAGCTGCTTTCCAGCCCAAGGATGGTGAGTGTATGTGTCATCGGCCTGCCGGTTGCGAATATGGTCACAGGCAGGTAACACCGAAGCGGTGTGCCAGACAATCCCGACAGGTGAAATGTGCCGACAAACCACGCAACGATCTTATTGACCAGACCACAGAAACAGGCCGAAAGGTTTGCACGGATGTGCCGTGATATGTTGGGCGCGGAACAGCAGATTATTCTTTCACCAGTGATCGAGATCGAAATACTGCCAATGCAGAGATCGCTGGCACAATATTGTGGGCTGATCTTTACATCGGAAAACGGTGTGCGGGCGTTTGTGCAGGCGTATGGTCAACATGACATGCCTGCCTATTGTGTGGGGGTGCGCACGGCAAAGGCGGCCCGTGCAGTGGGATTAAGGGCGTCTTCGGCGAACGGGTCAGCGGATGATCTGGTTGCGATGGTTATGGACGCTGGTGTGAAAGGTGCACTGTTGCATGTCCGCGGAGAGCATTCGCGAGGGGATATTGCCGGACGTTTGGGGCAGCAGGTAGACGAGGTGGTGGCCTATCGCCAAGTCCCGGTTCCATTGACCGAAAAGACACGTGAGATACTAGCAGGGAAGCATGAGGTGATTCTTCCCCTGTTTTCGCCCAGAACGGCGCAGCTGTTTTTCAAACATGATCTGCTGATTAATGCACCCTTGCAGGTGGTTGCGATAAGTAATGCGGTGAATGAGGCAATATTAGGCACTAATCCAGCGAAAAACATTGATATTTTGATAGCTGAAACACCTGATGCTGAGGCAATGTTGCGGGTGATAAAGGGACGAATAGACACATGAGGACTGCTTGAGGGCGCTGCATTCTCGGAGTAGTCTGTTCATGCAGCTACTAAAATGTGGCGTTATTGGTATTCGATACGAGGGGATGTTCTGACGTGGCTACAGCAAAAAAACCGACTGGCCGCAAAGCCGCTAAAGCCAAGGACGTGGTCACGGATGCAGTGATCATTGAGGAGAAGACCGAAGCCGTCGATGCGCCTTTGAAGGAAAAACGCAAATCAGCATTTGTGCCGCTGGTTCTGGGCGGTGTTTTATCAGGTGCTGTAGGGTTTGGGGCGGCGACATATTATTTCATCAATCAGCCGTCAGACGAGGCGCAGACCTTGGTGCAGGTTCAGGCGACGCTGGGCGAGCATGGGGCAAAGCTGGACGAGGTTAAAGCCCGTGTTGGCGATTTATCCGGCGCGATTGAGGGTGTGGAAGCCGATTTTAATGGCAAGGTGTCAGATTTGGCCGAGGTAACCGCGCAAAAAGATATCGAACTGGCCGAGGCGCTAAGCGGGATGTCCGGTAGCATTGAGGATTTTGAAACGCGTCTGACGGCGCTTGAAAAACGCCCGATTGCCGAGGCGGGTGGCATGACGGGCGAAGCGGCGGCGGCATATGAACGCGAGTTGCGCACCATGCGAGATTTGCTGGAAACACAGCGTAGTGATATCGAGGAGCTGGCCGCAGAGGCCACGGCACGGATCGAAGGTGTGGCGCAACAGGCTGCAACCGCTGAACAGGCGGCCGAAGAAACAGCCAAGGTGACAGCGTTAACTGCTGCTGTATCTCAGCTGCAATCGGCGCTGGATAATGGCGATGCATTCGAGGCGACTCTGGCAAATCTGGCCACGACCGGTGTTGAAATTCCGCCCGTTTTAACAGAAGCAGCCAAAGGTGGTGTGCCGACATTGGTAGCATTGCAAGAGGGTTACCCCGAAGCGGCGCGTGCCGGATTAAGCGCATCGGTTAAGGCAACGACAGGCGACGGCGCGCTGGATAAGCTGGGTTCGTTTTTCCGCAGTCAGGTCGGGGCACGGTCACTGGAGCCACGCGAAGGGGATGATCCGGATGCGGTTTTGTCACGGGCCGAAGCGGCCTTGGCAAATGGTGATATCGCTGCGGCGATTACATTGATTGGTGCGTTGCCTGAAGAAGGGCAAACCGCAATGTCTGCGTGGGTAAAAGACGCTGGTGTGCGATTGCAGGCCGTGGATGCTGTGCGCATGCTGGCAGATGGGTTGAACGGTAACTAAGGAAATATTGATGCTCTGGTCCTTAATAAAAATACTGCTTTTTGTAGCTGCGATTGCTGCTGCAACCTTTGGTGCGGGGTACCTGATGGAAACAGGATCCAGCATTTTGGTTACGGTCGCCGGCACGGAATATGTCATAGGCCCGTTAATGATGGTGATCATGGCGGTGGCGCTGGTGGTGGCGGTTTGGGTGTTATTAAAAGTGATGGGCTTTTTGTTGGCGACGTTCAAGTTTTTGAACGGGGATGAAACGGCGATATCAAGGTTCTTTGACCGCAACCGCGAGAAGCGCGGGTATGAGGCATTGTCCGAAGGGATGCTGGCGCTGGCCTCGGGCGAGGGTCGTGTGGCGATGGCCAAGGCAGCCAAGGCCGAGCGGTATTTGAAGCGGCCGGAACTGACCAGCCTGATTTCTGCACAAGCGGCTGAAATGGCGGGAGACAAGAAAAAGGCCGAGGAAGTTTATAAGCGCCTGCTACTTGATGATAAAACGCGGTTTGTCGGGGTGCGCGGGATCATGAAGCAAAAGCTGGCGGCGGGCGATACTGATACGGCGCTGTTGCTGGCTGAGAAGGCATTTGCCATCAAGCCAAAGCACGAGGAAACGCAGGATACATTGTTGCGGCTTCAGGCCGGCAGCGAGGATTGGGCCGGGGCGCGTAAAACGCTAAACGCCAAGTTGCGACATGGTAATCTGCCACGCGATGTTCACCGGCGACGTGATGCAGTTTTGGCCCTGTCCGAGGCGCGTGATATGCTGATCGATGGAGACACAGTTAAGGCACGCGAGGCCGCAATCGAGGCCAATCGCCTGTCACCTGATCTGGTGCCGGCGGCGGCAATGGCGGCGCGGATGTATATCGAATCCGGCAAACCGCGCAATGCTGTCCGGATAGTGAAAAAAGCGTGGGAAACCAATCCGCATCCTGATCTGGCCGCGGCCTTTGCCGAAATTGCACCGGATGAAACGCCCGAGGCGCGGGTGAAGCGATTCAAGGCTTTGACCAAGATGAAACCGGCACACTCCGAAACTAAGATGCTGCTGGCCGAATTGAATATCGCAGCCAAGGATTTCCCGACAGCCCGCAAGGCGCTGGGCGACCTGGTTGAAACGGACCCCACGGCGCGGTCATTGACCATTATGGCGGCGATCGAGCGTGGCGAGGGGTCAGAAGATGCTGTCGTGCGCGGCTGGTTAACTAAGGCATTAACCGCATCGCGCGGCCCTCAATGGGTATGCGATAACTGCCACAGCGTGCACAGCGAATGGGCGCCGGTTTGTAAAAACTGCGAAACGTTTGACACCTTAAGCTGGGTGGTCCCCACGGTTGGCGAGGTGGCGATGCCTGACTCGACCAAAATGCTGCCATTGATCGTTGGAGCGATCGAGGACAGAGTTGAAGAGGTGGAGCCCGAAGTCGAGGTTGAAGTCATGCCCGAGCAAGACACCACGACAGACGCGCCGGAAATCGTTGCTGAAGGCGAGGTTGTGGCCCTTGGCGGCGAAGATAAGCCACCTGTTTAGGGTTTGCTGAAAACAGATTCTAGCCAACAACACCACGATGCCGCATTAGCTCAGCTGGTAGAGCAATTGCTTCGTAAGTAATGGGTCGGGGGTTCAAGTCCCTCATGCGGCACCATATAAGATAATATAATAGTTTAAGGCATGGATGCATATTTCGACCCATCTCTGAGTCCATCCACTCAATTGCTCTGTTAGCTTTGCAATCCAAGCAATGAGCTGACTGAAACGTTAAACGCCACTGCAGTCTTATAAATGTTATCAACCTAAATATTTTACTCCGAACGCTCTACCGCACTTAGATAGGTGCGGCTCAACCCTGCCTCAGCAGCTAGGTGCTCTAAATTGAGGCCTTAGGCTTCCCAAGAAATTGTTCGGACGGAACGGCAAATTAGGGCAGTCAAACAGAAATCCAATTTCTATGGGAAGTGAAAATATTGCCAACGGAAATGTCCTATTGATTAGGGGCGATGTTGTTTCCGGCTCTGAGCCGCCGGTCAACCCTTTAGTCTATGCTGCTTGCGCAAAGCGGACATAGGTGTGGACGCAGCTTCGTTAGTATTCGAATGACGGAGGTGCGTGACAAACCCAATGTCAGAATAGGCTGCCACCTGCTTTCGGTAGGATCATTCACGGCGAATCACGCACCGCCTCTTGCCTGAATATTGCTGTGTATTTCGTCCCATAGTCGCTCTCTCTTTGCGTATAATATGCGGTTTAAAGAGCGGCACAATTCCGTGACAGGTCCAATCTACAGTCAGGGCAACCAACCACGAACGAACAGCGCCATTCTTACCCATTTGGTAAGCGTTGTCCCGCTCCCACCTTACGCTTGAAGCGGCGATCTGCGATTCAGTTCTTTCCTGTAGTTTGGAAAGGAGTTTCTCCATGGAGCGCTCAGCGGAGTTTATCAGTGAGATTGATTTGATCGTCGGCCCTCGGGGCCAGCGTCGGTGGTCGGATGATTTGAAGGCCCGAAT
>Ga0190303_1000198_pt1 | contig 25046 bp, 17 predicted proteins | sample 48700701_MG_FD_161672 | JGI IMG/M metagenome (GOLD analysis project Ga0190303, IMG submission 161672) | Hydrothermal vent sediment bacterial communities from Southern Trench, Guaymas Basin, Mexico - 4870-07-0-1_MG | ecosystem: Environmental > Aquatic > Marine > Hydrothermal vents > Sediment ... | reverse complement strand
CCTGGCAAGGTCTTGCGGGTATCCAGCAGTTTTACACCGGTGCCAGCAACGCTTTGGGCATATCGGTGGCAGGTGGTGGCGGTGCTCGATAATGTTTGTAGGAAATTAAGCGCACAGCGCTCCCCCGTAAGTATCGGGCGGGCTCCTCCTTCGATAAAAAACAGGGTTTGATCACAGCTTACTGCATCACCATCCGCAACCTGCCAGCTAATAGTTAGCGAGGGATCCAGCCGCAGGAAGATCTCATCGACCCAGGCTTTTCCGCAGATAATGCTACTGTCTCTGCTGATCACTCTGGCCTTGGCTCGGGTATTCTCGGGAATTAGCAAGGCGGTGATATCGCCGGATCCAACATCCTCATCTAATGCGTTGGTCACGTTTAAGTTGATAGCTTTTTTCAGGGTGGTTTCATCTAACATAGGGGGGGGTATTTTCCAAATTAAAGCGAAGCATCTCAACCTGGTGCCGGTCTGCTACTAATATCTAAGAGTCAGCAGATTGTTGCGCTGAATCAGTTCCACTTGCTTGAGCGCACTCATACCAAGCAGAATAAAGTCATCCATGCCCGGATTAATGCTGGCGCTGACATCATACAGGACGATGTCACCAATTTGTAAATGCTCGATATGTGTCAAGTATATTCGTGTCGTGCCGTTGGCGGTAGAGGCAAAACCGGCTTTCCCTTTGTTCAGACCATAAAAAATTGCCAGATCTTCTGACAAGGCAACCGTGGTAGCTCCTGTATCAAGCAGAAAGTCGGCAGGTAGATTATTGATCGCGCCGGTGGCCACATAATGCCCCTGTCTGTTGGCTTGCAATACCACTTCTTTAACGCCTTCCTGAGTTGTCCTGGTTTGTGGGTCCTGGTTTGGGTTGAACCACCTGGATTCCTCCTCCGCAAAAAATAGGGTTAGTAATGCCAGGGCTATTACCCAGGTAGCAATCCACATGCCTCTTCCGAGCTTTAAGCCAGGAGGATGGGTCTTCTTCATCATCTATTTCCGGGGCGAGCCATATATAATCTATTTCCCAAGGTAAAAATTCATAACTATTCAGCTAACCACTGAATTACGCCATCTCTGCGTTCAAAAATGGTCATTTACACTTGTAAACTCACATTTTTTGCCTTGATCTTACCTGATTCAGTGATGATCTGAACAGTTACCCCTGATTTTACTGCTTGCGGAGTAGTTACAAAAATTCTAGTAATCTGCATAATAGTCGATCTATAGGGGTAGAGAAAAATGATCTATCATATTGTAATGGCGGGAATGCCTATACTAACGTAGTTTTTAAACAGGTCTTCACAAATTATGTTTAAGATTTTGAGAAAAGGCACATGGATGATAGCTGTAATAAACAGCTTGTTTTTAACAGGCTGTATGGCAGAACCTGAAAAAGCACTACGTATTGGGACTAACCTTTGGCCCGGCTATGAAACACTATATCTAGCACGGGACCTGGGCTATTTTGAAAAAAGCCCAATCCGCCTTGTAGAGCTCTCCTCTGCAACCGACGTATTACATGCGTTTCGCAATGGTGTTTTAGAGGTTGCAGCATTGACGCTGGATGAAACGCTAACCCTGCTGCAGACAGAGGCCGATTTGAGGGTGATCCTGGTGATGGACATCTCAAGTGGAGCGGATGCTCTGTTGGCGAGACCCTCCTCTATCTCAGGGCTTTCCCACTTAAAAGGTACCCGTATCGCGGTTGAAAATAGCGCAGTGGGTGCAATCATGCTGACACGGGCGCTAGAGCGTGCAAAGCTGTCAACAGAGGAGGTAGAGATTATCTCCGCCACAGTGGATAATCATTACGAGCTTTATATGAGCGGCAGGGTTGACGCGGTTGTTACTTTTGATCCGGTGAGAACGCAGTTAGTGAATGAGGGGGCTAAAACTTTATTCGATAGCCACGAAATTCCAGGGCAAATAGTTGATGTTCTGGTAACGCGCAAGTCATTTTTGAAAAACCGTTCAGACATATTACAAACATTGGTAAACGGACAATTCAAAGCGCTTAATTATCTGCATAACTACCCAGAAGAAGCGGCGAAGAAGCTTGCACCACGCCTTGGAATTACCCCTGCTGAACTTACAGAGAGTTTTAAAGGTGTGATTTTGCCTAATCTCACGGCAAATCAGCTGCTCATAAAAGGATCTGATCCACTATTACGCCAGACGGCGAGGGAGCTAGTTGCAATGATGCTCGAAAGAGGCCTGCTTTTTAAAGAGCCGCAAATTGATACTCTTGTTAGCGATCGGTTTTTGCAATGAGTTTCCTTAAGCATATCTCGCTGAGCAGAGGGGCATTTGGCCTCATCTTGCTGATCTATATTGCATCCATGGTGGTACTGGTCCCCTATCAGTATTTAACCCTTGACAGGGAGGTGGAGTCAGAAGCACTTGAAGTGGTAAAAAGGGAGATGTCTCGACTACAGCAAGTGATGAACACAGAGTTCAGAGAGGGCAAGTTGCGGTACGCGGAAAAGCAGCTTTTGGCAATGGGGCTAGATAGCGATGTTGTTGATCTGATCCTGTTGGCTGAGGATAACCATATCATCTTCTCCACAAGGATTGCCTGGAAAGGACAAGGAGTACAAGAAGTATTGCCTAACCTTGAAACAGGGTTATTTAAAAAGACCCGCTCAGACAATATTGCTGAAATTATATTTTCCCCTGATAGAAGTGGAATTTTGGCGGTTTATCCAGTCCTTTCCCAAGCTGACTCGAAATCTCTTCGAGGATACAAAACGGCTATTCTCTATCTAAGCTACGATTTGAGCCGGGCTAAATCTGCTGTTTGGTACAGGCTGATTCAGGAAAATATATTAGGTTTTCTGGTGAGTTTGGTGGGTGCGGTTCTCCTTGTTATTTTTATTCATGAAATGGCGAGCAGGCCACTGCAAAAGCTTGTGGCATGTTGCCAGAAACTTGCAGCGGGGGAACTGGAAAGCCGAGTCGAACTGGAAGGCGCACAGGAGCTGGTACGGCTACAGCTGGCATACAACCAGATGGGCGGTCAAATTTCAGATGCACATAGATCACTTACGGAAAAAACGATCCTTTACAATGTATTGAGTGAGACAAACCAGTCTATTGTACGTACAGATAATGCTGAAAATCTATATGATGATATTTGTCGTATTGCGGTTGAATTTGGCAGTTTTGAACTGGCCTGGATTGGTTTGGTTGATGAGGCGACAGGGAAGGTTGAGCCGGTTGCTAGCAGGGGTTCTGTGCAGCAATATCTTTCTGATATAGACATTTCTGTTAACCCTGAGTTGCCGGAAGGACAAGGTGCAACAGGAAAAGCCATTCGGCAAAACTGCCACGTGGTTGTAAACGATTTTATGAAGGCGACAGCAGCCAGTCCCTGGCAAAATGCAGCGCGTGAGTCGAATATAAAGTCGAGCGCGGCCCTTCCCATTTCGGTCGATAGTAAAGTGGTCGGTGCGTTCAATGTCTATGCCGATAGCGTGGGCTATTTTACGCAGGAAGTGATTGATCTTTTGCTTGATATGATGCGAGATATCTCGTTTGCGATAAGTGACTATAAACGAGAATCGGATCGAAAACAGGCGGAAATGGTACTGACGGCTCAGCGAAAAGTATTGGAAATGGTTGCAGCAGGCGCATCTTTAGAGAAGACGCTGAAGGTGCTTTGTCGAGGTATCGATAGCTTGCTGACTGATAAAGGTGGCATTAGCTCAGTGTTGCTTTTGGAAAAGGGGAAACTGATGTTTGGTGCTGCTTCTGGTTTACCAGAAGCATACAGCCAGGCGATTCATGGCTTATCAATAGGTCCGAATGTTGGTTCATGTGGTACGGCTGCCTTCTCGGGGGAACAGGTTATTGTTTCCGATATTCAAACAGATCCGCTTTGGATAGACTTTCGCGCTTTAGCAAAGCAGTACGGTTTAGCTGCCTGTTGGTCTACACCCATTAAAACAGCCGATTACACTGTCCTGGGAACATTTGCGGTCTACTATCCTCAACCCGGAACACCCAACCAAAAAGAACTTGAGATGGTTGATCGTTTTGTTCATTTGTGTGGGCTGGCTATTGAGCGTGTTCGTACGATTGATCAGATCAAACAGCGTGAAGAGAATCTTTCGGTCACACTTGATTCCATCGGTGATGCGGTGATTGCTGTAGACGTTGCGGGAAGAGTAACACGATTAAATCCTGTTGCTGAAACCCTGACCGGCTGGTGTGCTGAAGAGGCCTATGGAAGGCCGTTATATGAGGTTTTTCATATCATCAATACACAAACACGAATCATGTTAAACAACCCCGTAGAAAAAGTGATTATGAGCGGAAAAACCATGGGGTTGGCTAACCACACCTCTTTGATTTCCAAGGATGGAACTGAATATCAGATCGCCGATAGCGCGGCACCTATTATGGGTGAAGATGGCCTGCTAAGAGGTGTCATTCTCGTGTTTCATGATGTGACCAAGCAGTATGCGTTGCGAGAGGAGCTTCGTTTTAATCATGAACGGCTCAGTGCCTTTAATGCAGTATTGCCCGACCTGGGTTTTGTCTTCGATGAGAAGGGAACCTATTTGGAGATCTATGGTACTGGATTGGGGGTGTTATATGGCCCGCGAGAGGAATTATTAGGAAAAACCGTTGCTGAGGTCGTTCCGACTAAAGTGGCCGAAAAATGGATGGCAGTCATCCACAAAACCCTGCGAACTGGCGAAAACCAAGTGACAGAGTATCAGCTCGATGTTCTGGGTGGCTGGAAGCATTTTGAGGGCCGAACAGCTGTCCTGGAGCGAGATACAGAGGTAGGTACAGGAAAAGTGACCTGGATGGCCCGAGACATTAGTGAACAAAAAAGAGCCGAAGAAGAGATCGAACAGCTTGCCTTTTATGACCCGTTGACGAAATTACCGAACCGTCGGTTACTGCTGGACAGGTTGGAACATGAGTGCTTAGTTGTTAAACGCCATCAATGCAGTGCGGCTCTGATGTTTTTGGACCTGGATAACTTCAAAACGCTGAACGATTCGTTGGGCCACTCTGTTGGGGACTCACTGTTGGAGCAGGTTGCCCAGCGGCTGAATGAGCAGGTTAGAGGGGAAGATACCGTTGCAAGACTGGGTGGCGACGAGTTCGTTGTGCTGCTGCCTGCCTTGAATGAAGAGCAGGAGCTTGCCGCAAGCCATGCGAAAATCGTGGCAGAAAAAATACAGGTTGCACTGAGCGCGCCCTTTTTTCTGTATGAGCATGAGCACCATATTTCGGCAAGTATCGGAATTAGTCTATTTTCAGCAGAGTCTAATTTTAAAGCTGAAGACATCTTAAAACATGCAGATAGTGCTATGTACCGTTCTAAGGATTTGGGGCGTAACCGTATCTGCTTTTATCGTTCAGATATGCAGGCAGCAGCAGATGTTAGGCTTCGGTTAGAAAAAGATCTGCGCAGAGCTATTAAGCAAGATCAGCTGGAACCATTTTACCAGCCACAGATTGATCGGCAGGGAAACTGTATTGGTCTGGAGGTTTTATTGAGATGGGAGCATGTAGAGTGGGGAATGGTCTCTCCAGCGGAGTTTATTCCTATAGCAGAAGAGACTGGGCTAATTCTTCCGATGGGAGCATGGGTTTTGCGTAAGAGTTGCCAGCAGGTAAAACAGTGGCAGGATCAAGGATTATTCTGTCAGCCGGACCAGCATTTTTCTGTTAATGTTAGCCCAAGACAGTTTGCACAGGATGATTTTATTGAGCAGGTCATGGCTGTTTTAGAGGAGGCAAAACTGGATCCTTCGCGCCTATTTATTGAGGTTACCGAAAGCATGGTAATCGATGGTGTTGATGAGGTTATTGGCAAAATGGAAAAATTGAAAAAACAGGGCGTTCGCTTCTCAATGGATGACTTTGGTACCGGCTACTCTTCACTTTCTTACCTCAAACGATTACCGCTTGATCAAATTAAAATCGATCGCTCCTTTGTTTTGGATATCGCTCATGACGCGAATGACCGTGCGATTATCGATGTCATTCTGGCTGTTGCAGAGCGGCTTCAACTTGATGTTGTGGCGGAAGGTGTGGAAACAGAGGAGCAACTAAACTATCTGACAGAAAATGGATGTGGCATTTTTCAGGGGTATTACTTCGGCAAGCCGATGTCTGCGGCCGATTTTGAAAAATGGATTACAAAAAACAGACAGCATGACCTTTTATCCTGAGATTTAGAACACTTACCTCAAATCACGAGCAATTGATGCTGAGCTGGCATTGGGCATAAAGATAGGTATCCATGACGAAAACCACACCCTTCATTCTAGCATCCTCAGTTGGACAGGCTAGAGTGTGCGTTTGTGGCGGCACAGGGCGATTTTCAAATAATCTAAAAAAACTCACCCCGCCCCGGTCTTTCTCTTGCTACGATCACCTAAGTCTGGTGGTTGCCTAGTTTTCATGTAGATTGCCAGCTAAACTATGAGTATAGAAATATTACGTTAAAGGCTGATAGCCTGGTAGTGCCGGGCGAACAGAGAGATACGGCGCGCGCAGTTTATAGCAAGCAGACAGAATTTGGGTGTTTTATGAGTTTAGGGTCTTCAATATATCTACCTGAGTCTGTACAGGCGGTTTGCCTGTTCTGCCTCAAGCAACTTCCGGTTCTGCTGAACAGTTTATTTGAAAATGCTGATGATGTGTTGTTTGAACTGGCCGATAAAGCGGGCAGTAATATCGAGCAAACTCTGTATTTTGATTCTATGCGTGAGCTACGGATCAAAAGAGAAGATATGGAGACTATTGTTCAGGATCATATTCGTAGTGCGTTTAGCCATATGGCTGCAGACTCAGGTGCCATGGCGGGGCCGTCAGTTATTGTGGGTGAGCTATCACTACTGCAGCACGAGGCGGTAGAGGAGGATGTGGCTATCCGTTCTATGGTTTCCAAGGTGGAAAATCGCTATTTAGAACCCCTGGATCATTTGACGCGCAGGTTGAATGATCTTCTATCTGCTCAGCAGGAGTTGACCACCCATGCCAATCCCGTAGGTGGTCATCAGCTTTGCGAGGCATTCAGGGAGGGCTGCAAGGAGCTTGACCTGGATATCAGGGTCAAGTTGGTATTGTATAAGCTCTTTGACAAGCATGTGCTGGGCGAGCTCGATAGCCTGTATTCTGGGGCAAACCAGATTCTGGTTAAAGCGGGTATCTTGCCGAAAATCAGGTCTGAACTACTTGGTGCCAGCAATATTCAGCGTCAAACTGGGCCAAAAACCTTTTCAACGAATCATTATCAGCCCAAGGGTGATAGTCAAGAGAACCCTCGTGATGAGATGTTTGAAATGTTGCGTGAGTTGTTGGCGGTTAAACAGAGTAACCCCTCGGCACACAGCGGTGTTTTTGTGCCTGAACAGAACGATTTTGCTTTGGCGCGGGAAGATCTGTTGACCCTGTTATCGCAACTCCAGGAGGATGAAAAGACGAGCGTTCAGCAGGTACAAAATAGTGTTTCTGTGGCTGCAGGGCAACCGGATTTGGCAGGTATTGTTGCCCAGCGGGTATTGAGGCTGGAAGGAAAAGCCCGCACTGTCGCAAGTCTTGACAGAGATATTATTAACCTGGTTTCCATGTTGTTTGAATTTGTGCTCGAGGATGCTCAGCTTTCGGCACCCATGAAAGTATTGCTGGCTCGCCTGCAGATCCCCATGTTGAAGGTCGCATTGCTGGACAATGCTTTTTTTAGCCAGAAAAAACACCCGGCTCGCAGACTGCTCAATGAGTTGGCACACGCAGCCATGGGCTGGTCTGAGGTGACGGAGAGCAAAAAGGACCCCCTTTTTCGTAAAATTACTGAAATTACTGAACAGATAACCAGTGAATTTGAGAACAACCCTCAATTTTTCCAGCTGTTGTTGGATGATTTTATGGCTTTTTCAGAAACGGAGCGTCGCAGAGCTGTGCTGATTGAAAAACGCACCCGAGAAGCGGAGGAGGGGTTGGGTAAAATACAGCAGGCCCGCGCTCAGGTCAGCGAGGTTATCAACTCCCGGACAGTGGGTAGAGAGCTACCAGAGACGGCCCTGCAGCTGATACAGGACGGCTGGAGCAACTACCTGTTTTATCTGTTAGTCAGAGAAGGCAAAGATAGCAGTGCCTGGAATGATGCAGTAAAAACACTCGATGATTTAATCTGGAGCGTGCAACCAAAATCAAGTGCTGAAGAGCAGAAAAAACTACTGCAGATGATGCCCGCCTTATTGGCAAAGTTGCGAGAGGGGTTGGGTGTGGTTTCGTTCAGCACCCTTCGCATGCGTGAAATATTTAAAAACCTGGAGCTGTTCCACAAACAGAACCTGCGTTCCTCGCATGGGAGAAACACCAGCACCACAGCTAAGGTCGCAGCTGTTGATCGGGATGTTGTCGTCAATCCGTTGCAGGTTGAAAGAGAAGATAGTGGTTTTGATGATAACCACTATCTTGAGCTGGTGGACCAGATGCGCGCAGGGGCCTGGGTTGAGTTTATCAACAAGGACGCCCCCACCTCACGCGCCAAACTGGCGGGGGTAATTAAGTCGACTGGAAAATATATTTTTGTAAACCGTCTGGGCCTGAAAGTGGCCGAGAAAAGCCGTTTTTCTCTGGCTGTTGCTCTGCGTGATGGTGGGATCAAGCTGCTGGAGGACGGGCTGCTTTTCGATTCAGCACTTGAATCAGTGATCGTTCAGCTGCGAAGGGATAAGGAAGATTAGTGGGCGGGAGTTTGCCAGCAGATGATCAGTAATCACTGGCTACAGGAAGCGAAAAAAGTATTATCTCCCAATTTTAATGAGCGCCCGGATCGCTCGCAAATCAATCTGTTAGTAATTCACTGCATCAGCCTTCCTCCTGGACAGTATGGGGGCGCCTGCATCAGTAATTTTTTTACCAACCGATTGAATATGAGCGCCCATCCATACTTTAAGCAAATTGCTGAGCTTAAGGTTTCTGCCCACTTGCTGATTGAACGCTCAGGTCAAGTTATTCAGTTTGTCGGCTTTGACAAGCGAGCCTGGCATGCTGGGGAATCATGCTTTATGGGTGATGCAGGCTGTAATGATTTCTCTATTGGCATTGAGCTTGAAGGTGCTGAGGATGAGTCATTTGAGATCTGTCAGTATCAGAAGTTGGCCGAGGTTTCCGTTGCACTGATGCATGCTTATCCGGCAATTACCCGGGAGCGGATTGCAGGACATTCAGATATTGCAGGGGCGCGAAAAACAGATCCTGGCCCCTGTTTTGACTGGGAGTTCTACAGGCGTTTGCTGGATCAGTACCCAAAGAGGGTGCCTGAGTCATGAGAATTGGAGTTGATCTTGGGGGCACGAAAATTGAAGCCGTGCTGATGGATCACCAGGGCCGGATACTTGAACGTAACCGCGTTGCGACACCGCAACACGATTACTCCGGCACCCTTCAAGCAATCAAGGCACTAGTTCACAGGCTGGAGCAGGCATGCCATCGGGTCTGCAGGGTCGGTATTGCGACACCGGGGGCTATTTCAAAAGACACCGGGGCTATGAAAAACTGCAATTCCATCTGCCTGAACGGGCGGTTTTTTATGGAAGATATTAGCCAGTTGCTGAAGCGTAAAATTAGAGTGGCCAACGATGCTGATTGTTTTGTGCTATCAGAGGCAACCGATGGCGCGGGGGCAGATTATGGAACCGTATTTGGTGTTATCCTGGGTACAGGTGTGGGTGGCGGCATCTGTATCAAAAAGGAGCTGCTTCAGGGCGTTAATCGTATTGCCGGGGAGTGGGGGCACAATCCAGTGGTACCATTAGGAGGCAGATGGGCAGGATATGACCGAATTGAAAAGCACTGTCACTGTGGGCGTATAAACTGTATTGAAAGCTGGCTTTGCGGCCCCGCATTTGAGCAGTGCTATGAGCAGTTGGCCGGTAGAAGGCTGATAGCAGCCGAGATAGTTGCCCTTGCTGATTCCCAGGACAGTGATGCCATGTTAGTACTGGACCTGTATCAGGAACATCTGGCGCGGTCGCTCGCTTCGGTGATCAACCTTCTGGATCCGGATCTCATCGTGTTGGGGGGCGGCATGTCCAATGTGCCAAGTCTCTATAACGAAGTTTCCACTCGCTGGTCAAACTATGTGTTTTCTGACATTTGTGAAACAGACCTTCTGCAGGCAAAACATGGCGACTCAAGTGGCGTACGTGGCGCGGCCTGGTTGTGGGGGGTGAATGAGCTGGGTTAATATTATGTTATTAGAACTATTGCCGGATTGAATATGCGTATTTTTGCCCCGTTATTGTTGCTGCTAAGCTTTGACACCTCTGCTGAAATCTATAAGTGGTTAGATGAGCAGGGTGTGCGTCATTATTCCAATGAACCTCATGAGGGCGCTGAACAACTACCATTATTGACTCAGGAAATGATCGGGCAGCCAGCAGTGGCTTCAAATGCTGGTACCGCAAAAAACATAGCCCAGCAGGCACACCGAAAAGAGCAGATTAAGCTGCGGGAAAAGCTCAGGAGTGAGAAGGAAAAAACATCTGGCAAGAACGGTTAGTTGTTTTGTTTGATTATTGATTTGTCCCCCGAAATTTATGGGTAGAGCCCACTGCACCCCTAGTTAGAAATAAACATCAGGAGAGTTTTATGTTATTAAATGCTTCGCATCAAGCAGATGATTCGGACCCGGTAGAAACAGCAGAGTGGATTGAATCACTGGAGGCGGTGATACAAAATGCCGGTATGGAGCGGGCTCACTATATCCTGAAAAAACTATCTAACCATTCCACCCGTACCGGTGCCCAGATCCCCTATGCCCTGACGACACCCTATCGCAACACTATTCCTGTGACGGAGGAGGCGTTGATGCCCGGTGACCTCTTTATGGAGCGCCGTATACGCTCACTGGTACGCTGGAATGCTCTGGTGACAGTGATTCGTGCCAACCTTAGTCCGGATGATCTGGGTGGACACATATCCACCTTTCAGTCCAGTGCTACTCTTTACGATGTAGGCTTCAACTATTTCTGGCGGGCACCGAGCGAGAACCACCTGGGTGACCTGATCTATATGCAGGGCCATTCTGCACCAGGTATCTATGCGCGCTCCTATCTTGAGGGGCGCTTTGATGAGCAGCAGCTGGATAACTTTCGGCGTGAGGTGGATGGTCAGGGACTATCATCCTATCCGCACCCCTATCTGATGCCAGACTATTGGCAATTCCCTACGGTTTCTATGGGGCTAGGCCCGTTGCAGGCTATCTATCAAGCCCATGTGATGCGTTACCTGTCAGCCAGAGAGCTGGTTCCCCGTGGGGATCGAAAGGTATGGGCCTTTCTTGGTGATGGTGAGATTGATGAGCCCGAATCCCTGGGTGCTATATCTTTGGCGGGTAGGGAGCAGCTGGAAAACCTTATCTTTGTGGTGAACTGCAACCTACAACGCCTGGATGGCCCGGTGCGCGGCAATAGTAAGATTATTCAGGAGCTGGAAGGTGTGTTTCGTGGTGCCGGATGGAATGTGATCAAGGTGGTCTGGGGGCGTCACTGGGACCCGCTTTTTGCCAAGGATAAAGAGGGGGTATTGCAACGTTGTCTTGATGAGACCGTTGATGGTGAATACCAGAATTTCAAAGCAAATGGTGGCGCCTACACGCGCGAACACTTTTTTGGAAAATATTCCGAATTGCTCGAAATGGTCAGTGAGCTTAGCGATGATCAGATCTACCAACTTAACCGGGGTGGGCATGACCCGTATAAGGTCTATGCCGCCTACCATGAGGCGGTGCAGCACAAGGGGCAACCCACGGTAATTCTGGCCCACACAGTTAAAGGTTATGGCGTTGGGGCAAAGGGTGAAGCTCAGATGAGCACCCACTCACTGAAAAAGCTGGATCAAAAAACATTGCGGCAGTTTCGTGACCGTTATGCTATTCCCTTAAATGACAAAGATCTGGTTGATATCCCCTATTATCGTCCGCCAGCCGATACCCCTGAGATGATCTATATGCAAAAGCGTCGAGAGGATCTGGGTGGGTATCTACCGCAAAGAAAAAGTGATTTTGAAGCGATAAAAGTACCTGAACTGAGTGCCTTTGCCAAACAGTTAGAAGGAACCGGCGACAGAGAAATTTCAACCACCATGGCTTTCGTACGGTTGCTGGCTACTCTGGTCAAGGATAGCAATGTGGGGCCGTGTGTTGTCCCCATCGTGCCAGATGAGGCGCGCACTTTCGGGATGGAGGGGATGTTTCGTCAACTCGGCATCTATTCCTCTGTAGGTCAACTCTATGAGCCTGTTGATGCAGGCCAGGTGATGTATTACAAGGAGGACAAAAAGGGACAGATGTTGGAGGAAGGGCTTACCGAAGCCGGTGCTTTTTCAGCCTGGATCGCCTTGGCAACGGCCTATAGCAACTATAGCTGCCCGATGATTCCCTTCTATATTTTTTATTCTATGTTCGGCTTTCAGCGTATTGGCGACCTATGTTGGGCTGCGGGTGATCTTCAGGCTCGTGGTTTTCTGTTGGGGGCCACCTCTGGGCGAACCACACTCAATGGTGAAGGGCTTCAGCATCAGGATGGACATAGCCATCTGCTGGCGGCGACCATTCCCAACTGTATCTCCTACGATGCGACCTTTTCCTATGAAGTAGCGGTAATTATTCAGGACGGGATGCGCCGTATGTATCAGGAAAAGGAGGCTGTTTATTACTACCTGACCCTGCTGAATGAAAACTACGTCCATTGTGCCATGCCGGAGGGGGCTGAGCAGGGTATTATTAACGGGATGTACCTTTTTCAGGAGGCGGCCCCCCTTGAGGGAACTGATCAGCCGTTGAAAGTGCAGCTGCTGGGGAGTGGCGCTATTTTCCGAGAAATTCTGGCAGCGGCGGAAATACTCCTGGAGCGTTACCAGGTGAGCGCCGATATCTGGGCGGTTACCAGCTTCAATGAACTTGCCAGAGAGGGGTTAGCCGTGGAGCGCTGGAACCGCCTGCACCCCGAGCAACCAGCCCGTGTAAGTTATGTTGCCCAATGTCTGCAGGACAGGCAAGGCCCGGCGATTGCTGCGACCGACTATATGAAAAATTATGCGGACCAGGTTCGTGCCTGGATTCCTGGTTCCTACGCTGTGTTGGGAACCGATGGCTTTGGTCGCAGTGATTCACGACAGAAGTTGCGGCATTTTTTCGAAGTTGATCGCAATTTTATTGTGATTACGGCCCTGGACATGCTCGCTCGTCAGGGCGAGATCACACCCGCCACCGTGAGCGCAGCCATTACTGAGCTGGGGATCGATCCAACAAAACCTGATCCGATCGGCCAATAGAATAAGCCAATAAACGAAAGGTTCCGGAGTTGATGTTCTGCTCCGGGACTAAAGGGTTGTGCTATAACCATAAATCCTAGAATCCTCAGTTGATCGCTCCATTCTAATAGTAACTTGTTGATATGAATATAATTAGCTTCGATCTATCTCTTCATTCGCTGGGTGAGTCACGCTACAGTGCAGATTGCACGCTTGTGGTGGCACAGTGCAGCGTTGCAATTGCCGAGAATAGAACAACTATTCCGCGTCATTGCGCCTTGCCCTGTACCACCACAAACGCACACTCTAGCCTGTCCAACTGAGGATTCTAGGGATAATTTATGCCCAGAGGTATGGGGGAGGTATTTCAGTATGCATTTGACCGCCTCCTGTGCTAGATTGCGCCACTATGAACATTAACCCACACCCCTTTGAAAAATTGACCCCCGACTTTATTATGGATGCAGTGGACGCTGCGGGATATCTGTGTGACGGTCGCCTTTTTGCTTTAAACAGCTATGAGAATAGGGTTTATCAGGTTGGTGTGGAAGATGCGGAGCCGCTGATTGCCAAGTTCTACCGGCCTCAGCGCTGGAGCGACGAGCAGATTCTAGAAGAGCATGAGTTTTGTTTTGAGCTGGTGGATCATGAGCTGCCCGTTGTTGCGCCTCTCAAGGCCAAAAATGGTAGCAGCCTGTTTAATTTTGGTGGTTTTTGTTTTGCCCTCTATCCGCGGCGTGGTGGCCGGAATCTTGAGCTGGATAATTTGGACAGCCTGCACGCGATGGGTAAAATGCTGGGCCGTATTCATCTGGTCGGTGCCAGCCGCCCTTTTAAGTACCGACCGGTACTTGACAGTAAAACTTTTGGTCACCAGAGCGTGGAGCTGATCAGTCAGCACTTTATTCCTTCAGAGTTGCAGCTGGCCTACGACACGCTTGCAGCAGACGTGCTACAGCAGATCGACCAGATTTTACAGCAGGTAGAGGGTGTCGAATATATCCGCTTACACGGTGATTGTCATTCGGGCAATGTACTCTGGCGCGATGGACCCCATTTTGTAGATTTTGATGATGCGCGCATGGCCCCAGCCGTGCAGGATATCTGGATGTTACTCTCTGGTGATCGTCCCAGCCAGTCGCGCCAGTTGTCTGAAATTATAGGGGGTTATAGTGAGTTTTATAATTTTAGAACGATTGAATTGCGCCTTGTAGAGGTGCTGAGAACCCTACGAATCATGCACTATAGTGCCTGGCTTGCCAGGCGTTGGGAGGATCCTGCCTTCCCACATAATTTCCCCTGGTTCAACACGATGCGCTATTGGTCAGAACATATCCTTGAACTGCGCGAACAGTTTGCAGCTTTGCATGAAGAACCATTGCAACTATACTAGAAAATGCTTCTGTATCATGATGTTGTGCTGGGCTTGGTGGTTGGTCTGTATTCCCCCAGGGTAAAATAGAAAGCCTGCACAGCAATCGCTTTATCATGCCCTATGAACCAATAACCTGTGTTGAGAGTCGATCAATGTTTCAGAGGTGTTTAGTGCGTTTTTTTATTTTTAGAGACCTTTGCACGAGAGCCATTTTGCTCCCATGCTGTGTTAAAAATGTGCTCAATCGGTCATTTACGACTGTAAACTCGGCTATGGCATCCTGCGTCGCTCTACCTCCTGCATCCATGCAGTCGTCCCTCTTTGCGCGCTTTTTTGCCTTGCCTGGAACCAAAATCATCTCTCGTGCAAAGGTCTCTTTTAATCGTAAGAGCGATTTTGGTCGATCCAGCGTAATTTTAAAATCCTTAGTTGAGCAGGGTACGGTGTGACGGTAATGCTGGATCATACTCGGATCTCTGCAATTATCCTGGAGCTTGAGGTTACACTGAAAACGGCGGGTCTTTGGGAAGGTGCTGAACCCAGTGCGAGCGCTTTAGCCAGTCAGGAGCCCTTTTGTGTTGATACCCTGAGTTTCAGCCAGTGGCTGCAATTTGTTTTTATTGTACGCATCAACACTATGATAGAGCAGGGTGCACCTCTGCCGCAAAAGAGCGATATAGCACCCATGGCTGAGGAGTTTTTCGGTTGTGGTCAAATTCATGCTCAGCCCGTTATTGGTGTTCTCAGGAAGTTTGATTATCTGATTTCTGGCTAACTTCGTATTCCAGATCAGGGCCCGTGGACGATGCAGTTATAATAGGCTCTGGCACAAACTGGCATACAGTCTAGAATTAATAACAGACTCTACACAGATCTACTTTATTCTGACGAGGAATCAGTTCGTTGCAGTTACAGTTTGTTCGGTCGACCTTTTATAACCTGCTCCCCTACCTGCTGATTGGTTTTGGCTATTATCTGTTGCCCGTAATGCAGCCTCGGCTTGATCAGCATAGGGAGCTGTTGGATCAACTGCCCTATTTTCTATTTGTGCTGACGGCGCTGATGAGCTTTCATTTTAACCGCAGCAGGGTATTTTTCTGCCTGCTTCAATTAACTCTTCTCTATCCTCTATTCCACACAATCTCCAGTGGTTGGCCACCCGATCAGATTGAGTTATTGGTGCTGATGGTAGGTATCTTGGTACCGCTGAATCTCCTCTTTCTCAGCCTGTTTACTGATCGTAGCCTGGCCTCTATTCAAAACTACGGTTTCATCGCTTTGCTGTTTGTAGAGGTTGCGGGGGTGTTTTGGTTGTTGGAGGGCCATAATCAACACTATCTGCATAATCTGCTCGAATTTTCAGCTCGGCTGACCCCTGTTTCGGGTGTTAATTTGCCACCACTGGTTCTGATTGTGGTGGGTGGTGTAACTATTATGCTTCTGATGAGGCTGATGGTGGCCACAACTCCTATCAATAATAGCCTGGTTGCGATCCTGGTTCTGTTGAGCCTGGCTCTCAATGGTTACAGGGTTGAGGGGCTGATAGTTCTATTATTTACCCTGGCGGGGCTGATATTGCTGATCAGTCTTGTACAAGACTCCTATAATATGGCGTATCGGGATGAGTTGACTGGATTAATGGGCAGGCGGGCACTTAACGACTACCTGGCCCGATTAGGCCGATGCTATGTGATCGCTATGGTGGATGTTGATTTTTTCAAGAAGTTTAATGATAAATATGGTCATGATGTGGGTGACCAGGTGCTGAAAATGGTCGCCGCGCAGTTGATGCGTACCACCGGTGGGGCTCGTGCTTATCGTTATGGTGGCGAGGAGTTTACTCTGGTGTTTCCACGCAAACAGATGCAACAGGTGCGTCCACACCTGGAGGCGGTTCGGGAGATGATCGCTAACTACCCGCTGGCTATTCGTGATGAGGCGCGGCCAGTGGATGTTAAGCAGGGGAAAAAACAACGCACGAAGAGTCACGGCGGAAAGGGCGATGTTTATGTGGCGGTAAGTATCGGGATGGCAGAACGTAATGCTGAATTAAAAATAGCGGCTGAGGTGCTCAAGGCGGCTGACCAGGCCCTGTATAGGGCCAAAAAACTGGGCCGAAATCGGGTTGAATGCTTTTAGATGATGGAATCTGAAATCCTTTGTTAACCATATTATAGCCTGATCAACTGAGGATTTTAGGATAGTGTCTTTTTATTGGTATGATTTTGAAACCTTCGGTGCTGATCCATTACGAGATCGGCCCTGCCAGTTTGCAGGCATTCGTACTGACAAAAATTTTAACGAAATTGATGAACCGTTGGTGATCTACTGCAAACCAACTGATGATATGCTGCCTCAGCCTGAAGCCTGTTTGATAACGGGCATAACCCCGCAGGAGGCGGCCAGCAAGGGTGTAGTAGAAGCTGAGTTTATCGGCCAGATTGAAAAGGAATTTTCAAGGCCGGGTACCTGCGTTGTGGGGTATAACTCTATTCGCTTCGATGATGAAGTTACCCGCCACTGCCTCTATCGAAATTTTCACGATCCCTATGCTCGCGAGTGGCAGCAGGGTAACTCGCGCTGGGATATCATTGATATGGTCAGGTTGGTCCGAGCGACTCGGCCGCAAGGGATCTGTTGGCCCGACCACGAAAATGGCAAGCCCAGCTTTAAACTGGAAGCGCTGACCCGGGCCAATGGTCTTGTCCATGATGCAGCACACGATGCACTTTCCGATGTGCGGGCTACCATTGCTATGGCGCGTCTGGTCAGAGAGAAGCAGCCTAGGCTTTTCGGTTATGTATTCAATAATCGCAGCAAAAAAGACGCTCGATCTCATCTTGATCTGCGCAGTCAGAAGCCAGTGCTGCATATCTCATCAAAGTACCCGGCAGAAAAGGGCTGTGCTGCGTTGGTGGTGCCGCTGGTACAGGACCTGGTCAATGCCAATGCGGTCTATGTGTATGACTTGAGCGTTGATCCTCAACCACTGCTTGAACTAAGTGCTCAGCAGATAAGGGAGCGGGTCTTTACTGCTGCTGCCGATCTTCCTGAGGGCGTTGAGCGTATCCCCCTAAAGGCTGTTCACGTCAATAAATGTCCGATCCTGGTGCCCGCAAGCATCCTCAAGGGAGCGTCCGCAGAACGATTGGGTATTGATCTTCAGGCCTGCCTGGCAAATCTCAACAAAATACGGGCGCAGCCCGGGCTGTCGGCCAAAATAAAGAGGGTTTTTCAGCGTGATTTCCCCCCTGAAACCAATCCGGACCTGATGCTCTACAGTGGTGGTTTTTTTAGTAATGCGGATAAGCAGCTGATGGTCAAGATCCGAACTCTTCCACAGCAGGAACTGGCCTCATTCCCTGTTCAATTCGATGACGCCAGAATCCCGGAGATGTTGTTTCGTTATCGAGCAAGAAATTATCCCCTGACCCTGGATGATAAAGAGCGGTTGCAGTGGCGGGAATTCTGTCGAGATAGACTGGAAAAGAGCGATGCCGGGGCATCCATAACCATGAAACAGTACGTTCAGCAGATTACCGATTTGCGCCAGAGCGGGGAGTGTACCCCTTCGCAGCTGGGTATTCTGGACCAGCTCGATAGCTACGCCAAGCAGCTATGGGAAAGGGTTTCATTCTAAAAGAGACCTTTGCACGAGAGCCATTTTGCTCCCATGCGGTGTTAAAAATGTGCTCAATCGGTCATTTTACTAAAGCATAAGTGCCTGCAAGCAGTTACTAAACAACTGTAAACTCCCTCTTTGCGCGCGTTTTTGCCTTGCCTGGAACCAAAATCATCTCTCGTGCGAAGGTCTCTAAAAGTATCAGCGTGCTTCATGCAGTGATGCTTTATTGTCCAGCAGATTAAACGCTGCCGTTTGTCCGGTTTTCAGCGGTAGATTTTCACCCACGGCCATAATGGTGAGGCTATTGCGGCTTTCTTCCAGAATAAAGCGCCTGTAATCGATCTTGAACTCTTCCAGTGGATAGCTGTGTATTGAAGCGGCGAGCTTTTCCCGGGTATCAAATTCAAAGTTTTGGCGGTCAATTTCGCGCCAGTAGCGAGCGCTGCGTTGAGACAGCGCCGTGTCCTTTTCAAGGATTTTGCTGATCAGTGCAGATTTGTGTCTGCTAAATTCATCCTCATCCATAGCGGCAACTGATGTAGCAAAAGCGTGTAAAAATTCCTGAGTATACTCCAGGATTTTGAGCGCATCGGTATTGGGGGACTGTACCGTAAAAGCGATGCCTGGAACCTGCTGCAGCATAATTTCGGTGGCAAATACAATGTAGCCCAGCTGTTTTTCAGTTCGGAGCTGATTGTAATAGGGTGTAGAGAGGATCTGGCTAAAGAGTGAAAAGAGTGCTTTTTGCTCTATGGAGGAGTTCTTGCCCTGAATATAATGAGCCAGTGCTGAATCTGGATGTTTGACCGGGAATTGGTATAGCCAGTCGGGCCGGTTAAGCTGCGCGACTCGAGCGTGCTCGACCTGCGTGGAGCTGGCATTTTTCAATAGATTTTCCCTAAGCAGTAACGTGAGAGTTTTGGCCTGATCTTGTCTCAGGTTGCCGTTGGCCATTGCCACGACCTCTATCTTCTTGAGAAATTTTGGAATAAAACTCCTTAGGTCTTGCGGGCCTATTTTCAATAGTTGCTCTTTTAAAGTGTGTTCATCCCAGCGGTTCTGAACCAGCAACTTAGTTAACCAACTTAGCGCTTGGCCATAGGGCCGGTCATTGCTGCTGTTGTCGTAGCTGCGTATGAGTTCATCCTTATGTATGGCAAAGCGTTCTACGTCTATTTTGGGTGTTTTGAGGCTGCGTAGTATCTCTTTTAGCAGCTGAGGCTGTTTGTCGCTGTAACCGGAAACTCTGACGCTGATGCCGCGCACATGACTATATAGCCGATAGCTGAGGCCAGCCAGGGCTGCCGGGTAGCTAAACTCATTGAGCTGGTCGTTAACAGCCATGACGTAAAGTGCCGTCAATGCCACCTGCTCAGCTGTGTTGTGGGCCAGTGGTGAGCGTACCGTGAACCAAAAGTCAGCTCTTGGGGCGTTAAAGCTGGTGTCGAGTCTATGCCAGAGTGTTAGCCCGTCAGCAATAGTGGTAGATGCCGGTTTCCCGTTCTGTTTCCCCTCTGGTGCAGGCTCAATTTGTAGATTTTCCGGAATAAAAGGGTTGGGCATTGGTAGAGATAGGCTGCCGGGGATTATGTTTTGTCTAAATTTTTCCAGTGTACTATTTTCAAGCTTGCGGTTCGCGTAGGGCGCTTTAAACCAAGGGGTTGTGCTGTCTGTTTTTAGATTCCTGGCTACTAGCAGGGAGATCATATTTTCCGGAGTGAGGCGATCCAGCAGGTTTGTAATCAGCTCAGGGTCAAATTTTTCCAGGAGATAGGGCGCGCGCAGTACTTCGTTGCTCGGGTAATCGTGCATCAGGTTGGCCAATCGTGTGACCTGGTGCAGGGCAGAGCTTTGCTTTTGGAATTTGAAGTTGATCGCTGCCAGTTGTTGCTGCTCTTCAAAGCGCCATTTTTCGATACCTGAAGAGCGGATTAGCCTGATCGCAGCGAACACCGCTTGTTTCACCTGATCGGTGGAGGCAAGCCCGGCTGCCGTCAGGTTAATGGCTATTTGAAAGCTGGCTGAATCATTAAAATTCAAGCCAACGCCTGCACTTAAACCCTCAGCCCAGCCCCTTTTCTTGAGGTAGGCCAGCAGGCTACCCTCTCCCTCGTGGCCCAGCAAATTACCTATGTAACTTGCGGGTCTGGTTCGGTAGTGTTGTTTAACGCTCGGCAGGGGGAAGTGCAATACCAAACTACGGATATCATTCACCGGCTGCATACTCAGATTCAGAGGTAATGATTGTGGGAGAAAAAGAGGCTCTGTAACTAAAGGCTTGCGGGTTGCTTTGCTTGATATCGCACTGAATTTTTGTCTGACTAACGTTTCAAGCTCGGCAATGGATTCGCGACCCAGTACAGATAGCGTCATGCGGTTTGCCGAATAGTGGGCCCTATAGAATGCTAATAGGGCATCGCGCAGTGATTGCTTTGGGTGGTCTGTTAGAGTCTCCAGGCTGCCCACCGAAAATTTGGCAAAGGGGTGTGATGGGTTAACCATGGTTTTCAACAGATCATACTCTCTTCTACCATCATCCTTGAGCCTGGACTGATATTCTGAGTTGACCGCATGTTTTTCCCGGTCTACATACTCACTGTTAAAAAGTGGAGCAGTAAAGAATTGTGAAAAACGATCCAGTGCCGGCTCTAGAAAGCGCCTGTCCAGATCAAAAAAGTAATTGGTGTGTTCGAAAGCGGTATAGGCGTTATGAGTGCCTCCGTGTTCACTAATATAGCGCTGATACTCACCTGCTTCAGGGTATTTCTCCGTACCAAGGAACAGCATATGTTCAAGAAAGTGGGCCAGCCCCTGTCGATCTTTGGGGTCGTTGCTGCTGCCTGTGCTGACATCCAGCGCCGCAGCGGCTCGGTCGGTTTCCGGATCGGAAATTAGCATCACCCTCAAACCATTTTCCAACTCCAGGCTGTGGTAACTGCGCCGGTCATTAGGGCTTTTGTGTATTTCAACGGGTTGAATGGTGGCTGAAGTTATTAGTGTTTCGCAGCTTGCCGTAGCGGTTACAAGCAACAAAAGAGCATAAAAGCCATAGATCAGTTTCGAAAACTTTTTGGGCACAGGGGGGGTCCTTGAAAACAGGTTATCAATAATCACAGTCTGGTCAGACTATTTAGGGGGCTGCAGGTTCAACCTAGAATCCTCAGTTGGACGGCTGCACTGTGCCGCCACAAACGTGCAATCTGCCCTGTAGCGTGACTCACCCAGCGGATGAAGTGATAGATCGAAACTAATTATATTCATATCAACAAGTTACTATTAGAATGGAGCGGTCAACTGAGGAATCTAGGTTCAATGGTGATTATAGATCGGGATTGTTTTCAAGGTTACGAATATCACTGCGCAGTTGATCAGGTACCCGCATGCTCCTGTTGTCCTGGTCGAGAATAACCAGTACACCTTCACTTTCGGCCATTATTTTGTTTTCTTTAAGGCTGACGATCAGATGATGCATATTGATACTGCTGTTACCAATTTTTGTTACACGGGTGCCCACAATAACCGTATCGGGATAGGTGACCGGTGCCTTGAAGCTACATTGGACCGAGGCAAGAATAGTATTGGTTTGATCTTCACTGCCCAGTGTCCCGAGTTTTAACATCTCCAGGTAGGAGCACCGCCCGGTTTCTATAAAGCGGAAGTAAACAGTGTTGTTAACATGTTGGAGTGCGTCCATATAACCCCAGAGCACAGGGATCTCGATGGTGCAGGGGAAGGAACTTAGCAGTTGATGTGACATATGATCGTCCTTTGGTGGTCTTATCTGGCCAGCGCGTAATAATACCGGATCTGACAGAATTTTCGGAGTTTGGGTTGGTTTTTTTAGGGGGATCGCTTGTGATGCCCTGCGGATTGGTCATTTGATTCGAGCTATCCATAGCTGCATGGACTCATTGCATCAAGTTTTAGTTTTTATGTTTTGTGCTTATAATGCCGGTTTTTTCAATACACTGAAATACTTTGTATACTTAAAATGATGCGACTCCTGCTAAAACTGACCTCAAAAATCCCTCTCGGAATATTATATCGATTGGCGCCCCTGATCTATCTGGTTACCTTTTACCTTGCCCGATACCGACGTACTATCGTTTTTGCTCATCTGAGCAGGGCCTTTCCGGACAAGACGAGCCATCAAATTACCAAAATGGCCAAGGCCTATTATCGAAATCTTGCAGACGTGATGGTGGAGATTATCAAGGCGGCAGACATGTCTGCCCAGGAGCTGCAAACAAGGGTTAAGTACAAAAATATTGAGGTGCTGGAGCCATTTATTACAAGCGGCCAGTCCTTTATGCTCCTTTCTGCACACTGCTGTAACTGGGAGTGGTTGCTGCTGTCATTAAGTTATAACCTGCCTATCCCCATGGCCGGTGTCTACAAGCCACTACATAATGCTGGAGTGAACCGCTTTATATTTGAAACCCGTTCACGCTTTGGTCTTGATCTGATTGACTTAAAGGAGTTTGCTAGCGAGGTACTTAAGAATAAAAGCAACCAATGCGCCTATTCATTATTGGCTGACCAAAAGCCCCGAGGTACGGGAAAGTATCATAACACCCAATTTCTAAACCGGGAAACACGCTTTTTTATAGGCCCGGAAAAAATCGCCCAGTTTGTTAAAGTACCGATAATTTATGTACGAATGATCAGAGTTTCAAAGGGTCAGTATGAGGTGGATTATAGTTTGCTGGCCAGTCCGCCCTATAAAAGAGTCAGAGGTGAATATCCAGTAACCGAGCAGTATGCACGAGCTGTAGAGGCTCAGATACTCAATCAACCTGAAAGCTGGCTTTGGTCCAATCGTCGCTGGCGCAGCCGCAGCCGGTCAGCTAATTTAAAGGGGAAATCTGAGGCTTGAATGTGCCGTAGGATGCAAGCCGATTTGAGGTCCGGAGTAGACAGGTTAATACTTATTTCTGTGTATTAGAGAGGGGTTGAGGAGTGTTACCAGTAGTGTCCCAATATTCAATGACTAACGGGTTGGGGCAGATTCTCGTTGGGTTTTGCTATTTTTTAACTTGAGTATTTAGCCAAAGGGCCGATAATTCAGCTAAGCGTTTGAAAAAGCCGCGCTGCCAGCAGCTGTTGCGGTCTGGAGAAAAGGGATGATTGACCTTATTCCGATTGGTACAATAAACCGAACACCCTCTGAGAATAATAGAGAAAAGCCCTCGCTGGACGTGAGTGAAGTTAAGCAGGTGGAACGATCCAGTCGGGTAGCCGATCAAAACCCAATGGGTGGGGTGGGGCTGTACCGTTCTAAAAATCGTCGCCGTAGCCGTCTTGAACGGCGAAAAAGTAGGCTTGAACCGGGACCGGTATTTAATCGGCGAACTCGGCATGACAGAAGGTCGTCCGCAGCTATTCCGGCAAGGCAGGAGCCACGCCGTTCAGATGATCGTCGTGGTCGATATATTGACGAAGAGGTTTGATCAAAGTTATACCCTGCCCAAAGCTGTGAAGCGTTCGCTAAACGTGTAGCTCAAACTGATCCGCATCCCGGTCCGCGGGAAAATAATTTCGGTATTTTGACAGCGATAGGTAATTCAGGTTGTAACTGAAGCAGCCGGGTTTATCGCTACATTGCAAGAGCTCCTGCCCCTGTGCATCATAGATAGCTGAGTCACCTCTGTAGACAATCTGGTTGCCATCTCTCCCCACTCGATTTATCCCTGCCACATAACAAAGATTCTCAATAGCCCTGGCTTTCAGCAGGGCGCTCCAGTGCAGGCTCCTGGGTTCTGGCCAGTTGGCCACGTAAAGCAACAGGTCAAATTCGTTGTGGTTTCGACTCCAGACAGGGAACCGCAGGTCATAGCATATCATGGGGCAGATGCGCCATTCTCGGTAGTTGATCACCAGGCGCTTGGTGCCAGCGGTGTAGTGTTGATCCTCCCGGGCCATACGAAATAGGTGCCGTTTATCATAATAGTGGTATTGACCATCGGGCTGCATAAAAATGAGTCGGTTAAAATAGAGCCCGGACTCACTGATGACCAGAGTTCCGGTGACGGCTGCCCCCGTCTTTTTTGCCATTAAGGCAAGCCATTCAAGAGAGGGGCCATCCATCGATTCAGCCACCTGCTCTGGTTTCATAGTGAAGCCGGTACAGAACATCTCGGGTAATATAAATAGATCCGTACGCTCTGCATTTAGAAGCAGATTTTCAAAATTGTCACGATTGCCCTGGGGGCTCATCCATTCAAGTGGTTGCTGAACCAGCGTGATCTTCAAATCACGCATAACTTCTCCGTAGCTTTTTTCAGAGTGCTGTTCTCTTTGCAGAAGCAGAAGCGTATCAGCCGGGTTTGTGTTTCTGTCTGGCAAAATGGACTTATTGGGATCGCGGCGACACCGATCTTGCGGGTTAGCCATGAGGCAAAGCTCATGTCATCTAAGTCGCTGATGTTGCTGTAATCAGCCAGTTGAAAGTAGGTGCCGCTGGAGGGCTTGATTTTAAAGCGTGATGAACTCATCAGTTCACAGAATAGATCCCGCTTTTGTTGGTAAAAATCGGGTAGTTGCAGGTAATGTTCAGGATGATCGCGCATAAAGTCTGCCAGAGCATGCTGCAACGGAGTCACACCCACAAAAGCTACAAACTGGTGAACCTTGCGAAATTCGGTCATCAGGTGTGGTGGTGCTATGCAGTAGCCGGTTTTCCAGCCGGTTACATGGTAGGTTTTACCGAAGGATGATACGGTAAAGGCATGTGCAGCCAGATCTGGGTATT
>Ga0190303_1000197_pt1 | contig 25215 bp, 26 predicted proteins | sample 48700701_MG_FD_161672 | JGI IMG/M metagenome (GOLD analysis project Ga0190303, IMG submission 161672) | Hydrothermal vent sediment bacterial communities from Southern Trench, Guaymas Basin, Mexico - 4870-07-0-1_MG | ecosystem: Environmental > Aquatic > Marine > Hydrothermal vents > Sediment ... | reverse complement strand
TTCCAGAAACTGAAGGAATTCAAGCGCATAGCCATGCGATCCTGCAAAACCGATCAAAGCTACGCCTCAATGATCTATATGTCGGCAGCAATCATTAATTCACGGTGAATCTCAACAAGCCCTAGTGTCAGCTCAACTAACTGAATTAAGTGAACTTGCCGACAACTGAGAGGAGTTTCTACGCTCCAATTCCCTCATCCGTTCCCTTGGCTTTTTATCAAGGGTCGGCATTTGCCCCTACATATATGACTGTGTTTCTTGAGTATTAACTCGTGCAGTTTGTTGATCTTCTGGTTAGAAATGCGTTCCAATACCCACTTTTGCCGTGAGATTTATTGAAAGAGAAGAAAAAATCAACGCTAAGCCGGTCAGGTAAGTTGCTGTTAGATTTACTATGGCGGGCATTATGGCGGGTGTGATGAATGCATCTATAAATTATCCAATAAATTCAACGGTAGGTGGCGGAGAGACAGGGATTCGAACCCTGGGAACCCGTGAAGGCTCAACGGTTTTCGAGACCGCCCCGTTCGACCACTCCGGCACCTCTCCGCAAAGTTGGTTACACATGTCGAACCGGCCCGTATTTAGGGTGCATAAGCCCCCCATGCAAGCGGGAATTTCGGTGGGTTATTTTAGTGCGTCAAACAGCTCGCCTAGATCGTCCTCGTACCGCTGCCACGCCTTCACCGACGAGCGGTAAATAGGTTGGCGCACCTGATAGACCGATAGGGTATCGACACGGCGTTTGTTCTGGTGAGAATTCAGGCAGGCGTCTTCCCATTCCAGCCCGCAGGCCGCCAACAGTTTGCGGGATTCTTCCTCGGGGTTGGCAGTCAGGGCGTCATAGTGGATTTCGTGGAAATAGCCGGGCAGGGTCTCGCGCCAGAAGGCGATCATATCCTCGAACAGCTTATAATAGGTGCCAAGGTCGCGCAGATTATAGGCATAGCCATGCGTGCCTTCGCGGAACACGTTTTTATAGATCGACAACAGGTTGTCGCGCGGATCGCGCCGCACCACCACGACATGGGCACGGGGCAGGGCGATTTTGACCAGCCCCATAAAGCTATAGGTCTGGATCGATTTATCGGTGATCCGGTCCGCATCGGGGAAAAGGGCGCGCATGTAGTCGGTGTAATGTTCACCCAGTTGTTTCAGGGCCTCGTTGCCGATATTGGTGACCGCGTTAAATGCACCATCTGGCGTGCCGATCAGCCGATAGGCCTCGCGGGAAAACGCGCCGATTTCGCCGGCCCCTGAAACGGTGCTGTGGCTGGCCAGAATTTGTTCCACCAATGTGGTGCCCGAGCGCGGCATGCCGGTGACAAAGATCGGCGCGAAACTGTCGTCGCCTACACCGTCATAGGCGGTGAAATCAATGTTGCTAAATGCTTCTTTGATACGCTCGATTTCAATTGCACGGGTGTTCACATCATAGGGGTGCGCCTTGCGCATCAGCCCGTTTGCGGTGTTCAGATAGGGAAAAACCTGATCGTATTGCTTGCAATCATCCATCGCTTTGGACAGGGCAAAGCCTAGGTTCATCCGGTCGGCTTCATCCAGCCCCTTGTCCGCATAGCGTTGTTTCATCTGGTCGATCAAAGGATCATCGGCGCTGAATTTATGCGAGGCGCTGAAGGTGCGGTAGGTTTCACCGTTGCTTGGCTCCAGTTCAATCGCCTTGCGAAAATCCGCGTCAGCCGCCGCGAATTCGCCCTGGGTTTGTAATAATGCCGCCCGCCGCGAATAGGCAAAGGCATAATCGGGGTTTGCCTTAATGGCTTTGGCAAAATTCTTCATCGCATCATCGTTCTGGCCCAACACCCCTTGGGCCCGTGCCATCATCGCATAGACCTGCGCCGATTTATCGCCCAGCCGGATTGCCGCCTGAAAGGCATCAACCGCATCCCCGTCCTGTTCGGCCTTGGCCAGTAGCGTGCCGAGGGTAAAACGGGCCTCGGCCAGTTTTGGTGCCAGTTTGCAAGCCTTACGGGCCAGCCTCATAGCTTCATCATCCTGATCCATTCGCGTCAGTGCACGGGCCAGGTTTGACATGGCGACCGCCAGCTTTGGGTTGGCATTCAGCGCACGGCGCAATTCTTCGGCGGCATCAACCGGTCGGCCAATATCCAGCAACAACCGCCCCAGATCATTGCGAATAACAGCGGCGTTCGGGGCCAGTGTTGTGGCGTGGCGATAACTGGTCAGCGCGGCATCGGTTTTGCCAAGGCGGGCTTGGGCGGTGGCAAGGATATGCGCCGCGGTCGAGGAGCGGGGATGCGATTTTAGCAACGCCTGTGCGCCGGATTGCGCCAATTCAAACTGTTGTGCGTTCATGTTCGATATCAGGGCGGCTATTTCTTGCGGGTTGACCCCGCCCAACCCATCCTTTGCTGACGATTTCTGTGTGGAAAACGCACTGCCGATTTTGGCCTTTTGATGCGGCTCAAGGGGCGCCTTGGACAGATCCTTTAGAAACTGCGGTATCTGTTTCTTATCACCGAGCGATTGCAGCACTTCGGCCCAGACCTGCCAGATGGCGGCCTCTGCGGGTTTTAGCGCCGCTGCTTCTTGCATATGCGGCAGGGCCTTTTCGTATTTCCCGCCCGAAGTGAAAATACGCGCCACCTGAAAATGAACTTCGGCAATGCGCGGATTGACGTTAAAGATCGCCTGATAGGCCGCAAGTGCCTCGTTCAGTTTGCCCGCGTTTTGCAGGCCTAGTGCCTTTTGATACAGGGCAGGGATTTGTTTTGGTGAAATTGGCGGCACGGCTCTGTCTTTCATTGTTATTCTGGGTTTGGTTTAGGGGGTTTGGATCAGGGTGTCCAACAAACATAATCGCAGCCAGCCCTTGAATTTATCCAAGGTAACATTACCCCTATAAAGGTAACATTACCCCTATAAAGGAAGGTAACATTACCCCTATAAAGGAAGGTAACATTACCCCTATAAAGGAAGGTAACATTACCCCTATAAAGGAATGCACAATAGACCCGACAGGATCCCCATGTTGAAACGTCTTTACCTGATTGTTATTTTGCTGATCCCCGCATTTGGTGCCGCCGCACAGGACACGGCGCGGCTGGACCCCTTGATCGACGCGCTGCAATTACACGAAATATTCGCAGTGATGCAGCAGGAAGGCATCAACTATGGCCGTGACCTTGACCGCGAGTTGCTGGACAATGCGGGCGGCGAAAAATGGCAGCGGGCGGTAGATGAAATTTATCAGTCCGAGCGGATATGGCAGACATTCTTGCCAAGATTTGCAGCCGAACTTGATGGTGCTGATCTGGAGGCAATGCTGGCCTTCTTTGACAATGATCGGGGTCGGCGGATTGTATCGTTGGAGCTGTCAGCCCGCCGTGCGCTGCTGGACGAGGATCTGGAGCAGGAAAGCCGTGAGGCCTATCGCGCTATGCTGGACGAGGGCCATCCGCGCCTTGCCATGCTTGAGGATTTTATCGAGGCTAATGATCTGGTCGAATTCAATGTGATGGGCGCAATGAACGCCAGCTATGCCTTTTATAATGGTATGATCGACGGGCAGGCCTTTGATTTCGAGCTGACCGAGGATGAAATCCTGCGCGATGTCTGGTCGCAAGAGCCGGAAATCCGGCTGGATACACAGGAATGGATCTATGGCTATCTGACGCTGGCCTACGCACCACTATCGGACGACGATTTGCAGGCCTACATTGATTTTTCAGGCACCAAGGCAGGTCGCGCCCTGAATGCGGCGCTGTTTGCCGGATTTGACGAGGTGTTCACCAATGTGTCCAAGGCGCTCGGTCTGTCCGTGGCAAGGTTCATGCAGGGCGAGGATTTATAGCCTAGGGTCAGGACCCATATCACAGCCGCCAAGCGCCAGAGCCAATCCCAGCCAGATGATCCGCATTTCCCTATATTCCTTCACTCATTACGCTTGACTTATCCGCGTATTTCCCAGATAAGCCCGCTTCTTGGCAAGGATAACTTTGTCAGGTTTGCGTAATGTCGCCCATAAGGGCGCGCAGTTCGAGGCGCCGATACAGGCACAACACCCAGATGCGGGGGCCACAGAACGCGGAAAAATGAAGGAATACCATATGTTTGCGGTTATGAAAACCGGTGGCAAGCAATACAAGGTTCAGTCAGGCGATGTCCTGCGTATTGAACGTATTGCGGCCGATGCGGGCGAAAAAGTCCAGTTCAACGAAATTCTGATGATTGGTTCTACAATCGGCACACCCACCGTAACAGGTGCGGGCGTTCAGGCCGATGTGATCGACCAGATCAAAGGTGAAAAACTAATTCACTTTGTAAAACGTCGTCGTAAGCACGGCTCAAAGCGCACCAAAGGCCACCGTCAAAAGCTGACTTTGGTTCGGATCACGGACATCCTTGAAAAAGGTGCTGATAAATCCGGCGTTAAAGAAGCCATCGGCACAGGGTCTGTTTCGGCTGCTGCAATCGCGGCAATGAAGCCCGCCAGCAACAAACCAGCCCGCGCAGAGCAGGGCAAACCGGCACCGAAAGCCGCCGCCAAAACCAAAGCCGAAGCGAAACCAGCAAAAGCTGAAGCAAAGCCCGCTAAAAAGGCAGCCGCCAAGCCCGCAGCCAAGAAAGCAGCCCCTAAAGCTGCTGCCGGCGCTGACGATCTGAAGCAACTGTCCGGTGTTGGTCCAGCACTTGAGAAAAAGCTGAATGAAGCAGGCGTAACCACATTTGCCCAAGTCGCAGGCTGGTCTAAAGCAGATATTGCTGATATGGACGAGAAACTGTCGTTCAAGGGTCGTATTGAACGTGAAGACTGGGTCGCACAGGCCAAAAAACTGGCTAAAGGCTAAGGAGAGACAAGATGGCACATAAAAAAGCAGGCGGTTCATCCCGCAACGGTCGTGACAGCGCTGGACGTCGCCTTGGCGTTAAGAAATTCGGTGGCGAACTGGTCATTCCGGGTAACATTATCGTGCGTCAGCGCGGCACAAAGATGTGGCCGGGGATCGGCGTAGGCATGGGTAAGGATCACACAATCTTTGCAAAAGTCGAAGGTAACGTGACCTTCCACAAAGGCCTCAAACGCCGCACATTTATTTCGGTCCTTCCGGTCGCGGAGGCCGCTGAATAAACCGAACCTTATGGTAAGAATTTAAAGGGATCGGTGGCAACACCGGTCCTTTTGCTTTTTTGATATTGTTGTGGCCCAAACCCGCTCCAGTGTCACAGCAGAATGAAATTCCGGTGACCACCTGACGTCTTGTAACGGGGCGCAGCAATCGCCATCTGATCCAGATGCTACCCAAGGGAGGGACAGCATGAGACTCGAGACTATACTTAATCAACCGGTCATTGAAACCGAACGGTTTACCCTGCGCCCGTTGCGTAAATCCGACGCGGGCCTGTTGGAGCTGTATTCCAGCGACGAGCGTATCGCGCGCTCCACCTCCACCATTCCGCATCCGTTGCCGCCAGGCACCACCGAGGCCTTCATCGCCCGCGTAATGGCCGATGACCGGCGCGAGGAAGTCTGGGCAATGGATGGCACGGCCCATGGCCACGCCGAATTGCTGGGTGTGATCAGCCTGACCTGCATCGAGCGCGGGCAGGCCGAAATCGGCTATTGGGTGGCGCCTGCGTTCTGGAACACAGGCTTTGCCTCCGAGGCGGTGACAGCATTGCTCGCTGCCAACCCCAAGACCTGCACCTCGATCTTTGCCGAGGTGTTTCAGGACAATCCGGCCTCGGCCCGTGTGCTGACCAACGCAGGGTTTGAATACATTGGTGATGCCGAAACCCACTCGGTTGCCCGTGGTGCCAATGTGGAAACATGGACCTATATAAAAAAGATGGTGTAGGCGCAGGCTTGAGGCCACGCGCTTTGTGCTCTATCGCCTAGACAGACAACAATTTAAGGCCGCAAACCCATGAAATTCCTCGATCTTGCCAAAGTATTCATCCGTTCTGGCGGCGGCGGCGGTGGCTGTGTGTCATTCCGGCGCGAAAAACATATCGAATTTGGTGGCCCCAATGGCGGGGATGGCGGGCGTGGCGGCGATGTGTGGGCCGTGGCTGTGGACGGGTTGAACACCCTGATTGATTTCAGGTTCCAGCAGCATTTCTTTGCCAAGAGCGGTCAGGCCGGCATGGGCTCGCAACGCACCGGCGCCGATGGCGATGACATCATTCTGCGCGTCCCGGTGGGCTGTGAAATTCTGGACGAGGACGAAGAAACCGTGATTGCCGATATCACCGAGGTTGGCCAGCGTGTGCTGCTGGCCAAGGGTGGCAACGGCGGCTTTGGCAATCTGCACTTCAAATCCCCCACCAACCGCGCTCCGCGCCGCGCCAATCCTGGCCTTGAGGGGGTTGAACGGGTGCTGTGGCTGCGTCTGAAACTGATCGCGGATGCGGGCCTTCTGGGCATGCCGAACGCAGGAAAATCGACGTTTCTGGCCGCCACATCCAACGCGCGACCTAAAATCGCCGACTACCCGTTTACCACCCTGCACCCCAATCTGGGGGTGGTAGGCGTGGACAACGCCGAATTCGTCATGGCCGATATTCCGGGTCTGATCGCGGGTGCCTCGCAAGGGCGGGGCATTGGTGACCGGTTTTTGGGTCATGTTGAACGCTGCTCGGTGCTGCTGCATCTGGTCGACGCAACCAGTGAAGATGTGGCCGAGGATTACCGCGTTATTATTAACGAGCTGGAGTTATACGGCGGCCATCTGGCGGATAAACCCCGCGTCACTGCGTTGAATAAAATCGACGCGCTGGATGACGAGGAACGCGCGGCCAAATTCGCCGAACTGTCGGCCGCTGTCGATGGCCCCGTGATGCAAATGTCGGGTGTCAGCCGTGAAGGGCTAATCGATGTGCTGCGGGCCGTTCGGGCCGAAATTACCGAGGACCGCATTCGCACGCGCAAGGCTGAACAGGCCGAAACCGAGGAGGAGGACACGGGATGGCGCCCCTAACATCTGCCAAACGGCTGGTCGTCAAGATCGGCTCGGCCTTGTTGGTGGACCGCACATCAGGGCATTTGCGCAGCGACTGGTTGCATGCGCTGGCGCTGGATGTCGCTTGGCTCAAGGGGCTGGGTGCGGATGTGATCCTTGTGTCGTCCGGCTCGATCGCGCTGGGGCGCGGGGTGCTGGGCCTGCCCGCCACCGAATTGGCGCTGGAACAATCCCAGGCCGCTGCCGCCGTTGGCCAAATCCGGTTGGCGCGCGCCTATGAGGAGGCACTTGCGCCGCACGGGATCACCACAGCGCAAGTGCTGGTGACGCTGGAAGATAGTGCTAACCGGCGGCGCTACCTGAATTCCCGCGCCACGCTAGAACAACTGATCAGCCTTGGCGTGGTACCGATTGTGAATGAAAACGATACCATAGCCACCGATGAAATCCGTTATGGCGACAATGACCGGTTGGCGGCGCAGGTCGCGGTGACGGTGGGGGCGGATCAGTTGATCCTGTTGTCCGATGTTGACGGGTTTTACAGTGCTAATCCGTCACTGGATACGAATGCAATCCGCTATGAGATGATCAAACAGATCACCCCCCAACTCGAGGCGATGGCCGGTGATGCCGGATCGGGCCTGTCCAAAGGCGGGATGAAAACCAAGCTGATGGCGGCAAAGGTCGCGATGGCGGCGGGCTGTGCCATGGCGATCTGTGATGGTTTTACAGACCGGCCCCTGACAGCGCTGAGCAATGGGGCAAACGCCACATGGTTTGCCCCGCAGGACGATCCACAAGCGGCCCGCAAGCGCTGGATCGGTGCGATGAAACCGAAAGGCAGTATTCGCATCGACGCCGGAGCCGCCCGTGCGCTTAACAACGGAAAATCCCTGTTACCAGCCGGTGTGACCGCCGTTTCAGGGGATTTTGGCCGGGGTGATCCGCTGACAATCCTTGGGCCGGACGACGCACCACTTGGCTCTGGCCTGTCGCGGTATACAGCGAGCGAGGCCAAAGCAATCAAAGGTTTGCGTTCGGATAACATCGAGGAAATCCTCGGCTACAAACCCCGCGCCGCTCTGATCCACCGTGACGATATGGTGCTGTAACCCTGTTTCTTTTTTGCTCAAATATCCCCCGCCGGAGGCATAGAATCTTATGACCGATGAAATCAAAACCATGATGGCCGAAATAGGCACCCGCGCCAAAGCGGCCGCTGCCGATCTAGCCCATGCCAGTTCCGACGCAAAAGAATCTGCCCTAAACGCTGCCGCTGATGCCATCTGGGACAACCGCGCCGATATCCTTGCCGCCAATGAACAGGACATGGCCTATGGCCGCGACAAAGGGCTGACGGCGGCAATGTTGGACCGTCTGATGCTGGACGAGGGCCGGATCAAGGCGATGGCCGATGGCTTGCGCACCGTGGCGGCGCAAAAAGACCCTGTGGGCGATGTGATTGCGCAGTGGGACATGCCATCGGGGCTGAATATCAAACGGGTGCGCACGCCCTTGGGGGTGATCGGCGTGATCTATGAAAGCCGCCCGAATGTGACGGCCGACGCCGGTGCGCTGTGCCTGAAAGCGGGCAATGCGGTGATTTTGCGCGGCGGCTCGGAAAGCTTTCATTCCTCGGCGGCAATCCACGCCTGTCTGGTTCAAGGGCTAAAGGCGGCGGGGCTGCCCACGGACGCGATCCAGCGGGTCCCAACCCGTGATCGGGCGGCGGTTTCACAAATGCTGACCATGACCGACAGCATCGACGTGATTGTGCCACGTGGTGGCAAGGGACTGGTCGGGCTGGTGCAACGCGAGGCCCGCGTGCCGGTTTTCGCCCATCTGGAAGGCATTGTGCACATCTACATCGATGCTTCTGCCGATGCGGAAAAAACCCGCGCTGTGGTGATGAACGCCAAAACCCGACGCACGGGGATTTGCGGGTCAGCCGAATGTTTGCTGATCCATCGGGATATCGCCGCGCTGGGGCAGCAAGTGATTGACGATCTGATGGCAGCGGGGGTCGAGGTGCGGGCCAGTGCTGGGCTGAACGGTAGTAAGGTTGCTGTTGAAGATGACTTTGGCCATGAGTTCCTTGATATGATCATTGCGGCGCGTCTGGTTGATGATGTGGATGGCGCGATTGCCCATATCCAGCAGTATGGATCAAACCACACCGATGCGATTATGGCCGAGGATGCGCATGCGGTGGCGCGGTTCCTTGAGCGGCTGGACAGTGCTATTTTGATGCACAATGCCTCGACCCAGTTTGCCGATGGTGGCGAATTCGGCATGGGGGCCGAGATCGGCATTGCCACGGGCAAGATGCATGCGCGCGGGCCGGTGGGGTCCGAGCAGCTGACCAGTTTTAAATACATCGTGACCGGGGATGGCACGGTGCGCGGTTAACTGGAGTAGTTGTGGCACAAAGCGGTTCCGCGCCCGAAATTCTTTGAAAGAATTTCACTAGGAAAATTTGAAATTTTCCTGACGGGGTCAAAACCGAACGATCGGGCTACGTCAATAAGTCAATGTAACCGCATTATCGCGTAAATCGGTTTGCAAGCTACAACCAGCGGATTTAGCCGTATCCGGCACAAGCGCAAAATGCACCTCGGCGGGCGAGATATCTTTCTTGATATCGGTTGAAACCAGAATTTCCCAGATTGACTGATCAATGTTCATCCTCTGGGCATTGCAATGCAGGCTCCAGCCGCCCTGTTCCTGCTTCACATTAATTGTGCCGCCATATGGCAGGGCTGTCTCAAAGCACTGGATCAGCAGGAACGCCAGTTTGACCTGTTGGCGCAGCAGATTTTCGTCGCTGGCCCATTCGACCCGCACACGGCTGCCCGCCGACATATCCTGCAAGATCGACAGGATTTCATCGCGGCCAATCATCTGGCCACCGCGCGCTGCGCCAAAGGCAATGCGAAAAAACCGGATGCGGGCGTTGGCGTTCATCACGCTCTCATTGATCAGTGCCATTTCAGGCCCGTCCACAGCCCCCGCCATGCCCAGTAATTCAACCCCATTGCCGATTGCCCCCAAAGGGCTGATAAGGTCATGGCAGATGCGAGAGCCGATCAGGGCGGCGATATCAATTTGGGCGGTGGTCATAGGGACTGTCCAGTCATCAGGTAAGGGGCGCAAAGCGTGAATGATTTTCTAGAGCCGGGTATGTTGGTCCGGCACCCGACCAAACCCGAATGGGGGCTTGGACAGGTACAATCGGCCATAGATGGTAAAATAACCGTTAATTTTGAGCATGCGGGCAAAGTTGTGATCAACGGGGCGCGGGTTTTGCTCATACCTGAATATCACTCTTGAAACGTATAGCGGGATTGCATGGCAGCCTAACACACCTAATGCATGTGTCAAATGCGCTGACCCAACGGACATATTGCAATTTACCCCCGCAATTCGTAAACCCACCGCAGCTTTTCTGACGCAAGAATTGATCCGCCAATGACCCTAGATGACCCCAGATTTGAACTCCGGCTTGCGCAGAGCGACGCCGACCTGCGGGCGGCGCAACGGCTACGCTATCAAGTGTTTATCGAGGAGCTGGGCGGCGACGGGCCATTGGTGGATCACGAGGCGCGGCTGGAGCGTGACGCGTTTGATGAATTTTTCGATCACCTGTTGCTGATTGACCGCCAACAGGAGGCGGATCCCGATAATCAAGTGATGGGCCAAGTGATCGGTGTTTACCGGTTGCTGCGCTGCGATATGGCTGAACGGGCGGGGCGATATTATTCCGAGGACGAATATGATCTGTCGGCGCTAAAGGCGAGCGGGCGCAAATTGATGGAGCTGGGCCGCTCCTGCGTTCACGCCGATTATCGCGGCAGCCGCGCGATGTATCATTTGTGGAGCGGGCTGGGCGCTTATGTGGTTGAACATGACATCGAAGTGATGTTCGGCGTGGCCAGTTTTCATGGCACCAATATTGACGCGATCAGCGAGCCGCTGGCCTATCTGCACCACACCCATCTGGCGCCTGAAAACCTGCGTGCCCGTGTGCTGGAGCCGCATTTCCAGACAATGGATTTGATGCCTGCGGACCAGATCGATCCGCGCCGCGCGCTAAAGGCGATGCCGACGTTGATCAAGGCATATCTGCGGTTGGGCGGATTTGTCGGCGAAGGGGCGTTCATCGACCACAGTTTCAACACCACAGATGTGTTCCTGTTGATGGACACCAAAATGATCAGCGATAAACAGCGCACAATGTATACCAAAGGGTGGCGGGGATGAGTGGCACGTGGTTCCCCGAAGCTGAACCCGCCCCGGTGCATATAGGTCCGATGGGCTGGGTCAGGGTTGTCGGGCGCGGTGTGCCGGTTCTGGTGGTGGTTCTGGGCGGGCTGACGCTGTTGTTGATGGTGCGCCTGATCGAACGTCCGCTGTTTGGGTTAAACCGGCCTGTGACGCCGTATATCACGCAGGGCGTATGCAAATCCGCGCTTGTGATCATAGGGTTACGCCTGACGGTTGTGGGGGCGCATATGGCGCATAACGGCGCTGTAGTTTCCAATCATGCCTCGTGGCTGGATATATTCACCCTGAATGCGGCCAAGCGGATATACTTTGTGGCTAAATCCGAAGTGGCGGGCTGGCCGTTGATCGGTTGGTTGGCGCGGGCCACGGGCACGGTGTTTATTGCGCGACGCTCGCGTGATGCAAAAATCCATCTGGATGTCTTTGCGGCGCGGCTGAACGCGGGCCACAAACTGCTGTTTTTCCCCGAAGGCACGTCAACGGACGGGTTGCGGGTTATTCCATTTAAATCAACGCTGTTCGAGGCGTTCTTTGCGCAAGGTTTACGCGATGCATTGCACATTCAGCCGGTTACCGTGAAATATTCAGCCCCCGCTGGCGAAGATGCACGGTTCTACGGCTGGTGGGGTGATATGGAGATGGCACCGCATTTGTTAAAGACACTTGCGGCCCGTAAATCGGGCGCCGTCGAGGTGATTTACCACACGCCCGTGGCCGTGGCGGATTTTGACGGGCGCAAGGCGCTGGCGCGGTATTGCGAGGAAACGGTGCGCTCGGGGTTCGGGGCGTCCGCGATTAGCTGATTGCGTCAACCAAGGTTTTGAACGCTGCTACCGGATCATCCGTGTTCCAGATTTCTTCACCAATGGCGAAAAAGTCGGTCACAGATGACAGGGTCTTGATCACATCGACGGTGAGCGCACCTTCGGCCACCACGGGCACCTCGACAACATCGCTCCACCACTGGAACAGGTCGGTTGGCACGACCGAGCCGTCGCCAAGCGCGCTTTCGCCGCAGGGGCCAAAGCTGACGTATTCAGCCGAGCCATCCCCGGCGTTCATCCCGTCATGGCGCGAGGCGGCGCAATAGGCGCCGATGATCGCGTCATCGCCGAGTTCCTTGCGGGCATAGCGAACGGTGCGCGCCCCGTCCGTCAGGTGCACCCCGTCAAGGCCGAGCCGATCCACCATAATCAGGTGGTTTTCAATCACAATCGCAATATCGCGGGCGTGACAGATTTCACGGATCGCATCACCGGCCTTGATGATCTGGTTTTCATCCTTGGTGGCCAAGGCAAGGCGCACGCAGGCCACGGGGGCCACATCCAGCACCTGGTTCAGCAGGGCGGGAAAGGTGGACAGATCAAACGTGGGCGGGGTGATCAGATAAAGTTGCGCCTGTTCTTTTTCTTGAAATTCTTCGGTCATTATATTGTCCTCGACTGAGTGTTGAGGCGGATATAGCGCAGGTTTTGCGGTTTGACCACGGGGTCTGTTGCGTCATAGATGGGCAAAGTTAAGAAAACAGGTGTGTGATGACGGATAAAGATTGGGCAGGGCCGCAACCGGCGTTTGTGCTGGTGCGCCCGCAGATGGGTGAAAACATCGGGGCGGCGGCGCGTGCGATGTGGAATTTCGGCCTGGACCGGTTGCGAGTGGTGGACCCGCGCGATGGCTGGCCGAACGAGCGTGCGGTGGCGATGGCGTCGGGGGCCGGGCGGCTGCTGGATCAGGCGGGGCTGTTTGACGATGTGCCGGCCGCGATTGGCGATTGCACCTATGTGTTTGCCACCACAGCGCGGCACCGTGATTTGACCAAACCGATCATGACGCCGGAACGTGCGATGGAGCATGCCCGTGCGATGATAGATGCGGGCCAAAAGGTGGCGGTGCTGTTTGGGCCGGAGCGGGCGGGGCTTGAGAATGAAGATGTAGCACGAGCCAACGCGCTGATTTCGGTGCCGGTGAACCCGGCGTTCTCCTCGCTGAACCTTGGGCAATCGGTGTTGTTGCTGGCCTATGAGTGGCGTCGGCAGGTGGCTGTGGCTGCACCCGAGGTGATGGAGATGGCCAAGACCGAGTTTGTTGAAGGTATCGAGATTGAAAAGCTGGGCGATCATTTTGAGGAACGGTTGGGCGAGGCGGGGTTCTTTTTCCCTGAGACCAAGGCCGAGGGGATGCGGGTGAACTTGCGCAATATGTGGGCAAGGTTACCGTTGACGCGGGCGGATGTGCAGACGTTGCATGGTATGTTGCGACAGTTGGTGCGCTGGAAAGAGCGCGGGGAATAAGAGATTCTATGCCTGCGGCGCGGATATTTATGCAAAAAAGAAACGATAAGATGGTGCTTGCTCCTGTTGGGTTGTAGCCGTAATTTGCTGAAAACAGGATGGGCGCGTGATGGCTAAGAAGCGTAGTATTTTTGAAGAGGTCGGCAGCGATGTGAAGGCCGAGGTCGCCGTGCCAAAGACGGGTGTGATTGACGCTGCCCCTAAGGGCGCGCGCGGCGGTATCCGGATTTGGTTGATCATCATCTTTGCGTTGGTGGCGCTGATGATCCTGGTCGGCGGTTTGACGCGGCTAACGGATTCAGGCCTGTCGATCACTGAATGGAAGCCGGTTACAGGGGCCATTCCGCCTTTGAGTGACGCGGACTGGGCCAGTGAATTTACCAAATATCAGGCCAGCCCCGAGTTCCAGATACAGAACAGCACCATGACAGTCTCCGAGTTCAAATCAATCTATTGGTGGGAATGGGGCCATCGGCAGTTGGGTCGCTTTGTCGGCGTTGTCTGGGCTGTCGGGTTCTTGTTCTTCTGGCTGACCAAGCGGATACCAACGGGCTGGACCACGCGATTGGTCGGGCTGGGTGTGTTGGGCGGGCTGCAAGGCGCGATTGGCTGGTGGATGGTGTCCAGCGGCCTGACGGGGCGCATGGTGGATGTGGCGTCCTACCGGCTGGCGACGCATCTGGGGCTGGCATTTGTCATTCTGGGGCTGGCGGCGTGGTATATATTCCTGATGTCACGCAAGGACGCCGATTTGATGGCGGCGCGGCGCGGGCGCGAAGCCAAGCTGTTTTCCGTGTCCACCGGTCTGATGCATCTGGTATTCCTGCAAATCCTGCTGGGCGCATTGGTGGCTGGCATTGATGCGGGGCGCGGGTATACAGATTGGCCGTTGATGGGCGGGCAGGTGATTCCGGACGGGATGTTCGATTACGTGCCGTGGTGGAGCAATTTCTTTGAAAATCCGGCTTTGGTGCAGTTCATTCACCGCCTGTTCGGTTATCTGGTGTTTGTCTTTGCCATTGTGGTCTGGCGGCAGTCGCGCAGCAGTGGCAATCGCAAGACACAGGCTGCGTTTAATATGATGATGGTGATGGTTCTGGCGCAGGTCGTTCTGGGGATCACCACAGTAATGCTGGCGGCGCAAACCCATGTGGCATTAACCCATCAGGCGGGCGCGATCCTGTTGTGGGTGATGATCCTGCGTGGGCGGTTTTTGGCGGGCTATCCGGTGGCCCAAAGTGTAAGAGGAAAATAACATGATCGCATATGATGAGCTGATGTCGTTCGAGCGTGAAACACAGGCGCTATCGCAGGTTTCGGGCCGGTTGGGCTGGGATCAGGAAACCATGATGCCGCGTGGTGCGACCGAGCAACGCAGCGAGGAAATAGCGGCGATCAGCGGTGTGATCCATGCGCGGCGCACAGATGCGCGTGTGGGTGACTGGCTGGCGGTGATTGATGACAGCAAGCTGAATGCCGTGGGGCAGGCCAACATGCGTCACATAAGGCGCGGCTATGAGCGCACGATGTGCATTCCGGCCCAGCTGGCAAGCGAGCAGGCCAAGCTGCATTCAATTGCCCAAGGGGTCTGGGCCGAGGCCCGCGAAACCGAGGATTTTAGCGGTTTTTCCCCGACCCTGATGCAGGTTCTGGACATGAAGCGCGAGGAAGCTGCGGCACTGGCGGATGGCGGTGATCTGTATGATGCGCTGCTGGATGATTACGAGCCGGGGGCCAAGGCTGCCGACCTTGAGGCGATGTTCAACGCCTTGCGCCCGAGTCTGGTGGCGCTGCGTGAACGTGTGTTGGGGGCCGAGAAACAGCCCGCCGCACTGGACCATGATTTTGACGAATCCGCCCAGATGAAGCTAACCCGCAAGCTTGCCAAGACATTCGGCTATGACATGGCGCACGGGCGGGTCGATAAGGCGGTGCATCCGTTTTCATCCGGTTCCGGCCACGATGTGCGCATCACCACCCGCACCAGCGCAGCCGATCCGTTCAACTGTTTTTATTCGACCATCCACGAGGTCGGGCATGGCTGTTACGAGCAAAACATTGAGGACGCCTATTTGCTGACCCCATTGGGGCAGGGCGTTTCAATGGGAGTGCACGAAAGCCAGAGCCGGATTTATGAAAACCAGATCGGTCGGGGCCAAGCGTTTACCGGTTGGCTGTTTGACGAAATGAAAGACGCGTTTGGCGATTTCGGCGTGGCGGGTGCGGATGCGTTTTATGCCACGGTCAATCGGGTGAATTCCGGTTATATCCGCACCGAGGCGGACGAAATCCATTATAACCTGCATGTGTTGCTGCGCTTTGATCTGGAACGAGCGATGATTGCAGGTGATCTGTCAGTGACGGACTTGCCGGACGCATGGAACGAACGGTTCGAGGCGGATTTCGGCGTGGCAGTGGACAAGCCGTCGAACGGCTGTTTGCAGGATGTGCACTGGTCGGTCGGGCTGTTTGGCTATTTCCCGACCTATTCGCTGGGCAACGTCTATGCGGGCTGTTTGAACAAAGCGATGCGCGACGCGCTGCCTGATCTGGATACAGGGCTGGCAGTGGGGGATACCACGGCGGCGACCGGATGGTTGCGCGATAACGTGCAGCAATACGGTGGGCTGTATAAGCCGCGCGAGGTGATCACGCAGGCTTGCGGGTTTGAACCAAGCGAGGCACCGTTACTTGAGTATCTGGAAGCCAAGTTCGGGGCGATTTACGGGGTTTAACTGGCGGGGCCGTTTTCCGTGAAAACAGAAGAAAACAAAGGCGATTCAATCGCGATCTGGATGCTTGCTATTGGCGAGACCATTGGCTGGGCCAGCCTGTTTTACATATACGGCGCTTTGCTGGTGTGGATCGAGACGGATACCGGTTGGAGCCGCGCGTCATTGGCAATTGGCCTGACGCTGGCGCTGCTGGTGTCGGCGTTGACGGTCGGCATGGCCGGACGCTTGGTCGATCGCGGGTTGGGGGCGGAACTGTTGACCGGCGGTGCTGCCCTTGGAGGGGTGGCGTTACTGCTGTTATCGCGCGTGGAAACGCTGGCGCAGTGGTATGCCGTCTGGGCGGTTATCGGGCTGGCGATGTCTGCCAGCTTTTACGACATGTGCTTTGCATTTTTAACCCGTCGATTGGGAAATCAGGCCCGCGCGGCCATCATCCGTGTGACATTGGTGGCCGGACTGGCCTCGACCTTGGCGTTTCCGCTAGGGGCGGTTCTGGCGCAAGGTTTTGGCTGGCGCGGCGCGGTGGTTGCTTTTGGCATGCTCCAGATTTTTGTCACGGTGCCGTTGTTCTTTTACGCGGGGGTGCGTCTGCGCCGCAGTGATCGCGCGCCGGCACTGGCTGCGGGTAAGGGCACCGCCAAAACACGAATTCTGGGCCAGATCATACGCCAACCAGCGTTCTGGTTGCTGGCCTGCGCCTTTGGGCTGGCCTCGATGAACCATACTATGCTGGTGACCTATTTCATCCCGCTCTTCACCGGATTTGGCATCGCTAAAACCAGCGCTGTGTTGGCCGCAAGCGTGGTTGGGCCGTTTCAGGTGATCGGCCGGATCGTGTTGATGCTGAACGGGGCGCGGACAGGGACTTTGTTCTCGACGCGGGTTGCGCTGGCGGGGCTGGTTATATCAAGCACGGTGATGATGGCTGCGGGAATGGCCCCGGTTCTGGTGTTTGTTTTTGCAGCGGTGCAGGGCGCGTCTGTGGGAATGGTGAGCATCCTGCGACCGGTTTTGATCGCCGAGATTATGGGAGTGGAAAATTTCGGGGCTGTATCGGGCACCATTGCCAGCGTGCCGATTTTTGCCACCGCAATGGCGCCGCTTATCGGGGCTGTATTGCTTGAGAGTGGCGGTATTTTTGCCTTGCTTATTGCAAGCCTGTGCCTTGCTTTGCTCGCACTGGCGCTTGCGTTTATTTTACGGGTTTCAACGCCCGATTAGGGGATCAGGACCAGTCCGGCTTGCGCTTTTCCAGAAAGGCCGCGATGCCTTCCTCGGTGTCGCGCATCATCATGTTGGCGGTGATCACCTCGCCGGTGTGAGCGTAGGCATCCGCTAGCGGCATTTGGGCTTGCTCATAAAACGCCTGTTTGCCAATCGCCAGCACGCCGTTCATTTTGCTGGCCAATACCTGCGCCATATCCGTTGCGGCGGCGTCCAGCGCATCTGCATCAACGGCTTGGTTGATCAGCCCGATTTCAGCGGCGCGAGCAGCGTCAATGAACGCCCCCGTAGTCAGCATTTCAAACGCCTGCTTGCGTGGCACATTGCGGGTTAGCGCCACCATCGGGGTTGAACAGAACAAACCGATGTTGACGCCATTCACGCCGAATCGCGTGCCATGCGCCGCAACCGCCAGATCACAGGTCGCAACCAGTTGGCAGCCAGCAGCGGTGGCGATGCCGTGGGCCTTGGCGATCACTGGCTGGGGCAGGCGGGTGATTGACATCATCACGTTTGCGCAGCGGGTGAACAGGTCGCGGAAATAGGTGCGGCCATCATCATCGGCGTCGCGGCCACGGGTCATTTCCTTTAGGTCGTGACCTGCGCAGAACACTTTGCCCGCACCCTGCAATATTACCACCTTAACCGACGTGTCTGTGGCCAGCGCGTCAAACTGTGTCTGCAATGCGGCCAGCATCGCGTCCGATAGGGCATTCAGGTTTGACGGGGAATTCAAGGTTAGCGTGGCGATGCCACCTTCGTCGTTTCGCAATAAGATGTCGGTCATGCTTGCTCTCTGGCTCGTTTCAGGCAAACCTTAGGCCTAGAATGACAAAAGGGAAAGCATCATGGCATTGAAAATGACGGTTGAGGAAATGCAGGCGTTTTTGGCCGAGCATTTTCCACATATGACGGATAATTTCATTGTTGAAGGACTGGCCGACCATCAGGCCACTATACGCATGCAGGTTGGCGAGAAAAACCTGCGGGCGGGCAATACGGTGAACGGGCCATCGATGTTTGCCGCAGCGGATGTCGCTTTTTATCTGGCGCTGATGGCGATGATCGGCCCGCAGGCGCTGGCGGTGACGACGAATTGTTCGATCGATTTTATGCGCAAACCCGCGGCGGGGCGTGATTTGATTGCTATTGCCACTATTCACAAGCTGGGCCGCGTATTGGCGGTGGGCGATGTGATGATCTATTCCGAGGGCATGGACAAGCCGGTGGCGCGGGCAGGGGTGACGTATTCAATCCCGCCCAGTCCATAAAAAAGGGGCCGGATCACTCCGGCCCCAGGAAGAGGTTCTGACAAGACTGGGATGTTAGCCTTGCCAGAACAAACGACGCGCCTCCGTATAGGCCTCATCGCGTGTCAGCCCGATGTCTTGCAACTCGGTATCTGTCAAAGTCTTTAGAACGCGCCGTGTGCTGCGGCGCAAATCCCAGGTCAGAAGCGTGGTTGCCACCGTGATCACCACCAATGCCATTGGCGATTGTGGCAAGCGGCTTTGCAAATGCATGCTGCGCTGTGTGTGGAAGGTTGATGTCATAGTCATGGCGCGCTCCTGAAATATTGTATTGATACAAACGGGGTATTCCGTTATGATTTATGGATACAATGCGAATCTGTGAACGTCCAATGAAAGATTGTAATGAATACAATTTGGTTTCCTGATCTATCCGCGCCGGATGGCCCCAAGTATCTGACCCTTACTGACGCAATCCGCACCGCGATTGTGTCGGAACAATTGGAAGTGGGCGAGCGCCTGCCGCCAGTGCGCGAATTGGGCTGGCAGCTAAAGGTAACGCCTGGCACGGTGGCGCGGGCCTATACCAAACTGACCGACGAAGGGCTACTAGAGGCGGCTGTGGGGCGGGGCACGTTTGTGGCCCAACCCAAGACGACGCCCGCGACGTTACAGTCGATCGAAGTTGGCATCAGGCCAACGCAAGAGCCCGCGCGGATCGAACTGCTCTCGCCGCTGCTGCCCGATGTCGGGCAAGAAGCATTGATCCGCAATTGTTACGCGCGCATGGCGCAAATCCCCAACGACAGCCTGATCCGCTATCCCAGTCAGGCAACCGAGGCCAAGGCACGGATTGCGATATATGACTGGTTAAAGGGTGTGCAACTGGGCAGGTATGAGCCCGAAGATATTGTGCTGGCCCACGGCGGTCAAAACGCGATTATGTTGATCCTGCAAACGGTGCTAAAAGACCCGAAACCGATGGTTTTTGCCGAAGACCTGACCTATGCCGGATTTCGCCATGCGGCGCGGCTGTTGCGGGCCGGTGTTGTCGGGCTGAGGTGTGATAGCGAAGGGGTGCGACCGGACGAGCTGGAAGCGGCCTGTAAAACATACGGACCACAAGTGTTTTGCACCTCACCCGAGGTACACAACCCAACGACAGGGCACACGGGGCTGGAACGCCGGCAAGAATTGGCGGATGTGGCACGGCAGTATAACTGCCATGTGCTTGAGGATGATTGCTACCACATGCAGGGCAGCGGCCTGCCGACCTACCGCGAATTGCTGCCTGATCTTGGGTGGTATGTATCGTCCCTGTCCAAATCACTAACGCCGTCCTTGCGGGTCGGGTTTGCTGTTGCGCCAGCCAACATGACCCAAAAACTACGCCGTGCGGCACAATTCAACCACTTCGGGCTGGCGGTGACCATTTGCGATTTAACGGAAATGGTTCTGCAATCCCCTGATCTGGCGGAAATCCGCGAGGCGGTGCGGGACCGGGTCAACAGCTATGTGCGCACGGCGGTGAATGTGTTGGGCAGTTATGATCTGAAATGGAGCGAGGATGTGCCGTTCCTGTGGTTGCAATTGCCACGCGGTTGGCGGGCCTCGAATTTTTGTCGCGCGGCGGAAAAACAGGGGATCCGCCTGCGGTCTGCCGATGATTTTGCATTGCTGGACGGGCGCGCCCCGCATGCGGTGCGTATCACGGTGAATGGGCAAATCCCGCTGGAGGCGTTTGAGCGGGCTATGTATGCATTGGAGCAGCTATTGAACAACCCGCCCGATCTGATCGAGGTGTAAATGTGGGGTAAAATAATACCTATTTTATAAAGCATTGTTTTTACTATATAAAACAAACCTTAGTGCCCTTGACTGTGCAGCTAAACCCTATAGATAGACGCAATCAATTCCCGCAAGCGGCGATAATCGTCATTTGCACCGTTTCAAATAGGGTAGACACCATGAAAACCTTCTCTGCTACACCGGCAGATATTGAGAAGAAATGGATCATCATTGACGCTGAAGGCGTCGTGCTGGGCCGTCTTGCTTCCATTATCGCCATGCGCTTGCGCGGCAAGCACAAAGCCACTTTTACACCGCACATGGATATGGGCGACAATGTGATCGTGATCAACGCTGAAAAAATCCAGCTGACTGGTAAAAAACGCAGCGACAAGATTTATTACTGGCACACGGGCCATCCGGGCGGCATTAAACAGCGCACGGCCGAGCAAATCCTCGAGGGTAAATTCCCCGAGCGTGTTGTGACCAAAGCTGTTAAAAACATGTTGCCTGGCAACCGTTTGAGCCGCGTTATCATGACAAACCTGCGCGTATATGCCGGTGCCGAGCATCCGCATGAAGCACAGAACCCCGAAGTTCTGGACGTAAAAGCGATGAACGCCAAAAACACGCGGAGCCAGTCATGACTGAAGAAATCAAATCACTCGACGAGTTGAGCCAAGTTGTAGAAGGCACACCTGCCGAAACGACTGAGGTTGAAACCACTGCGGCCGAGGCTGTAGAAGCTGCCATCCTGCGCGAACCTGTTCGTGATCATCTGGGCCGCTCGTATGCCACTGGTAAACGTAAAGATGCGGTTGCCCGTGTCTGGATCAAACCAGGCTCTGGCAAGGTTACTGTCAATGGCCGCGAGATGCGCAAATATTTTGCCCGTCCTGTGCTGCAAATGATTTTGGCGCAGCCCTTTACGGTTGCCGGTGTTGAAGGTGAATTCGACGTGAATGCCACCGTCAAAGGCGGCGGTTTGTCCGGCCAAGCTGGCGCGGTCAAGCACGGCATTTCCAAAGCGCTGCAGATTTATGAACCCTCTTTGCGTGGTGCCCTGAAAGCCGCTGGCTTCCTGACCCGCGACAGCCGTGTTGTGGAACGTAAGAAATATGGCCGCCGCAAAGCGCGTCGTAGCTTCCAGTTCAGCAAACGTTAAGTCTCAGAGCTATACGAAATTACAAAAAGGCGGGGTTTTATCCTCGCCTTTTTATTTTTGGTGACACGGCTCCAAAAGAGAGCCTATGCTTTGGGCGAGGATATTTAGAGACGGAAATATGTTATTGATCCGGCGGGATTAATCCTAGTCCGCGCAGATAAATCCCGATACCGCTTTCCAGTAATTCCTCGGCAGGAAACGGCGACTGGGTGCCGGGAGAGCCGCGCGCAAACAGCTCGACCACCCCGTGGCTCATCGCCCAGATGTGGGCGGCCACCATTGAAGCGGGCGGGCGTCTGTCTTCAGGCATATGGCTGGTTAACTGGGCTGCGGTCTGATCCAGATGTCCAAGGGCATTCTGGGCGGCTTGGGCCAATTCCGAATTGCGATTGATCGAAATTCCGCTTTCAAACATCGCCACGTAATGCCCCGGATATTTGCGTGCAAAGGCCAGATAGGCCCGTCCGGTGCTTTCAAACGCCTGTAGGCCATTGTGGTTTTTGCCGCTGGCATATTCCATCAGATCGCCGAAAATCCGGTAGCCCTCTAACGCCGCCCCCGCGATCAGATCTTCGCGGCCCGCAAAGTGGCGGTATACGGCGGCGGGGGTGACGCCGGCCTGTTTGGCGGCCTCCGACAGGGTAAAGCCGTTCGGCCCCTTTTCCTCGATCAGCTTCACCGCCGCATCTATCAATGCACTGCGCAGATTGCCGTGATGATAACCGCGTTTGCGCATGTTTATTCTACCCACATTTCCGGCCCACCTGCAATTTTATCGTCAGGCGCACAGGCCATGGCGGCGTCTTTGCCATCATAGTCAATCTGGCTCAGAACCGCGCGGATGGTGGCGATGCGCGCGCGGCGTTTGTCATCAGAGCGGATGATGGTCCACGGCGAATTGTCGTTGTGGCTGCGGGCAAATGTTTCCTCGATCGCGTCTGAATAAGCATCCCAGCGTTTCAGACCTTCAACGTCAATCCAGCTTAGTTTCCATTGCTTTAGCGGGTCTTTTTCACGTGATAAAAACCGCCGTAGCTGTTCGGTGCGCCCGACATTCAGCCAGATTTTGGCAAAATGGATACCCTCGTCCACCAGCATTTCCTCAAACTCCGGCAGTTGCCAGAAAAATCTGACGCGCTGTTCGGGGGTGCAGAATTCAAACACATGCTCGACCACGGCGCGATTATACCACGACCGATCAAACAGGGTGATTTCGCCACCGGCAGGCAGATGCGAGATGTAGCGCTGGAAATACCACTGCGTTGCTTCGCGGTCCGAGGGTTTGGGCAGCGCCACGACATTGGCGATGCGTGGATTAAGGTTCTCGCGTATCCGTTTGATTATGCCACCTTTTCCGGCAGCATCACGCCCCTCGAACACCACCGCAACGCGAGAACCTGTGTCTTTGACCCACGACTGGCATTTGACCAGTTCGATCTGTAACGCAGCCATCGTTGTCTCGTATTCATCCGAATCCATGCGTTTTTTATACGGGTAGCTGTCGGACAGAATGTCTTTCTTGCCGCCATCCCTGATCATATCACGCACATCTTTGGGTGCGGTGTTTTTATAGAAATCGGAAATGGCACCGTCAAAAGGCAAGGTCATTAATGGCTCCTAAAGCTATCCGCGCAGATCGGTTGATTTTTGGCCAATCTTAGCCTGATCAAACGGCGTGGTCAGGTATATTTCGCTGATCCAGTTGGTGTAGAGCAAATGCCCGTGGCTGCGCCAGCGGTTTTGTGGCGGTTTGGTCGGGTCATTATCAGGGTAGTAATTTGTCGGAATGTTAATCGGGGTGCCGGCAGCTATATCGCGGTCATATTCACCCTTCAGGGTGGTGGTATCATATTCAAAGTGGTTGAAAATATACAGTGCGCGGTGGGCGGCATCCTGAACCAGACAAGGGCCAACCTCGTCACTGCCAAGCAGCGTCACCAGCCCGCTCTGGGCATCAATTTCCGCTCGCTTCATTTCGGTCCAGCGGCTAACCGGAATCACGCAATCATCGGAAAACCCCCGTAAGTAGGGCGAGGCGGGTTGCAAGTTCTGATGCCGAAAACAACCGAATGCCTTGGCGTCCAGCATGTGTTTTTGCACGCCGTGAAAATGGTTGATCATCGCCATGCCACCCCAGCAGACGCCAAAGGTGGAATGTACGTTGGTCTGGGTCCACTCAAAGATCTCGCTCAACTCGTCCCAATAGGTGACATCGGTGAACGGTAAATGTTCAATTGGTGCGCCGGTGATGATCAGCCCGTCAAACTTTTGGTCCTTAACATCCTGAAATGGCTGGTAAAATTCACCCATATGCGAGGCCGACGTGGTCTTGCTGACATGCCCCGACATCCGGATCAGCACCAGTTCCAGCTGCAATGGGGTCGCGCCTATCAGGCGGGCAAACTGGGTTTCGGTGGCGATTTTTTGCGGCATCAGATTGAGCAGGCCAATTTTCAATGGCCGGATATCCTGCTTATCCGCATGTTTGCGGGTCATCACCATCACGCCTTCATTTGTCAGGGTCTCAAAGGCGGGCAGGGTGGAGGGAATTCTTATTGGCATCACACTTCCTAATTCGCAGCTGAAATCGCGCTGGCGATCAGGGTGTCAAAATCATCAGGGGTCACAACCTGCGCCACATCTTTGGCCGCAATGGTCACGCCCCAATTGTCGGCCATGGCCTGATAGCGCGGTTGGCGATGCGACAGGGCCTCGCCGTAGCCCCAGCGGATGAAATCATCAGGATCAACTTCCGCCTCGGCGCAGCCCTTTTGCTCAAGATATCTGACCCACATATCATTCATGATATCGGGCGGATAATACATCGGTTTTGGGGCCATGTTAAAGCGTTCGACCAACTGTTCGGAATGCTCGTCACTGCCTTTGATCCAGACCAGCAGCAGGTTGTCCGACAGGTGCCGCAGCACAGGGTCGTTCTGGTTGTCAGGGTTCACCACTTCGCAGATTGACCCGCCAGTATCACAGATAAAATTATCATACTTATAAAGGGTTTGCGACCGATTGATAAAGTAGGCCGTATCCGTCAGCGCATTGATTTCAGCGGCACGGTGCTGGTTCTGACGGTGCATGTATTCCTGAAATGGCAGACCGCCTTTGGCACCATTGCCGGGTTTTCCCATATAGGTCGACAGGGGCGCCAGATTATCAAAGCTGATGTTGGAGGAAATATCCATGCTATCGGTGCGCAGAAGTTCCGCCAGAAACGGGTTTTTCATCGCCTCAACTTTGAAATTATCAACGATGAATTCGCCCATATATCGGGTGCCGATGCGGTAATCGACACTGTAGTGAAACCATGTGCCGCTGGCCCGCAAGGCGCTGGCCACATGGGTTTTGCCAAGGCCTGACATGCCAAACAGCGCCACCCGTTTGTGGGCGGTTTCGGTCCAGTCGCGGGCGGATTGATAAAACATAGCGTGGCTGCCTTGGGTTATGCGTTGATCCTAGGTAGCCAGCGGGGCGCACAGGGTCAATTGGAATTGGTAGGCGCAAACAAAAAGCCCCGCCGGATTG
>Ga0190303_1000195_pt1 | contig 25275 bp, 26 predicted proteins | sample 48700701_MG_FD_161672 | JGI IMG/M metagenome (GOLD analysis project Ga0190303, IMG submission 161672) | Hydrothermal vent sediment bacterial communities from Southern Trench, Guaymas Basin, Mexico - 4870-07-0-1_MG | ecosystem: Environmental > Aquatic > Marine > Hydrothermal vents > Sediment ... | reverse complement strand
GTTGCGGCAAGCCGCCGCCACCCTTGAAATCGAGGCCAACGCCGCCACCGACAACCCGCTGGTGTTGGTTGACGTGGACATGATCGTTTCTGGCGGGAATTTCCACGCCGAACCCGTGGGCTTTGCCGCCGATATGATCGCGCTGGCGCTGGCCGAAATCGGCGCGATTGCACAGCGGCGCGTCGCACTTATGGTCGATCCGACCCTAAGCCACGACCTGCCGCCGTTTCTAACCCCAAATCCCGGCCTGAATTCCGGCCTGATGATCGCCGAGGTCACCACCGCCGCCCTGATGTCCGAAAACAAACATCTGGCCAACCCCTGCGTGACCGACAGCACCCCCACCAGCGCCAACCAAGAAGACCACGTTTCAATGGCGGCGCACGGGGCGCGGCGCTTGCAACAGATGGTGAAAAACCTGAACTACATCCTGGGGGTCGAGCTGTTATGCGCCGCCCAAGGGATCGAGTTTCGCGCCCCGCTGGCAACCAGCCAACCTTTGCAAACGGCGCTGGCACGGCTACGGCAAGACGTGAAAACCATCGGTGATGATCGTTATCTTGCACCGGATCTAGAGGCCGCCAGCCAGCTTATGGCATCGGCCCAGATCCTGTCAGTGATCGATATCCCCCTGCCGGACCTTGGCCAATGAGACCGGTCATCACACAGCAGGGCGACAGCCCGATCATCCTTGGCCAACCTCACGGCGGCACCTTTGTGCCCGATGATCTGGCCGCGCGGCTGAATGCGCGCGGCAATGGGCTGGATGATACAGACTGGCATATCACGCGGCTTTATGATGGCTTACTGCCCGACGCCACCATCGTTCAGGCGACGTTCCATCGCTATGTGATTGACGCCAACCGTGACCCGCTTGGCGCGTCGCTTTACCCCGGTCAAAACACCACCAGCCTGTGCCCGCTTACGGATTTTGACGGGCAGGCAATCTGGCAAGACGGGCAAAACCCATCGGCAGACGAGATCGAAACCCGCCGCCTGACATACCACGCCCCCTATCACGCAGCCCTATCCACCCAGATCGCGCGGGTAAAACAGCAGCACGGGTTTGCCATCCTGTTTGACTGCCACTCGATCCGCTCAAACATCCCGTTTCTGTTTGAAGGCACCCTGCCGATATTCAGCATCGGCACCGATGACGGTAAAACCTGTGACCCGCTGATTGAACAGGCCACGCAGAACATTTGTGCCGCCACGCAAGACTATGATCACGTGGTAAATGGCCGTTTCAAAGGCGGCTGGACCACCCGTCATTATGGCAAACCACAGGTCGGCGTCCACGCCATCCAGATGGAACTGGCCCAACGCGCCTATATGGATGAGGCAGCACCTTGGACCTACCGCAATGATCTGGCCGCAAATATCCGCCGCCCCCTGTCGCAAATTCTACAATCATTGAACAGCCTTCCCCTTTAACGCCAAAAGGAACCCCAGCCATGACTGACCCGCGCAAAAACTCCCGCGATGTTTACCCGCCAACTGGCACCACACTGAACGCCAAAAGCTGGCAAACCGAGGCCCCTTTGCGGATGCTGATGAACAACCTGCACCCGGATGTTGCCGAGAACCCGCACGAGTTGGTGGTTTACGGCGGCATTGGGCGCGCCGCGCGCACGTGGCAGGATTTTGACATCATGGTCGAGACCCTGAAAACACTGGAAGACGATGAAACCATGCTGGTGCAATCGGGCAAACCAGTGGGGGTATTTCGCACCCATTCGGACGCACCGCGTGTGTTGATCGCCAACTCCAATCTGGTGCCGCACTGGGCGACTTGGGACCATTTTAACGAACTCGATAAAAAGGGTCTGATGATGTATGGCCAGATGACCGCGGGCTCGTGGATTTACATCGGCACCCAAGGCATCGTGCAAGGCACCTATGAAACCTTCGTTGAGGCAGGCCGCCAGCATTACGGCGGCAACCTGACCGGCAAATGGGTTTTGACCGCAGGCCTTGGCGGTATGGGCGGCGCGCAACCATTGGCCGCCGTTATGGCCGGTGCCTGTTGTCTGGCTGTGGAATGCGACGAAACCCGCGCCGATTTTCGCATGCGCACCCGCTATGTCGATGAAAAAACCACGTCACTGGACGAAGCCCTAGCGATGATTGATAAATGGTGCGCTGCGGGCGAGGCCAAATCGGTGGCGTTGATTGGCAACGCGGCGGATGTGTTCCCTGAAATTTACAAACGCGGCGTCCGCCCCGATATGGTGACGGATCAAACCAGCGCCCATGATCCAATCCATGGCTATCTGCCCCAAGGCTGGAGCGTTGCCGAATGGCAGCAAAAGCAGGAAAGTGACCCAAAGGCGGTGGAAAAAGCGGCCAAGGCCAGCATGAAGGTCCATGTGGCGGCAATGGTTGGTTTTCACGCGGCGGGCGTGCCGACATTCGATTATGGCAACAACATCCGGCAGGTCGCGCTGGACGGCGGGCTGGAAAATGCGTTTGATTTTCCGGGCTTCGTGCCCGCCTATATCCGGCCACTGTTTTGTCGCGGCATTGGCCCGTTTCGCTGGGTGGCGCTGTCGGGCGACCCCGAAGATATTTACAAAACCGATGCCAAGGTGAAAGAGCTGGTGGCGGACGCGCATCTGCACAACTGGCTGGATATGGCCCGCGAGCGGATCGCGTTTCAAGGCTTGCCCGCGCGGATTTGCTGGGTCGGTCTGGGGATCAGGCACAAGCTGGGGCTGGCGTTCAACGAAATGGTGCGCAATGGCGAATTATCGGCCCCCGTGGTGATTGGACGCGATCATCTGGACAGTGGCTCGGTCGCCTCGCCAAACCGCGAAACCGAGGCGATGAAGGATGGATCAGACGCAGTTTCGGACTGGCCATTGCTGAATGCGCTGCTGAACACCGCCAGCGGCGCGACATGGGTTTCGCTGCATCATGGCGGTGGCGTTGGCATGGGATTTTCGCAACATTCCGGCATGGTGATTTGCTGTGACGGTACGGCGGATGCGGACCGACGACTGGACCGTGTCCTGTGGAATGATCCGGCCACCGGTGTCATGCGCCATGCCGATGCGGGGTATGAAGACGCGCTTGAATGTGCGCAGGAAAACGGTCTGAACCTGCCCGGGATTATGACGCCGCGTTAAGGCGGGATTACCACAGAATTTTCGCGCCGTAACGTCAGCATTGCCACTGCCCCCGACCCGTTGCATCCTGCTGCCATAGATCGGGGGGATCATGCGTAAATTTATCAAATATTCCGTGCGGGGCATGCTTCTGTTGGCCATCATTCTGGCCGCCGTCGCCTTTTGGCAGCGCGAGAAAATCATCCGCCTGATGGCTGTAAACAGCCTGTTCGCGCAGGAAAGAATCGTCAATAATTTCAGCAACATGGACACCATGTTCCTGACCCGCCTGCTAAATCGTGGCGATGGCGATGTCAGCCCCCTACCCACAGGCACCGCCGCCGCATTGCCCGATGCGGTCAACGACTGGATCAGAGCCCGCAGCGTCACCTCGCTTGTGGTGCTGAAGGACGGCGCAGTTGTTGCCGAAGATTATTTCCTCGACACCACCCCCGATGATCTGCGCATTTCCTGGTCTGTCGCCAAAAGCTTCTTGTCGGCCCTGTTTGGCATTGTAATGGCCGAGGGGCAGATCGACTCGCTTGACGATCCCGTCACCAAATACGCCCCATCCCTCTCGGGCAGCGCTTATGATGGCGCAACACTCCGCAATGTGCTGAACATGGCCAGCGGCGTGCGCTTTAACGAGGATTACCTTGATTTCAACTCCGACATAAACCGCATGGGCCGCGTTTTGGCGCTGGGATGGTCGATGGACGGCTTTGCGGCGGGCATCAGTGATCGCCAATATGAGCCAGGCAAAACATGGCAATACGTGTCAATCGACACCCATGTGATCGGCATGATCATCCGCGGTGCAACAGGGCGTGGCGTGGCTGAGTTGCTGGAAGAAAAGATCATCATCCCGATGGGGCTAAAAGCCGCGCCCTATTACGTCACCGATGGCGAAGGCGTGGCCTTTGTTCTGGGCGGCCTGAATGTCACCACCCGCGACTACGCCCGCTTTGGACAGATGTTCCTGAACGGCGGGCGCTGGAACGGGGTTCAGATCGTGCCCGAGGATTGGGTTAATGCCTCGACCCGCGCCAGTGCACCCACGGCGGCGGGCAGCATCAGTTACGGCTATCAATGGTGGGTGCCTGTTGGCGCGAATGAGGGCGAATACATGGCCCGCGGAATTTACGGCCAGTATATCTACGTGAACCGTCCGCTGGGCGTGGTCATCGCCACCACGGCGGCGGACAAAAAATTCCGCGAGGCTGGCGTGTCGGATCAAAATATCGCCATGTTCCGGCTGATTGCAAATCAAATATAGGGTCTACCCCCGAATGGCTTATACATGTGACAGGAGGCCGGAATGGACAAAGACCCCGCCATAAATGTGCTCGGAGCACCTTTGGAATTATGCTCGAAAGACCCCGTAACGGGGTTTTTCCGCGATGGGCATTGCAACACCAATGCTGAAGATCATGGCAGCCATACCGTGTGCGTCTTGATGACGGACGAGTTTTTGGCATTTTCCAAATATCTGGGCAATGACCTGACAACCCCGAGGCTCGAATTCGGGTTTGGCGGGTTAAAGGCGGGCGATCAATGGTGCCTGTGCGCCAGCCGGTTTTTGCAAGCCCATGACGAGGATTGCGCACCTTTTGTCAACCTATCGGCCACCCACATTCGGGCACTGGACATCGTGCCGCTTGAAGTGCTGGAGCGCTACAGGGTGCCGGAATAGCCGCCGGTATCCATATCCACGCCCAAGGCCTTGGCAACGGTGAAAATATCCTTGTCGCCGCGGCCACACATGTTCATGCAGATCAGGTGATCCTTTGGCAGATCGGGTGCGATTTTCATCACATGGGCCAGCGCATGGCTGGGTTCCAGCGCCGGAATAATCCCTTCCATCTCGCAACTTAGCTGAAACGCTTCCAGCGCCTCGACATCGGTGATCGACACATATTGGGCACGGCCAATGTCATGCAGCCAGCTGTGTTCGGGGCCAATGCCTGGATAATCCAGCCCCGCCGAAATCGAAAACCCTTCCAAAATTTGGCCGTCGTCATCCTGCAACAAATAGGTGCGGTTGCCATGCAACACGCCGGGCCGCCCACCCGTCAGCGACGCGCAATGCTCCATCTTGGCATTCACACCCTTGCCGCCCGCCTCGACCCCGATGATGTTCACCGATGCATCATCCAGAAACGGGAAAAACAACCCCATCGCGTTGGAACCACCCCCGATGGCCGCCACCAGAGTATCGGGCAAACGCCCCTCGGCCGCGTGCATCTGTTCCTTGGCTTCCTTGCCAATAATCGCCTGAAAATCCCGCACCATTTCAGGATACGGATGCGGGCCTGCCACCGTTCCAATGCAATAAAACGTGTCATCCACATTGGTCACCCAGTCGCGCATCGCATCATTCATCGCGTCCTTTAGCGTGCCGCGGCCAGACGTAACCGAAACCACCTCGGCCCCCAGCAGACGCATGCGAAACACATTGGGAGATTGGCGCTCTACATCATGCGCCCCCATGAAAATCACGCATTTCAAACCGAATTTTGCGCAAACCGTGGCGGTCGCCACCCCGTGCTGCCCTGCCCCCGTTTCCGCGATAATCCGCGTCTTTCCCATGCGCCGCGCCAGAATGATCTGGCCCAGCACGTTGTTGATCTTGTGCGCACCCGTGTGGTTCAACTCGTCACGCTTCAGATAAATCTTGGCGCCGCCCAGATGTTCGGTCAACCGGTCCGCATAATACAGCGGGCTGGGGCGCCCCACATAATGGGTCCACAGATCGTTCATCTCGGCCCAGAAACTGTCGTCGGTCTTGGCAAACTCGAACTGTTCCTCAAGCGTCAGGATCAGCGGCATCAGGGTTTCCGATACAAACCGCCCGCCGAAATCACCGAAACGGCCATTCTCGTCGGGGCCGGTTTTGAAACTGTTGATCCGATCACTCATCTTGCATCTCCTTGCGCGGCAGCAATAAACGCCGCGATCAATTCATTATCCTTTACCCCGGGCGCACTTTCCACACCAGACGATACGTCGACCTGCCGCGCGCCCGTCAAAAGCACCGCCTCGGCCACATTGTCGGGGGTCAGCCCACCCGCCAGCATCCACGGTGCAAACCAGCGCCTGTTTGCGATCAAGCGCCAGTCAAAAGCCAGCCCATTACCGCCGGGCAGCACAGCCCCCTTGGGCGGCTTGGCGTCCACCAGTAATTGATCGGCCACATGGCCATAGGCATCCAAGTCAGCTAAATCGCCCTCATCCGCAACCCCGACGGCCTTCATCACCGGCAGCCCGTAACGTCGCTTCACCTCGGCCACCCGTTCAACGGATTCAGAGCCGTGCAATTGCAACATGTCCAACGGCACCGCATCGCATATCGCATCCAGCATGGCATCATCGGCATCCACCGTCAGCGCCACCTTGGCCACGCCAATCGGAATCTCAACGGCCAAATCACGTGCCTGGGGAATAGTTACGCAGCGCGGCGATTTTTCAAAAAATACAAAACCCAGATAACCCGCACCAGCCTCAACAGCGGCCGTAACATGCCGCGCCTCGCGCAGACCACAGATTTTTACTTTGATATCAGATGCCATAAGGGCGTTTAGGCGCTCTTCTCAAGCAGGGCAAGGATTTCGTCCTTGTCGTCCACAACATCACCCTTCAGGCGTGTCACTTCACGCTCAAGGCTTTTGACATCACGACGCGCCCGCGCCCCATCGCGCCGTCCCTTGTGCTCGCGAAACCACTCCCAGACAAACCCGATCAACAGACCGGCCACAATACCGCCAAAGATGATCACAAACAGCGGCAATTGCAGCGTGTTGGGCAGTGGCACAAATCCGGCCAGTTCTTCTGGCAGCAACCGAAGCGTCACCGCCCCGCGATTGGCCATCGCAACCGTGACCAGCGCCACAGCCAGCACAATCAAAACCGCATAGCGAATGTAACGCATAATGGGGTGCCTATTTTCCGTTCAGACGATCGCGCAGCAATTTGCCGGTTTTGAAAAACGGCACGTGCTTTTCCTCGACATTAACCGAGGCACCCGTGCGCGGATTTCGCCCAATACGTGCATCGCGCTTTTTGACCGAGAACGCGCCAAAGCCACGCAGTTCGACCCGATCACCTTTGGCCATTGCTTCGATGATCTCTTCAAAGATGGTGTTGACTATACGTTCAACGTCCCGTTGATAAAGATGAGGATTGTCATCCGCAATTTTCTGAACCAACTCTGACCTGATCATCCCAAATGTCCCCCTGACAAATTCTGTTTGCGCAGTTCGCGTTGCAACGGCAGCTGATGCGCGACTATCAAATGACTATAGGCGAAATTTTTCGGTTTGAGAAACATATTGCGATGATAATATGACAATTATTTCACGCTAATACTCTGATTTACAGCGATATTACGCCGCGCCCTGCGTGTTTGCGCAATCAGCACGATGAATCGTCACCTGTCAGGCCCACCCCGCCCCTTGCCGATTCGCATCAAAAAAGGCGGCCCCTCATGTGCAGGGCCGCCTGAATTTTACCACCAATATGGTGTGATTATTCGTCGTCGCCTTTCAGCGCAGCGCCCAGAATATCACCCAGTGATGCGCCTGAGTCGGAAGAACCATATTGCTCTACGGCTTCTTTCTCTTCGGCAATTTCGCGGGCTTTGATCGACAGACCCAAGCGACGCGTCTTGGCGTCGATGTTGGTTACGCGAACGTCGATCTTGTCGCCAACGCCAAAGCGTTCGGGGCGTTGCTCGGCACGATCACGTGACAGGTCGGAACGACGGATAAAGGATTTCATGCCTTCATATGTCACCTCGATGCCGCCATCCTCGATGGACGTCACTTCAACCGTGATGATCGAGCCACGTTTCACGCCATCGGTTGCACCTTCAAACGGATCACCATCCAGCGCTTTGATGGAAAGCGAGATGCGCTCTTTTTCAATGTCGACTTCGGTGACAACGGCTTTGACCACATCGTTCTTGTGGAAATCGCCAATCACGTCTTCGCCACGGCCTTCCCATGTCAGGTCTGACAAGTGAACCATGCCGTCGATGTCGCCGTCCAAGCCGATGAACAGACCGAATTCGGTGATGTTCTTGACTTCGCCTTCGACCTCGGTGCCGGTTGGGTGTGTTTCTGCAAACACTTCCCACGGGTTGCGCATGGTCTGTTTCAGACCAAGGGAAACGCGCCGTTTGACCGTATCGATTTCCAGAACCATGACTTCGACTTCTTGGCTGGTGGAAACGATTTTGCCCGGATGGATGTTTTTCTTGGTCCAGGACATTTCGGATACGTGAACCAGACCTTCAACACCCGGCTCCAGCTCGACAAATGCGCCGTAGTCGGTGATGTTGGTCACGCGGCCCGTGTGCACAGATTCCAGTGGGAACTTGCCTTCAACCACAGTCCAAGGATCGTCCTGCAGCTGTTTCAGGCCAAGGCTGATACGGTGGGTCTCTTTGTTGATCTTGATCACCTGAACGGTGATTGTTTCACCGATCGACAGGATTTCAGATGGATGGTTCACACGGCGCCATGCCATGTCGGTGACGTGCAACAACCCGTCAACTCCGCCCAGATCAACGAACGCACCGTATTCGGTGATGTTCTTGACCACACCCTCAATTGAATCACCTTCAGCCAGTTTGCCGATAACTTCGGCGCGCTGTTCTGCACGGCTCTCTTCAAGGATTGCGCGACGCGAAACAACGATGTTGCCACGGCGACGGTCCATTTTCAGGATTTGGAACGGCTGCTTCAGACCCATCAGAGGGCCCGCGTCACGCACAGGTCGCACGTCAACTTGGCTGCCCGGCAGGAACGCAACAGCGCCGCCCAGATCAACCGTAAAGCCGCCTTTGACACGGCCAAAGATGGCACCGTCAACACGTTCTTCATCAGCGTATGCTTTCTCCAGACGGTCCCAAGCGGCCTCGCGGCGCGCCATTTCGTGGCTGAGCACAGCCTCGCCTTTGGAGTTCTCGACCATCCGCAGGAACACTTCCACTTCGTCGCCAACAGCGATTTCAGGAGCTTCACCCGGATTTGCGAATTCTTTGATATCTACGCGGCCTTCCATTTTATAGCCGACGTCGATGATGGCCTGACCGCTTTCGATTGCGATAACTTTGCCTTTTACGACAGAACCTTCAACAGGTGTGTCAATTTCGAAGCTTTCTTCAAGAAGGGCTTCGAAGTCCTCCATAGATGTTAATTGAGCCATGTGGTCTCATTTTCCTTTTATCATTTATACTGGCCGCGCGGTTGGCTCCGCCGGTCTTTGGGTTTCATTTGGTCGCTCGGGCGTCAGAATACATCAACAATAACAAAGGGCCGGAGAAAATTCCCGACCCTACTCGATTGTCACATGCGGCTCTTACGGCCCCTTCAACGGGGGCTATATATGTTGCAATCGCCAACAAAGCAAGGGGGTGTAGATCATGCGGGCCTAATCATTGCACCTGAGGTCTATTTTCTGTTTTAGCGCTAAATGCTCATCTGATTCTCGGTTCTGCCTGATCCTTGGAATAAAGTACATCGTAGGTTTCTCTTAATGCTTTAACCAAACGGTCTTTTGCGTTCCTTGCATGAGGTGTGAGAAAATCAGCAAGCTGATCTATATATCCCGCTCCGATTGTTGTTGCCGTTTTTCCAACTGCTTTTGTCGCAAGATGCTTAAGGCCTTCTTTTATCGCAACAGTAATATTCTCATCTTTGTCGAATCCAGCCTCAATCATGGCTTCTTTGAACAATTTCTGATCATCCTCATCCATCAAACTTTTAACCAAAGGCCCCATCGCAGCAGGCTTGATCTTGATAATGGCACTGTCAAAACTAGCATCAGTCAGGTGTCCCAACATACTGACCTTATCCTTGATATGCGCCTGCACCACGGGGTTTTCAATTCCGAACGCCAGATAGGCACCATCCATGACAAAACCACGCGGATTAGCCAAAGCTGTTCGTGCCAACTGATCCAGATCATTCTCTTCTTGCGACTGGCGTATCTCTAGATCAAACAGAAGGTTCCTTGCCTTAGCGCGTGTGATTTTCAGGCTAGACATCAAACTATAAAGTGAAGCATCTGACTTGATAACATTGGATTCACGCAATAATTGGAAGTGAAGCAGGTCAAGTTCACGTTGCGGCAAAACGCCAAAGGCGGGGCGCGTAATATTCTCTATATGCTTCCTCAGAAGCTCCTTGATCTTATTGTCATCGAGTTTCTCAATCTCATCAATATTCATTCTAACATCCCATCATCAAACTAACCTAAAAAATATGGAAACATATGGCGAGGATGGATTTGGCATGTCAAGAAATTATTGGCCGCAATATTGGCGCTCTTATTAATCCATCCGCCCCTCAATCACCGCAACCGCCTTAGCCACAGCCTCCTCAATCGACATCTCGCTTGTATCCAGCACCACCGCATCCTCCGCCGCCACCAATGGTGCCGCATCCCGCTCCCGATCCCGCGTATCGCGCACCCGCAAATCCGCCAGCACCCCGTCGCGGCTCACGTCCTGTCCCTTGGCAGCCAACTCCAGATACCGTCGCTCGGCCCGCACCTGATCCGACGCGGTGACAAACAGCTTCACCTGCGCCTCCACACATATCACCGTGCCAATATCGCGCCCGTCCAGAACAGCACCGCCATCCCGCATTGCAAAGGCCCGCTGGAAATCCACCAGCGCCCTGCGCACATCAGGGATCGCCGCCGCCTTGCTGGCCGCTTGGGCCACCGGTGCTGTGCGCAAATCACCGCTTTCCAGATCCTCGGCTTGCAAGGTTTGCGCCGCCTCAACCGGCTCAGACCCATTCAGAACCCGCAATCCCACCGCTCGATACAAAAGCCCCGTATCCAGATGGGCAAACCCGAAATGATCCGCAATAGCCCGCGAAATCGTCCCCTTGCCCGACGCTGCTGGTCCGTCAATCGCCACTGTAAAACCCATCGCACCCATTCCCAAATCAGTCCAACACGCTGGACATTTCCCCCTTTCTATTCCCCAATGCAGTGAAGAAAAAGCAGTTTTGGAAAGTAGTTTATCAATGACCCGTATCCTGATGATCCTTGCCCTTTGCACCTTGCCCACCGCCCCGCGTGCCCAAACCGAACTGACCCCGTGGTTGTTCAATCTGCAATCCCAGTTTAACGACTGCCTCAATGCCCCCTCGGATGATCATTCCCTCGGTTGCCACGCCGTCCTTGAGGCGGGCTTTACCCTGCGCCGCGAAATCGGCAATGCGCTGGACGTTTGCCTAACCACCAACGTTGACGGATGCGTTGCTGCGTTCAACAACGCCGGTTTCCCCGCCGAGCGCCTGAACATCGCCGCGCTGCCCTCTTGCGCTTTGCTAGGCAGGCTGGAAGATATCGACATCACATATCTGCCCGAAGACAGCTGCATCGAGCACATCGCCCGCACCGTTGAGCGTCATAACATCCCGACCAGCCACGACAGCGATATGTCGTGCGGGCGCAGCTATGTTTCCTGTGCCGAAATCATCGGCATGGGTACACGGTATTGGAAAAGCGCCGTCTGGCTGCTGCATCAGGAAAAACTAAACACCGTCCCGGGTGATCCGGTCTTTAATGAGCCGGTCGCCAGCCACCGGTATTTCAGCCTGCTGGAGCGCCAAATGCAACAGCGCATTGATCTGGCCGAAACCACCTGCAACATCCAGATGATGATGATGCAAAGGGCCAAGACGGCAGTTTATGAGGGCTGCATGAGCGACGCCTATGCAGACATGTGGCAGACCCTGAAAAGCGACGGCGAATAGCCCTGTAGGATCAAGATTAGCCCCTGCCCCACCTAGACATATATTGCCCCGACACATACGATCGACCAATTCGCGAACGTCACCACCACAGGAAGCGCCAAGATGAAAATCCAGAAAATTACCGCCCGTGATCCGTCCGAGGATCATCGCAGCGCCACCATGCTCGAACTGTTTTTTTGATCTGGTAACCGTTGTCGCCATCGCGGCAGTCGCAACAGGGTTCCACCACATGTATGCCGAAGGCCACATCCTCGAGGCCATCATAAAATTCACCGTCATATTCATCAGCATATGGTGGGCCTGGGTCAATTTCACCTGGTATGCATCGGCCTTTGATTCCGACGACACCGCCCACCGGATTGGCACCATGGTCATCATGGGCGGCGCGATGATTCTGGCGGCGGGCGTGCCGGGGTATTTTGAAAACGAGAGCATGATTTTGCCTTTAACGGGGTATGTCGTCATGCGGCTTGGATTGGCGTTTTTGTGGTGGCGCGCGGCCATTGCAGACGACCATGAATGGCGCGGAACAGCGATCCGTTACGGTCTGGGCCTCGTTGTGTTGCAAATCATGTGGGTTTCAGCGGCTCTATTGCTTGACCCCCCGATCCTTTTTGGCGTTCTCCCGCTTATTATGCTGGGTGAATTTTTATTGCCCACGTTCGCCGAAGCCAAAAAACCAACCCCTTGGCACCGCCATCATATCGTCGAACGCTATAACCTGCTGAACATCATCGTTCTGGGCGAAAGCCTACTGGCGGTCGGCATCGCCATTCAGGCCGCCTATCACGGCGGTCATATCTACTGGCCGTTTGTCGGACTTGCCGCCAGCGGTCTGATCATCGTTTGCGCCCTCTGGTGGCTTTATTTCGCTGAAAACGAAAAAGCCCTGCAATTGAATAAAAAGGCATCAATCGTTTGGGCATACGGGCATATCATACTATTTGCCTCAGGGGCCACCGTCGGGGCTGGCCTTGCTGTTATGGTCGAAGTTCTGGAACATAAAGCGCATATTTCATCCCAGTTGGGCGTCGCCTCGGTCGCCATTCCCGCAGCACTATATCTGCTCGGCCTGTGGTTCATCCATCCGCGGTTTGACGCCGAACAAAGGTTTATATTACCCCTCGCCGCGGTTCTGCTGTTCGCAACACCGTTTTTGCCATTCGGGATCTATCCGGTGGTGGTGATCCTTGTACTTGCTGTTGTGGCCAAATCACTGACGGGAAAGCCCACAATGCAAGAAACATAATCTCGCTGCACTACGGATTGGACACCATTGTTGTCAGGTCGGGATCATACCCGTCGGCCTTTGGCAGATCATCCGCGATTTCATAATAATCACCCTTGTTGGCGCAAAATATATGGCCCGCCAACGTCAGTCCTGTCGGTCCATCCAGAGTGCCCGCAAATATCGACAGGTTCGCGCCAGCCCCGTCCCAAAACAGGCTCGACCCACAGCGGCCACAAAACCCGCGTCGCGCCGTTTCGGACGATTGATACCATGTCACCCCGCCACTGATTTCAATATCATCGCGCGCAACAGAAGTCGCCGCCACATGGTGCCCGCTGCTTTTGCGACATTGCGCACAGTGGCAGGCAATCACCGGGCGCAAAGGCCCCGTCACCCGATACGTCACCGCCCCGCATAAACAGCCGCCGGCCTTGCTCATTGCCTTGCCTTCCGCCTTGCCAGCCAAGCCATCACCAGCCCCGCAATCAGCGCCAGTAACGCCAACGTCACCGCGCCCGACTTCAGCACAGTCCACCTGCTCGCCGTGGCCACCATCGCTTCGGTCAGCCCATCGCCTGCCCGCAACATCACTGCAACGGCAGCGTTTTCCATGTAGTCAAACCCCGCCCCCGCCAGCGCCAATGCCATCGCCACCCAGCGGGACCATCCCGTGAACAGGTGGGAAAACGCCATCACCATCACCACTGCAAACAGCGCGGGATAAGCACTATCCAGCATCTGCTGCACATTCAGATAAAACGCACGGCCCTGATCCGACAACGCTGCAATAAACGCGCGCGCCTCGTCAAATGAATACCCCATCGGCCGCATATCAAACGCCAGCAACCCGCTTGCATCCGCCACGATCTTCGGGATCGACCACACCGCCATCACCAGATAAACACCCGTCATCACCGTAAACATCAACCAGAATATCAGACGCATATCGCTCTCCTAATTTGACCGCTCCAGCCGCGCACCCAATGCCGCCATCAAAGGCTCGAATATCGGGAAACTGGTGGTGATCGGGCTACCATCATCAATCGAAACAGGCTGCACACTCGCCATCCCCAAACACATGAAACTCATCGCAATCCGGTGATCCAGATGGGTCTTGCACAGACCGCCACCCTTAACCGTGCCAGCGCCTTGCCCCGTCACAATCAGCGTATCCTCGTCCTCCTCGATCGCCACACCATTGGCCTCCAGCCCGCGTGCCATCGCGTCAATCCTATCACACTCCTTGACCCGCAGTTCCTTAACCCCGCGCATCACAGTGGCCCCCGTCGCATTGGCCGCCACCACCGACAGGATCGGATATTCGTCAATCATACTGGCGGCACGGTCCGCCGAAACCTCGATCCCCACCATATCCGGTGAATACCGCGCCCGCAGATCCGCCACAGGCTCGCCGCCCTCAACCCGCTCGTTCTCATAGGTTAAATCAGCGCCCATTTCGCGCAACGTGATGAACAGACCGATGCGCGTTGGGTTCAGCCCGATGCCCGGCACCAACACGTCTGATCCCTCAACAATCAACGCCGCACAAACCGGAAATCCCGCCGAGGATGGATCACGCGGCACCACAATATCTTGCGCCACCAACTCGGGCTGCCCCGTCAAGGTGATCACGCGGCCCGCATCGACCTCTTCAACCGTAATTTCCGCACCAAACCCCGCCAGCATCCGCTCGGTATGGTCCCGTGTCGCCTCATGTTCAATCACCACTGTCTGCCCCGGCGCGTTCAGCCCCGCCAGCAACACCGCCGATTTCACCTGCGCTGATGGCACTTCCATCTCGTAGCGCACCGGCACAGGCTCCGCCGCACCAACAATCGTCATCGGCAACCGGCCACCAGACCGCCCATAGGCCTGCGCCCCGAACAGACCAATCGGCCCCGTGATCCGCCCCATCGGGCGGCTCCGCAAACTCGCATCCCCCGTGAATGTTGCGGAAATAGGACAGGTCGCCATCGCTCCCATAATCAGCCGAACACCAGTGCCCGAATTGCCGCAATCTATCACCGCATCCGGTTCAGCAAATCCGCCAACCCCGACACCGAAAACCGACCACTCGCCACCGCCATGCTCCACCACATCAGCACCTAGGCTGCGCATCGCCCGCGCCGTATCCAGCACATCATCGCCTTCCAGCAAGCCGCTGATCCGCGTCTCACCCACCGCCATTGCGCCCAATATCAGCGACCTGTGCGAGATCGACTTGTCGCCAGGCACTTCGGCCACGCCTTTCAGCGCACCGCATTTACGTGACTTCATCGGGGTTGGCTCACCATGACCAGACATCGAAAATTCCTTATCAAACTGCTTTGCACCTGCATAACCCAAGCCTAAAGCCAGCGCCACGCCCTTCCCATTTTCGTTCTGGAAATATCCGCGCCGCAGGCATCTAAACTCTTTGGCTCTGCCTCAAACCCGCCGAAACGTCATATAATGCGGCACGCGCCCCTCGCGCAGCGCCTTTTGCTCGTAACGCGTGGAAATCCAGTCGCCCCACGGGCGGCGCCACCCCTCCGGCCCCTCGGCCAGCCACTCAAAATCATCGCGCGCCATCATCTGCTCCATCGTCTGGCGCACATAATCGGGAATGTCGGTGGCCACGCGAAAAATCGCGCCTTTTTTCAACACCCGCGCCAGCGGGTCCAGATGCTCGGGCGTCACGAACCGGCGCCGATGATGTCGCGCCTTGGGCCACGGGTCGGGATACAGCAAAAACGCCCGATCAATTGATCCTTGCGGCAACACCTCGAACATGTCGCGCACATCGCTCGGGTAAACGGCCACATTGCGCACCTTTGCTTTGCGGATTTTACCCAGCAACATCGCCACACCGTTGATATACGGCTCGCACCCAATAATCCCCACATCAGGATTCAAGGCGGCCTGATGCACCATATGCTCACCGCCGCCAAAACCGATTTCCAGCCATACGGGCTTGCCATCAAACAGCGTCGCCAAATCCAGCGGATTGCGATCAGGGTTCTCGTCCCAACTCACGGCACCAGGTGATAACCCCGCCAAATCCTCGTCCAGATAGACCTTTTGGCTGTCGCGCAGGCCCTTGCCTTTTAGGCGACCATAAAAATTACGCAGTGGTTTGATTTTTTCTGTCATCTGTCGGGTTTCCAAAAAGAAGGGCGGGCAACTTGCCCACCCTTTTGTCCATAATCGTAAGGCTCGGGATTTCCCAGCCTTATACAGCCTTTTTCAAAGCCTCGACCAGATCGGTTTTCTCCCAGCTAAATCCGCCGTCCGCTTCTGGTGCGCGACCAAAGTGACCATAGGCCGAGGTGCGCTCGTAAATTGGCCGGTTCATGCCCAAATGCGTGCGGATGCCTTGTGGAGTCAGATCAATCACCTTGTCAATCGCGGCCTCGATCACGCTGTCATGCACTTCGCCAGTGCCGAACGTATCGCAGTAAATCGACAATGGCCGCGCAATCCCGATCGCATAAGACAACTGGATCGTGCAGCGCTTGGCCATGCCAGATGCCACCACATTTTTCGCCAGATACCGCGCGATATAGGCAGCGGAACGATCAACCTTGGTCGGGTCTTTGCCCGAAAATGCGCCGCCACCATGCGGGGCAGCACCACCGTATGTATCAACGATAATCTTGCGCCCCGTCAGACCAGCGTCGCCATCAGGGCCGCCAATCACAAAAATACCGGTCGGGTTGACCCACCATTTGGTGGCCTCGGTCACCCACTCATCGGGTAGCACTTCGCGGATATACGGCTCCACGATGGTGCGGATGTCGTCCGATGTCTGGGTCTCGTCCGAATGCTGGGTCGACAGCACAATCGATGTCACCTCCACTGGCTTGCCATCCTCATATCGCAGCGAAATTTGCGATTTCGCGTCAGGGCGCAATGTCGGCTCGGTGCCGTCTTTGCGCACCTCGGCCAGACGGCGCAAAATCGCGTGGGCATACTGGATCGGGGCTGGCATCAATTCCGGCGTTTCATCTACGGCATAGCCAAACATGATGCCCTGATCGCCAGCACCCTCGTCCTTGCCATCAGCCGCATCCACACCCTGCGCGATATGCGCGGATTGCGGGTGCAGCAGATTGGTCACCTCAACGGTATTCCAATGGAAATGTTTCTGCTCGTAACCAATGTCTTTGACGCAATCACGGGCGATTTGCTCGACCTTGCCCAGATACTCATCCAGCTTGGATTTATCAGACAGACCGACCTCGCCACCAATAACGATGCGGTTTGTGGTGGCGAATGTTTCGCAGGCCACGCGCGCCTCGGGCTCTTCGGTCAAAAATGCGTCCAGAACAGCGTCTGAAATACGGTCGCACAATTTATCGGGATGCCCCTCTGAAACGGATTCAGAGGTGAAGGTAAAATTCTTGCGGGTCATGAATATTGCTCCAGTTCAATTAGATTGCCACGTCAGGAAGCCGTTGTAGCAATTCGATTCATATCCGATACTTGGCCCGCCGCTTGCGGTCAATCACTAAGTCTGCGGGCTTTTATCAACAGAACACCGACTGCCGCGATCAACAACAGTAAGACCGGGAGGTCTCCGCTGCGCGAATAGAGCGTCGCGGGCAAACGTTGCGGCAGTTCAACATCCAGAAACCCCGCTAGCCCCAGCCCCAGCGATGCCGTGATCTGCCCGCGTGCGTCAATCATTGCCGAAATGCCGGTATTGGCGGCGCGCACCATTGGCAAGCCTTGCTCGATTGCGCGAAATCGCGCTTGGGCCAGATGCTGCTGCGGTCCGGTATATTGGCCAAACCACGCGTCATTGGTGATATGCAGCAACCAGTCGGGGCGCGTATCCAGCCCACCAACCTCATGCGGAAAAATCGCCTCGTAGCAGATTAGCGGCAGGGCACGTCCCAGCCCCGCAATTTCAACCAAACGCAGGGCCGCACCGGATCCGAACCCGTATCCATCATTTGCCGCCAGCCCTTTCAGGCTCAGGGCCGCAGCCAGCGCACCGCCCGGCATATATTCGCCAAACGGCACCAGATGGCTTTTGTCGTATACATCCGCCACCGTTCCATCCGCGCCCAGCACCACCAGTGAATTGTAATACTGACCCGCGTCACGGCGCTGAATGCCCAAAACCACAGGCACATCCCCCGCCGCCAGCGAGATCACATCAAGCGCACCTTGGGCCGTGTTCAAAAGATATGGCACCGATGTTTCCGGCCAGATAATCACATCCGGTGCCCGCCCTTTTGCAACGGCCGCGGTAAACCCCAGACTGCGGTCGAAAAACATAGGGATCATCTCGGGATCCCATTTCTGGTGTTGTGGCGCATTGGGCTGGATCAGGCGGGCAACCGGGCGTTCAGGTCCGGTCGTGACAATCGAAGGATGCCCCTGACTAAGGGCGGCTTGGGCCAATCCAAACCCGATCAAACCAACGAAGGGCAAGACAACCAACGGCACCAGTATCAGCCGTTTGCGATGGCCCAATGCTGCGAAAAATGCCCAGACACCAGTCAGCGTGAGCAACGTTAATCCATGTGGCCCGATCAGGGCCGCCATCTGGTCCAGCCCCCAGTCCAGCCAGATATATCCCAGCAACCCCCACGGAAACCCAGTCAGAACATAGGTGCGGGCCACCTCGGCAATGGTCCAGAACACCACCAGCGCCAATGCGCCCCACTGCCCCCGTCCGCGCCACTTTGCAAACCCGAACGCAGCCCCCCAAAACAGCGCCATGCCGCCAGCCATGCCGATCAGCGCAAACGGGGCCATCCAGCCGTGGCGGGCAATGTCGACCAGAAACGGCTCGACTATCCAGCTCAGAACCAGCGCAAAATAACCAGCCCCAAAGGCCCATCCGACCCACGCGGCCTGTCGTGTGGTGGCTGTTGACTGAAACAGCGCAAACCCAGCCAGTAGCCCGATCAACGCCACCCAAACCAGTGAAAACGGCGCTTGGCCCAGTCCGGTCACAGCCCCGCCCAGTAGGGCAATCAGCATCTTGCGGCGTGTGGACCAGCCCGACAGGTGCGCCACCAAATCACTCACCCGCAATATCCGGCAACCGCACCCGCAGCCGCTTGATCCGGCGCGGGTCTGCCTCGACCACCTCGAATTCGGGGCCGGCAGGATGCACCACCACTTCGCCGCGGGCCGGCACATGGCCCGACAGTAAGAACACCAACCCGCCTAGGGTCTCGATTTCCTCGTCCTCGTCAGCATCAATCAGTTTGCGGCCAATCTCGGCCTCGAATTCCTCCAGCGGGGTGCGGGCCAGCGCCAGATAACAGCCAGGCCCCTCCTTGACCCAGAACTGATCCACATCCTGATCATGCTCGTCCTCGATCTCGCCGATCACCTGTTCAACCAGATCCTCAAGCGTGACCAGACCATCAACACCGCCATATTCGTCAATCACCAGCGCCATGTGGATGCGCTCGGCCTGCATCTTTTGCAACAAAACCCCGATCGGCATCGAGGGCGGCGCAAACAGCAGCGGACGCACCAGTTTTTTCAGGTTAAACCGTGCGCCATTGCCACTAAACCCGTGTTTCAGCGCGAAATCCTTCAGATGGACCAGCCCGATGGGCGTATCCAGCGTGTCGGTATAAACCGGTATCCGCGTCAGGCCGCTTTTGCGAAACAGATCGACCAGATCATCCTTTTTGATGTCATCGGGCACCGCCAAAATCTCGGCCTTGGGCACAGCCACATCTTCCAGCGACATCCGGCGCAGGTTCAGCATACCGCGCACATCTGTTGCCGCTACGCCCGTATCTGGCGCATCGGGTGCTGCATTTTCACCTGTGTCTGTGGGGCTAAGTGCTCCGACTATGCGGCCCCAAAAGCCGCGCTGTGCACCTGTTTCTCCATCCCGCGCGCTTTGCGCCGCGTCACTGGAACCGTCTGTCGTGTCGCCCATTATCCCTTTCCAAGGTTGTGAAACATCTGTCGCTTATATCCTATATGGGTCTGAAATGCCCAGCTTGCCAAGCACTTCCCCCTCCAATGCCTCCATTATAGCGGCATCTTGATCAGATATGTGATCATAACCCAACAAATGTAACACCCCGTGGATTAATAAATGCGTCACATGGTCTGTTACGGGTTTGCCCGCCTCCGCTGCCTCGGCCAGACAAGTGTCATAGGAAATTGCAATATCGCCCAGTTCTTCGGGCATACCGTTTGGGTCATACGTTGGTTTTTCCGGATGCTTGCCTGCCCGCGCCCGATCATGGCTGGGCCATGACAAAACATTCGTCGCCACAGGCTTGCCGCGAAACTCGGCATTCAGACCCGCGATCCGTGTATCATCACAGGCCAGCAGACTAACCTCGAAATACTGCGGATCAATCTCCAGATGTTGCAGGGTCGCCCCGCAGGCCCGCTGCGCCAGCGCCTCGATACCCAGCGCCGCCCAGCGCGCATCCTCAATGTTCACCGAAATGAAATCAGCCGTCATCGGCTTCATATGCCTCGATGATTTTAGCCACCAGCGGATGGCGCACCACATCTTTGGCGGTAAAATAATTGAACGCAATTTTGTTAATCCCTGTCAACAAACGCTCCGCTTCGTGCAGCCCGCTGGTTACCCCGCGCTGCAAATCAATCTGGGTGCGATCGCCGGTGACCACCATGCGCGAACCCTTGCCCAGACGGGTCAGGAACATCTTCATCTGCATCGCGGTCGCATTCTGCGCCTCGTCCAGCACCACGAATGCATTCGACAACGTGCGACCACGCATAAACGCCAAGGGTGCGATCTCGATTTTTTTATCCTCGATCAGTTTGGTCACCTGTTTGGCAGGCAAAAAATCGTTCAGCGCATCATATAGCGGCTGCATAAACGGATCGACCTTGTCCTTCATGTCACCCGGTAAAAACCCCAACCGTTCGCCCGCCTCGACCGCGGGGCGCGACAGGATAATCTTATCGACCTTACCCTCGATCAGCATGTTCACCCCGACCGCCACCGCCAGATAGGTTTTGCCAGTGCCCGCCGGCCCAATGCCAAAGCCCAGCTCGTTTTCATACAGCGATTTCACATAGGATTTTTGCGCCTCTGTGCGGGGTTCAACCAGCTTCTTGCGGGTCTTGATCTCGACCCGACCACCGTTGAACATCTCCAACTGGTCAGCTCCGCCAGCGGCACCCAGCACGTTCTCGTCACCGCCCATCACGATTTCAGTGTCAATATCGCCGATCTCGATTTCGCGTCCTGCTTCCAGACGCAAATAGAGCGCCCGCAAAACCCGCTCGGCTTGCGCGCAATCATCCCCGTCACCACTTAGCGACAACTGATTGCCGCGCCGCGATATCTGGATGCTGAATTTACCCTCGACATGGGCCAGATTGCGGTCAAATGCGCCGCACAGATCAATCAACAAACGGTTGTCGGGGAATTCCAACAACACCTCATTCGGGGTGTCTGGTGGGGTCACGGCGCCTATAGCCAATCAAATCTCCAGTGTTAAAGGGTTGCAATGCAATATGTGCCAAGCAGGCGCATTAGGCACAAGCCCAAAACGTCGCCGACAACACATGCAGGTCGCGATAAAGCCATAACACCAGACAATTACGATTCGAGCCACCGAATTTCATTCCATGGCTCGAATTCCAACACTCTATCAGGTAGATGCTTGTTTATTTAGACTTGGATCGGATCAGAACTAAATCGGATCAGGAAATGCCGACCCGCTTTTATATGGCCCAACAGCCGTACCTGGAGGCACAATTCCGGAACAAACCGGTTTACCATATTTATCAAGACGGTTCAGCCAGTAGCCTTCAACGCCATCATCGATCAACCATGTATCACAGCCATCCGGATTAACCAGAATACCGGCCTTCAATTGGCTAAGGGGCTTGCTGTCAAAGCCGCGATCAATGGTTTTATCCTGCTTATGCCCATAACCACATGCCGACAGTGAAGCAATGGCAGCAACAAGCGCTACGTTTTTGATGATTTTCATCTTCATCCCCTTTTTACTTGAAACACAAAATTTCGACACGACGGTTTTTTGCCATGCCCGAGGCGCTTGTGTTTGAAGCAGCAGGCATTCTTTCGCCATACCCACGCACATCAATAATCCGCGCGCCAGTTGTTTTCCCTATAGCCGCAACCGAATTGGCCCGATTGTAGGACAGACGCATGTTATATTCGTCCGAAGCGCGGCTGTCCGTGTGGCCAATGATCGTATATGCAAATGCGTTTGCGGACTGGAAAAACGACCGCAATCTGTTTTTCCCTGATGCGCTGATACGATGGCTGTCAGTTGCAAACAGTTGATCCGTATTCATCACGCCACAAACATTCACATCATGACAAACAGGGAGTCCTTGCCTTGTAAGGCGGTTCGTACCGTAACCCTCTACGCCATCATCCATAACCCAGTGCTCACACCCGTCAGGATCAAGCCATATTGTCGGAATGTATTGCTCGCCGGTTACAGCCGCTGACTGCGCCAGCGCGGCACCGCCTGATACGGCCAATGCCAGTATCGCGGCCGATATGCCCGTCAGCGATATACGTATTGTTTTTGAATGCATTCTACCCACAGCTTCCGTCCCCTAACTATAGATTAACAGAACTATACCGGCACATGCCTCAAGCTCGTTCAATTAACTCTTACTGATATTAGCAAATTTTGTGTCAAAGTGAAGTGACTATTACTACATATTGTGTCGAATTACGAAACACTGCGCCCCCAACTTCCCCATTGTTCATCAGCAAGGCCGAATTTCAGGTCGGGCACCCGCCTTTTTCACAACATAACCACAATTATGTATTCTTTTAGACCAATTCGCCGCCAAGCGAATTTGTCTCGCTGTTAATGATTCTCACGCGGCGGATCTCGCCAATTTCGACATCTTTTGCCACGGCGTGAACCGCATGCAGATGCTGGCTCTTACCGATCATCTGCCCCGCAAGCCGCCCCTTCTTCTCGAACAACACCTTGACCTCTTGGCCCACCATCGCTTCTTGCAAGGTGCGTTGTTGGGTGGTCAGCAATGCCTGCAATCGTTGCAACCGATCATTCGCCACATCCGCATCGACAAACGCCCGCTCCGCTGCCGGTGTCCCTGGCCGTGCCGAATATTTGAACGAATAGGCCTGCCCGTAATTGACCTCGCGGATCAAATCCATCGTCGCTTCGAAATCCGCGTCCTCTTCGCCGGGGAACCCGACAATAAAATCGCCCGAGATCAGGATGTCGGGCCGCGCCGCACGAAATCGCTCAATCAGCCGGATGTAATGCTCTGCTGTATGCTGCCGGTTCATCCCCTTCAGCACCTTGTCGCTGCCCGATTGAACCGGCAAATGCAGATAGGGCATCAGTTTTTCACACTCGCCATGTGCCGCAATCAGATCATCGGCCATGTCATTGGGGTGGCTGGTGGTGAACCGGATACGTTCCAGCCCGTCGATATCATTCAGCGCCCAGATCAGCCGCGTCAGGCCCCAGCCGTCATTGTGATAGGCATTCACATTCTGCCCCAGCAGATTGATCTCGCGCACCCCGCGCTCCACCAAACCTTGCGCTTCGCGGATAATCCGTTCCGGCGGGCGCGACACCTCGGCCCCGCGCGTATAGGGCACCACGCAAAACGCACAAAACTTGTCACACCCCTCCTGCACCGTCAAAAACGCCGACGGCGCGCGCTTTGGTTTCGGGCGATCCGGCAAATGGTCAAACTTGTCTTCCTCGGGAAAATCCGTATCCAGCGCCTTCTCTCCCGCCTCCACCTGCTTCATCAGCGCAGGCAGACGGTGATAGGTCTGCGGTCCAACCACCAGATCAACCATCGGCTGGCGATGCATAATCTCGGCCCCTTCGGCCTGCGCCACACATCCGGCCACACCGATTTTCAAATCAGGATTGGCCTCTTTCAGCGGCTTATACCGCCCCAGTTCCGAATATATCTTCTCGGCTGCCTTCTCGCGGATATGACAGGTGTTCAGCAGGATCATATCCGCCCCCTCGGGCGCATCCACCTGCTCATAGCCCTCGCCGCCTAGCGCCTCGGCCATGCGCTCACTGTCATAAACATTCATCTGACAGCCATAGGTCTTGATAAAGAGCTTCTTTTTATTCGACATATCAGCCACCAAAATTCCCGCGTTTGCGCCGCACTCCTACACAATGGAACGATCGCTTGCAATGAACCGCAAATTAACCGATTTTGGCGCAAAGATGAATGACCACAACGGGCAGCGTGATGCGATACAATGATTTGGCAGATTTTCTAGACAAAGGCGCGGACGCTCTGGCCCGTGGCCCCATCGCGCTAATTTTGGTCGAAGACCTGATCGAGGCCGACACAACCATCCGCCACCACCAGCAACTGGGCTTCAAATCCGTGCTGGTCTTTGCGCCGGACGCGTTGGATCTGCCAGACAAGCTGGAAAGCAAAATCCACCGCATCACCTACGACATGACTGCAGACGGGGCGACCCAAACCGCGGTCAACGCGATCATCAAGGCCGCACCCAATGTCTGGCTCTATTACTGCTACAACGCCGAATACCTGTTTTACCCGTTCAGTGAAACGCGCAGCGTTGGCGAAATGATCGCCTTCAACACCGAGGAACGGCGCAGCAGCATCCTGACCTATGTGATCGACCTATACGCAGGCGATTTAGCGGAATACCCCGATGCAATTTCGCTCGAAGACGCGCATCTGGACAAATCCGGCTACTACGCACTGGCCCGCCCCGATGCCGCCAATAAAAACCACCCAAAGGAACGCCAGCTGGATTTCTTTGGTGGCTTGCGCTGGCGGTTCGAGGAACACATCCCCGCGGCGCGGCGCAAAATCGACCGTGTGTCACTGTTTTTGGCAAAAAAGGGTCTGGAGCTGCGCCCCGACCACACCCTGAACGACGAGGAATACAACACCTATTCCTGCGAATGGCACCACAACATCACCGCATCAATCTGCTCATTCCGCACCGCAAAGGCGCTGAAAAGCAACCCGGGATCGACCTTTGATATCGAAACATTCCGCTGGCACAACTCGACCGAGTTCGAGTGGCACTCGCAACAATTGCTGGACTTGGGACTGATGGAACCGGGGCAGTGGTTTTAACTGTATGATTATTAGGGATAGCCTTTCCCCAATAATTTTCGGGGCTGACCCAGATAACTACCTTAGATGACGTCTAACCCATTGTCTTAGTTGCAAT
>Ga0190303_1000194_pt1 | contig 25343 bp, 19 predicted proteins | sample 48700701_MG_FD_161672 | JGI IMG/M metagenome (GOLD analysis project Ga0190303, IMG submission 161672) | Hydrothermal vent sediment bacterial communities from Southern Trench, Guaymas Basin, Mexico - 4870-07-0-1_MG | ecosystem: Environmental > Aquatic > Marine > Hydrothermal vents > Sediment ... | reverse complement strand
GTCATAGAAGTGCGGCAAATACACCCAAGCCTTGCCAGATCGGGTTTTTCCTGCTGAAATCAACTGTGGGAGGACAGAACATGGCCAATACAGACCCCGCCTTTACTATAGGTGTCGAGGAAGAATACCTTTTGGTCGATCTTGAGACGCTCAATTTGGCCCGCGCGCCCCAAGACCTGATGGACAAATGCGCCGCCGAACTTGAAGGCCAAGTCAGCCCTGAATTTCTGCAATGCCAGATCGAAATCGGCACCAAGGTTTGCCAAACAATTGGCGAGGCCCGCGAAGATTTGAAACGCTTGCGATCTTGTGTCTCCAAACACGCCGCCGAACACGGGCTGTCCCCCATCGCCGCATCAAGCCATCCGTTTGCCGACTGGAAAGACCAGCACCACACCGACAAGGACCGCTATAACGCCCTGCACAAGGATCTGGCAGGCGTGGTGCGGCGAATGCTGATTTGCGGCATGCATGTGCATGTCGGGATCGCGCAAAAAGACATGCGCATTGATCTGCTGAACCAGCTGACCTATTTCCTGCCGCATCTGTTGGCGCTGTCCACATCCTCGCCATTTTGGCAGGGCGACGACACGGGGTTGGCCTCCTACCGGCTGACGGTTTTTGACAACTTGCCCCGCACGGGTCTGCCACCGCAATTGCGCAGTTGGGGCGAATATGAACGTTCGGTCACAGCGCTTGTCGGGCTGGGTGTGATCGAGGACAGCAGCAAAATATGGTGGGATTTGCGCCCTTCGGCCCGCTTTCCGACCATAGAATCAAGGATCTGCGATGTTTCGCCCAGATTGGAACATGCGCTGGCGTTGGCCGCCCTGACCCAATGCATTGTGCGTATGCTGTGGCGATTGTCCAAAAAGAACCAACGCTGGCGGTTGTATGATAACTTTCTGGTTTCTGAAAACCGCTGGCGAGCGCAGCGCTACGGTGTGGCGGGTGGGTTGATCGATTTCGGGCGACATAAAATCGTGCCCATGGTCGAATTGGTCGAGGAACTGATCACAATGTTGCATGAAGACGCGCAAGCATTAGGGTGCCTGTCCGAAATCGAAATCGCGCGTGAAATTGCCGCCACAGGCAGCAGCGCAGATCGGCAACGCAATGTATTTGCGCAATCCCTTAAGGCGGGCAAACCCAAGGATGAAGCCCTGCGCGATGTGGTCCGCCATTTGATCGAGGAATACCATGCCGACTTGTAAAACCGCTAACAGATCGGCAAAGCACTGTTTTCTTTCAAAGAAAACAAACCGAAATCTTTCAAAGATTTTGCGGCGCGGGTGGTAAATACATCGCCCTTTTGCAGTATATCCATTGGCGCACACTATTACTGGGCTGGATTTCTGCTGCTCAAAACACGCCTTGCAAAACTCCTGAAAGGATTGGAAATTAAACAGGCGTTCAATTCAACCGATCTGGGGAAAACCGATGGATTTTGCACTGACCGAGGAACAGAACCTGATTTTTAATATGGCCAAAGCATTTGGCGAGGAACACATAGCCCCTTTCGCGCGCGATTGGGAAAAGGCGGAAAATATCCCCAAAGACCTGTGGCCTAAACTGGCCGAACTTGGTTTTGGCGGGCTGTATGTGTCCGAGGAAAACGGCGGCTCCGGCCTGACCCGTCTGGACGCGACACTGGTGTTCGAGGCACTGTCGATGTCATGCCCGTCCGTCGCCGCGTTCCTGTCGATCCATAACATGTGCGCCGCGATGCTGGACAAATTCGCCAGTGATGAGTTGCGCGATAAATACCTGCCCCGCGCCCTGACAATGGATGCCTTCTTTTCCTACTGCCTGACCGAACCCGCGTCAGGATCGGACGCTGCCGCATTGAAAACCAAAGCGGTGCAAAACGATCAGGGATATGCGCTGACCGGCACCAAGGCGTTCATATCCGGTGGCGGGTATTCGGACGCCTATATCATCATGGCGCGCAGCGGCGAAGATGGCCCAAAAGGCATTTCAGCCTATGTGGTGGATGACGGTGTTGAGGGCCTGAGTTTTGGCGGTTTAGAGGACAAAATGGGTTGGAGAAGCCAACCAACCCGCCAAGTGCAATTGGACAATTGCAACATTCCTGCCGTGAACCAGCTGGGAGAAACCGGCAAAGGTTTCACATATGCCATGAAAGGGCTGGATGGCGGGCGGTTAAACATTTCGGCTTGCTCCTTAGGTGGTGCACAGGCAGCCCTAACCGCAACACTGGACTATATGGGCGAGCGCAAGGCGTTTGGCCGCAGCATTGACCAGTTCCAGGCGTTGCAATTCCGGCTGGCGGATATGGAGATAGAACTGGCCGCGGCACGGGTATTTTTACACCAAGCGGCATGGAAGCTGGACCAAGGTGCGCCCGACGCGACCAAGGCCTGCGCCATGGCCAAAAAGTTTGCCACCGAAACCGGCAGCAAGGTCGTCAACCAATGCCTGCAACTGCATGGCGGCTACGGATACTTGGCCGATTACGGCATCGAAAAACTGGTGCGTGATTTACGGGTGCATGAAATCCTGGAGGGCACAAACGAGATCATGCGGATGATTGTGGCCCGACAAATGCTTTTGGGCCGCGGATAATGGCTGATATCGACATAGACATCCGGATTGAAGGCAAGGTCGGGCGGATCACGCTGAACCGCCCCAAGGCAATGAACGCGCTAACCTATGAAATGTGTCTTGAGATCGAGGCCGCCTTGGACAAATGGCGCGATGACGACCGTGTCAAAATGCTGCTGATCGATGCTTCGGGCGATCGCGCCTTTTGCGCAGGCGGCGATATCGCCGAAATGTATGCCAGCGGTATGCGCGGCGATTATGAATACGGGCGTAAATTCTGGCGCGATGAATACCGCTTGAATGCCAAATTGTATGAATTTCCCAAGCCCGTTGCCAGCCTGATGCAAGGATTCACCATGGGCGGTGGCGTTGGTGTTGGCTGTCACGGTGACATGCGCGTGGTTGGCGAAACCAGCCAAATCACCATGCCCGAATGCGGCATTGGTCTGGTGCCCGATGTAGGTGGCTCGCTGATCCTGGCACGCGCGCCCGGGCACCTTGGCGAATACATCGGCACCACGGGCACACGGCTGGGGCCCGAGGATGCGATCTATGCCGGATTTGCCGATTATTTCGTGCCGGAATCCGAGTGGCCCGTGCTGATTTCCGCATTAGAAAAAAGCGGCGACCAAACACTGATCGAGACTGCAGCCAAAGCCCCGCCTGCCGGAAACCTAAAGACGCAAAGCGACGATATCGAGCGGCATTTTTCTGGTAAAACTCTGGCGGATATCGTTCGTTCTTTATCCCGCGAGAATACAGATTTCACTGTGAACACTATGAAATCATTGAATAGGAATGCCCCCCTATCGATGGCATGCGCAATAGAAATAGTGCACCGTTTGCGTGGCACAGACGATATACGCGCCGCACTTGAACTGGAATACCGCTTCACTTATCGCTCCATGGAGCACGCCGATTTCATCGAGGGCATTCGCGCCGCAATCATCGACAAAACCCGCGATCCAAAATGGAAACACACCCTAACCGATGCCATCGATATGGACGTCACAAATATGCTGCTGCCGCTTGGTGCAGACGCGCTGAAACTTGAGGAGTAATCACATGAAAGTCGGATTTATTGGCCTAGGCAACATGGGCGCACCGATGGCAGAAAATCTGGCCAAGGCGGGCCACGATGTTACGGGGTTTGATCTGTCAGCCCCCTGCCCTGATGGTGTGGCCAAAGCCGCCAGCGCAACCGATGCTGCAACGGGACAAGACGTGGTGATCACCATGCTGCCCAACGGCGCGATCCTGCGGTCGGTTTCCGATCAGATCACCCCAGTAATGGATCAGGGTGCGGTGCTGCTGGATTGCTCGACCGTTGATGTCGAGAGCGCCCGTGCAGTTGCCGAACAAGCAGAAACCGCCGGCCTGATGGCCATAGATGCCCCCGTTTCTGGTGGCGTTGGCGGGGCGTCCGGCGGCACTTTGACCTTTATGGCGGGCGGCACCGACGCGGGGTTTGCCAAGGTAAACCCGTTGTTTGACGTCATGGGCCAAAAGGCCGTGCATTGCGGCGCATCGGGTGCGGGCCAGTCCGCCAAAATCTGCAACAACATGATCCTTGGCGTTACTATGATCGCCACCTGCGAGGCCTTCGCGCTGGCCGACAAGCTCGGCCTTGATCGGCAGAAAATGTTCGACGTGGTCAGCACCTCGTCGGGGTATTCATGGACCATGAACGCCTATTGCCCTGCCCCCGGTGTTGGCCCGACATCCCCCGCGGACAACGATTATAAACCGGGTTTTGCCGCCGAATTGATGCTCAAGGACCTTCGCCTGTCCCAACAAGCCGCCGAGGCAGTGGACGCCGACACCCCGATGGGGCAATCTGCGACGGATCTGTATGAACAGTTCGTTGAGAAGGAAGGTGGCGAAGGAATGGATTTTAGCGCAATGCTCCCCCGTTTTGAAAAACGCCATCGCGGCTGATGGGCTGGGTCGAAGACGCCCCTGATCTTGCCACGCTGGACGCTGAAACGGCGGTTAAACTGAACGCGTTGGTGCCCATGGAGGTGCCTGTCGGCACCGTCCTGTTCTCGCCCGGAGATGCTGTCAAAGGCTATGTCATCGTATTGCAAGGGCGCGTTTCGGTGTCATTAACCGGCGCATCAGGACGCGAAATGCTGCTCTATGCGGTCACGCCGGGGCAGTCCTGCATTCAGAGCACGTTGGGCCTGATGGGCGGCGAAGATTACACCGCCGAAGCTGCCGCCGACGAGGACAGCCGAGTGGTTTTGATGCCCAAGGCCTTGTTTTTGCAGCTTCTTGACGATTCTCCCAGTTTTCGCACCTTGGTGTTCGCCGCATTTGCCGGTCGGATGCAAACCATGATGCACCTGTTGGAAAGGATTGCGTTTCAACGGGTCGAATGCCGTCTTGCCGCGCATTTGCTGGACCGCGCCGAACCTTGCGGGCAACTGACGGCCACCCATCAGGAGCTGGCCATCGCTGTTGGCAGCGCCCGCGAGGTGATCTCGCGCAGGTTAGATGCTTGGTCGCGGCGTGGCTGGGTGAAAACCACGCGTGGCAAAGTGCAAATCATCGATATGGGCGCGCTAAAATCCCTATCAGACGAGGCTATGTGACCCCGTCACAGACACATCCTTAAGAATCGGTTAAATCCTGTGCCAATGGACATGAAAAAGGAGACACCCCATGTTGAAGAAAAATGTAGGTAACCTTGACCGTATTTTGCGCATCGTTGTTGGTATCGCGCTTATCGCTGGTTATTTCCTGAACGCCGACGCGACATACCGCTGGGCCTATCTGATCGGGATCATCCCGCTGGCCACAGGCCTGATGTCAAGCTGCCCAGCCTACACACTTCTGGGCCTGCGCACTTGCCCGATGAAGAAAGACTGATTCCAAAAGCGCCGCAGCATCCGCTTGCGGCGCTTTTTTTATAGCTTGAGCATATCTTTCAGATATTGCCCCGTGTAACTGCGCGGCTCGATTGCCACCTGTTCGGGCGTGCCCACGGCCACGATTTCACCGCCGCCATCACCCCCCTCAGGACCAATGTCGATGATCCAGTCGGCCGTTTTGACCACGTCCAGGTTATGCTCGATCACCACCACGGTATTGCCCTGATCAACCAACTCGTGCAGCACCTCGAGCAGCTTGCGCACATCTTCAAAATGCAGTCCCGTTGTGGGTTCGTCCAAGATGTATAGCGTGCGTCCCGTGGAGCGTTTGGCCAGTTCTTTCGACAGCTTCACCCGCTGCGCTTCACCACCGGATAGCGTGGTCGCCTGCTGGCCCACCTTGATATATCCAAGGCCCACCCGCATCAGCGCATCCATCTTATCGCGGATGTTGGGAACGGCTTTGAAAAACTCTTGGGCGTCCTCGACATTCATATCCAGAATATCGGCTATGCTCTTGCCCTTAAAGCGGATTTCCAATGTTTCGCGGTTGTAACGCTTACCCTGGCAGGTCTCGCACATCACGTAAACATCGGGCAGGAAATGCATCTCGATCTTGATCAGACCATCGCCCTTGCAGGCCTCGCAGCGCCCGCCTTTGACGTTGAAGGAAAACCGCCCCGGTTTGTAGCCGCGGGTTTTGGATTCTGGCAGACCAGCAAACCAGTCACGGATCGGGGTAAACGCCCCCGTATAGGTCGCAGGGTTACTGCGCGGGGTGCGCCCGATGGCGCGCTGGTTGATGTCGATCACCTTGTCCAGATGTTCAAGCCCACGGATGGTTTCACAAGGCGATGGCGTTTGCCGTGCCCCGTTCAGGCGCATACTGGCGGTTTTGAACAGGGTCTCGATGGTCAGGGTGGATTTGCCGCCGCCCGACACGCCGGTGACACAGGTAAATTTCGCCAACGGGAATTCGGCGGTGACGGATTTCAGGTTATTGCCCGTCGCCTTGACCACCTTGATTTTCTTCTTGTTGCCCTTGCGTCGTTCTTTGGGCACCTCGATTTTGCGCGTTCCCGTCAGGTATTGCCCCGTCAGCGAGGCCGGATCATTGGCCACCACATCCGGCGTGCCTTGTGCCACCACCTGCCCGCCATGCACGCCCGCCCCAGGACCAATGTCGAACACATAGTCAGCGCTGCGAATAGCCTCTTCGTCATGCTCCACCACAATCACCGTATTGCCCTGATCGCGCAGGTTTTTCAGGGTTTGCAACAGGCGGCCGTTGTCGCGCTGGTGCAGGCCGATGGATGGCTCATCCAACACATATAAAACCCCCGTCAGGCCCGATCCGATCTGGCTGGCGAGGCGAATACGCTGGCTTTCGCCGCCCGACAGGGTGCCGGAATTGCGCGACAAGGTCAGGTAATCCAACCCGACATTGTTCAAAAAACCCAGCCGCTCGACGATTTCTTTCAAAATCGCCCGCGCGATCTCGTTTTTCTGCTTGGTCAGGTGGTTGGGCACATCCTTAAACCAGTCCAGCGCCTCTTTGATCGACATCTGCACCACCTGCCCCGCGTGCTGACCGTTGATTTTCACCGCCAACGCTTCGGGGCGCAAACGGTAGCCGCCACAGGTCTTGCAGGAGCGGTTGTTCTGGTAGCGCTCGAATTCCTCGCGAATCCAGTTGCTATCGGTCTCGCGGTAACGGCGCTGCATGTTGGGGATCACCCCCTCGAATGCGCGGGAAACCTCGTAAACCCGTCCGCCCTCATCATATCGAAATTTAATCTCGGTATCACCGGAGCCCCGCAAAAATACGTGCTGCACATCGGCGGGCAGGTCCTTCCACGGGGTGCTTTTGTTGAATTTATAGTGCTTGGCGATGGATTCGATGGTTTGCAGGAAATAGGGCGATTTGCCTTTGCGCCAAGGGGCCAACGCGCCGTTATAGAGCGTCAGGGTTTTGTCCGGTACCACCAGTTGTTCGTCGAAAAACAGCTCCACCCCCAGCCCGTCACATTCAGGGCACGCACCAAACGGGGCGTTGAACGAAAACAGCCGTGGTTCGATTTCGGGAATGGTGAAACCCGACACCGGACAGGCGAATTTTTCGCTGAAAACGTGGCGTTCCGGTTCGTCCGTTGCGGTTTCCAGAATGGCGATGCCATCGGCCAAATCAAGAGCGGTGCGAAAACTGTCGGCCAGACGGGTCTCCATGCCTTCACGGATCACAATCCGATCCACCACCACGTCGATATCATGGCGGAATTTCTTGTCCAATGTAGGGGGCTCGTCCAGCTCGTAAAATTCACCGTCCACCTTGATGCGCTGAAAGCCCTGCTTGCGTAACTCTTGGAATTCCTTACGGTATTCACCTTTGCGGTCACGCACAATCGGGGCCAGCAGGTAGGCCCGTAGCCCCTCCTCCATGCCCATCACACGGTCCACCATATCCTGCACTTGCTGGGCTTCAATCGGCTTGCCGGTGGCGGGGCTAAAGGGGGTGCCAACGCGGGCAAACAGCAGGCGCAGGTAGTCGTATATTTCGGTCACTGTGCCGACGGTGGAGCGCGGGTTTTTGGACGTGGTTTTCTGCTCAATCGAAATGGCGGGGGATAGACCCGAGATGTGATCCACATCCGGTTTTTCCATCATATCCAGAAACTGGCGCGCATAGGCCGACAGAGATTCCACATAGCGGCGCTGTCCTTCGGCATAGATCGTATCAAACGCCAAACTGGATTTCCCCGACCCCGACAGACCCGTAATCACCACCAGCTGATTGCGCGGAATATCCACATCAATGTTCTTTAGATTATGCTCGCGCGCGCCGCGTACCTCGATGTTTTTCTGCTCTGCCATGATCCACCTGTTCACCAGTTCTTAACGGTTAAAGCAAACCAGCCCAAAGGCCAACAAGAAAGTGAGAACAAAAAGGGAACCTGCCGTATACGGGTATTCCTGACCTACCTTCCTCTAGGGAAAGAGTTTACCATTAGGGAAAGACGCGCATTAAAATGGAATCAAGCTATGATCAAATATATTTTCGCCGCCGTTCTCTGCCTTCTTCCTGCTCTTGGCTTCGCACAGGAAAAATCCCGTGCTATTCTGGTGCTGGATGCGTCGGGTTCGATGTGGGGCCAAATTGATGGCAAGGCGAAAATCACCATCGCGCAAGAAGTGATTGGTGAATTGTTGCAGAGCCTGCCTGCGGATCAGGAACTGGGCCTGACGGTTTATGGCCATCGGCGCAAGGGCGATTGTAGCGATATTGAAACGATGATTCTGCCAGGTGGTGATACGCGCGATGCCATCAGGGCTGCGGTGAACGCGATCACCCCAAAGGGCAAAACACCGCTGTCAGCCGCGGTTATTCAGGCCGCCGAGGCGCTGAAATACACCGAGGAACGTGCCACCGTTATTCTGATTTCGGACGGGCGTGAAACCTGCGAACTGGACCCCTGCGAGGTGGGTCGAAGTCTTGAGAAAGCCGGTATTGATTTCACCGCGCATGTGATCGGCTTTGATATTTCCGACGCCAAAGACCGCGCCGAATTGCAATGTCTGGCCGAAGAAACCGGCGGCACATTCCGCACCGCCAGCAATGCCGCCGAGTTGAACGACGCGCTGCAAGTGATTGCCGAGCCAGAGCCAACCCCATTTGAAGTCGGGTTTCGCGCAACAGAAGGCGAAAACGGGCCGGTTATTCTGGACCTGCTGGTGTGGGAGCTGTTTGACAAGGACGGCACGTCACTGGCGACAACATCCTCCTCGGCCAAGTTGATGACCGTTAATTTGCTGCCCGGGGACTACAGCATCGATGTGCTGCGCCCCGAGGATGAGGCCATCGCCAAAACCGGTTTCACGGTTACCGCGAGCAACATGACCGTGACGTTGGTGCTGCCTGTCTTGATCCCGCCCGCATCCCTTACAGCGCCCGACACGGCTATTGCCGGATCGAACGTATCCATTGAATGGGATGGCCCAAACGCCGCATCCGATTACATCACGGTTGCTGAAATCGGCAGTGCTGGCAATCAGTATATCGCCTTTGAATACACCCGTGACGGCAGCCCCGTTTCGATAAAAATGCCATTGAATGAGGGCGAATACCAACTGCGCTATGTTCTGGGTCAGGGCCGCGAGATCATTGCGCGTCGCAAGATCATCATCACCCCTGTCATGGCCACGCTGAATCCGCCTGCCCCCATTACCGCAGGCAGCACGTTCGCAATGGAATGGAGCGGGCCAGATTACAAGAATGACTATATTTCACTGGCCAAACCGGGCAGCCCTGTGAACCAGTACGACACCTTTGAATACACCCGCGAAGGCAGCCCTTTGAAACTGCGCACACCGACAACGCCGGGCACGTATCTGTTGCGCTATATCGCGGCTGGGCCTGATCAAATGGCCCTTGCGACCCAAGAGGTCGAGGTCGTGGCCGTTAGTGCCACATTGGAAAGCAAAGATACGGTTCCCGCAGGCAGCAAATTGCTGGTCACATGGACCGGACCAAATGACCAGAATGACTATATCGCCTTTAACGAGGTTGGTGATGATCTGAATGGCGAGCTGTCATACGCCTATCTGAAAAACAGCACGGGTGATTCCATCGCCATCGACGTGCCCACCACACCGGGCACTTATGAGCTGCGCTATATCCAGAACGGCAAACCCAAACGGATGCTGACCGCAAATACCATCACCGTTGAACTGGTCAGTGCCACGCTTGAAAGCAAAGACACTGTGCCTGCGGGCAGCCTGCTACAGGTCACATGGACCGGACCGAATGACCAGAACGACTATCTCGCCATTAACGAGGTTGGCGACGATCTGAATGGCGAGCTGTCCTATGCCTATCTGAAAAACAGCACTGGCGATTCAATATCGTTGAAAATCCCCACCACGCCTGGCACTTATGAGCTGCGCTATGTTCAAAACGGCAAACCAAAGGCGCTGCTGGCCAGCAAAACCATCACGGTCGTGCCTGTGTCAGCAACCCTTGACGCCAAAGAGACCATTGCGGCGGGGAGCGATCTTCAGATCGCTTGGACTGGCCCCAATAGCAAAAACGACTATGTCGCCTTGGCCGAGGTCGGCAGCCGTGTGCAAGACGAAATCGCCTATGCCTATATCAGCCGAGGCGAGGGGCAGACTGTGACGCTCAAGATGCCCAACACGGCAGGCACCTTTGAGCTGCGCTACATCCAGAATGGATCCCCAAGGGTGCAACTGGCCGCGCGCCCGATAACCATCACGGCCGTCACCGCCACCATTGCTGCGGATGATACCGTTGCCGCCGGTGGCCGGTTGGTTGTCACATGGTCCGGACCCAACAGTAAAAATGACTATATCGCCTTGGCCGAGGTCGGCAGCCGTGTGCAGGACGAAGTGGCCTACGCCTATATCAGCCGAGGCGACGGGCAAAACGTGGCGCTCGATATGCCCACCACACCGGGGAATTTCGAGCTGCGCTATATCCAGAATGGCTCGCCCAAGGTGCAACTGGCGTTGAAATCCGTGACCATTGAAGCGGTTTCAGCCAGCGTTGATGCCGACAGCAGCGCCCCTTCCGGCGGTAAATTGCTGGTCAGGTGGACCGGCCCCAACGACAAAAGCGACTATATCTCGATTGCGCAAGTGGGCAGCCGCGTGCAGGACGAAGTGACCTACAGCTATCTGAGAAATAGCGACGGACAGGCGATCCTGGTTGATGTGCCCGCAGAGCCCGGCACTTACGAGTTGCGATACATCCAGAACGGATCGCCCAAGGCCATACTGGCCGCGCGCTCGCTTACGGTTGAAACAGTTGGCGCCACCCTGACGACCAAAGATACCACCGCCCCCGGATCCAACCTTGTGGTTGAATGGACGGGACCGGATTATGACAATGACCGCATCGCCATCAGCCGTGTGGGCGATCAGGGCTATGAAAGTTACGCCTACACCCGGGACGGCACCCCCATGATCGTCAAAGTGCCGGATGCGCCCGGTGACTATGAAATCATGTATGTCATGGGTCAGGACGGACATGTGCTGATGCGCCAGCCGCTTTCGGTAAAATAATACCAAAATCCGGCGCGTTTATTCTTTCACGCGCCGGATAATTCACCTTTTTTACAAAATCACCTTGATACATTCTGATTTTCGAATATATCTAGCACACAATCAATTCTGACACGCGAACAGGAACCGGCATGTTTAACCTCTTCAACAAGCAGCCCGCTGGGCCGCAACTATCGATGACTGATGCCGTTGAGCAGGTGGCCGCTGGCACCCTGATCCTGATTGATGTGCGTGATGGCAACGAGTTGGCCCAAAGCGGCAAAGCCGATGGTGCAATCCACCTGCCGCTGATGTCCTTTCAGATGAAGGCGGATCCTCGCAGCCCCGAAGTGATGTCTGAACTCTGTGTCGACACCCCTGTCGGCATATATTGCGCCACGGGGGCACGTTCGGGCATGGCGGCCCGTGCTATGATGCAAATGGGCTATAAAACCGTGCATAACCTTGGTGGTCTTGGCAACTGGGCCAACGCCGGTGGAAAAATTGTCCGCGCCTAAAATTCTTTCAAAGAATTTTTTAAGAATTTTGCAAAATTCTTCCCCGCCTGCCTACATGTGGATCACACGGCCATAAGCATCCAGCACGGATTCATGCATCATTTCCGACAGGGTCGGATGCGGGAACACCGTGTTCATCAAGTCTTCCTCGGTGGTTTCCAGCTGGCGACCGACAACATAGCCCTGAATCAGTTCCGTCACCTCGGCCCCGATCATATGTGCGCCCAGCAATTCACCGGTTTTGGCATCAAATATGGTTTTTACCATGCCTTCCGCCTCGCCCAATGCAATCGCCTTGCCGTTGCCCATAAACGGAAACCGTCCCACCTTGATCTCGTATCCCAACTCCTTGGCCTTGGCCTCGGTATAGCCCACGCTGGCCACTTGTGGCGTGCAATAGGTGCAGCCTGCAATGCTCTCGGGGCGCACCGCATGCGGTTTCAGGCCCGCAATCAATTCAGCCACCATCACACCCTCGTGGCTTGCCTTATGCGCCAACCAAGGCGGGGCAGCGATGTCACCGATTGCGTACAAGCCATCCACACCGGTGCGGCAGAACTCATCCACCACCACATGGCTACGGTCCAGTTTCACCCCCAGCGCTTCCAGCCCCAGATCTTCGGTATTGCCAACAATTCCGACCGCCGAAATCACCGTGTCAAAGACATGCTTCTCGATCTTGCCACCAACCTCGATATGCGCCGTCACCTTGCCTTTTGCGCGGTCCAGCTGCTTGACCATAGATTTCTCCATAATCTTCATGCCCTGCTTCACAAACTGCTTTTTGGCGAACTTGGAAATCTCGATATCCTCGACCGGAAGCACCCGATCCATCACCTCGACCACCGTGGTATCCGCGCCTAAAGTGTTGTAAAAACTGGCAAATTCTATGCCGATCGCGCCCGAGCCAATCACCAGAAGTTTCTTAGGCATATGTGGTGGGTTCAATGCGTGCTTATAGGTCCAGACCATCTCGCCATCGGCCTCAAGCCCCGGCAATTCGCGCGCCCGCGCACCTGTAGCGAGGATAATGTTCTTGGCCGCCAGTTCATGAACACCCTTATCGGTTTTCACCGAAACGCGCCCCTTGGCGGGCAAAGTTGCAGCGCCCATCACCACCGTGATCTTGTTCTTTTTCATCAAGTGACCAATGCCACCCGACAACTGCCCCGCAATACTACGCGACCGCTTCACCACCGCATCCAGATCATAATCGATCTTGCCAGCTGATAGACCAAATTCACCAGCCCGCTGCATCAGATGAAACACCTCGCTGGATCGCAACAGCGCCTTGGTCGGAATACAGCCCCAGTTCAGACAAATCCCGCCCAGATGCTCGCGCTCTACAATCACCACGCGCTGTCCCAGCTGTGCCGCCCGAATTGCCGCGACGTAGCCACCCGGCCCTGCCCCGACAACAATCACGTCATAAATCTCTGGTTTTGCATCTGCGGGCATAGGAATCTCTCCAGTTGATAAACTAGTTTGATATTAAACTATCTTGCAAACGGCATCAATGCGTAGGGTGTAATACAGCCTAAAAAGACGGTATCCACCTGAAACCGCAAGATAAATAATTAGCCCTGAACAGCCTGAACCGCCACGCTATAGCCGCCTTGATCCATAAACGCCATTTCCAGATCGGTATCACGACGCGCCAGCGCCCCGTTCCGGTAAGGAAACCGCCCGAACTGCCGGATCACTTCACGATGTGCCTTGGCGTGCAGCAGGTTGGATTCACCTGTCTCAGGCATCCGCGTTTTGAACAGGCAAATACTGCGTTCCTGATCGGTCAGACATTCCGAATGCATCAATGGCAGATAGAAAAACTGCCTCTGCGGTTCGGCCACTTTCAAATCCCACTTTTTCTCGATTGCTTTTTTGGCCGCACAGCGCGCCATTTTATCGGTGGAAAAAGCATCGCCGCTATCCCGAAACAAATTGCGGGAAAACTGATCAACCACAATCAAATAGGCCAGCATGGTGTCCGGCCTTAATTTCCAACCCGCAAGGCCGCCATCGCGGGCCTCTTGCCATGTTGCTAAAAACCGATCGCGGATTGCTGCGTCAACCGCACCATCCGCCATATACCACCCTTTTGGCCCAACTTCGTTCAGCCAAAAATCTGTCACCTCACGGGGGTTAAGCATGGACGACTCCCTTGCACAATGCTTCCCTATTAAAAGGACCGTTGCAAAACTTTAATGATTTGGCAATAACCTTTTTCAATCATTCGTTAATGTGTTGTTTTCTTCCTCCAGTGCAGCCTCGATAAACACCTCTTGGGCCAGTTCCACCGCTACGGGGGATGCCGACGGGGTGATGGGGGCGTAACTGCCGGTTTCATCAACCGGTGTTGCCGCGCGTTGGGTCATCCGGTAGGCGGCATATCCGGCCAACACAAACATCAGCCCCGCCAAAAACAAAAAGAACCCGCCAGGCCCGATTTGACCCATCAACCAACCAATAAACAGTGGCCCTGCGATGGCCCCCACCCCGCTGATAAAGATCAGGCCGCCCGAGGCAGCCGCCATATCTTCATGTTCAAGAAAATCATTCGTATAGGCGATCAACAGCGCATATAAAGGGTTGGTCATGCCGCCTATCAGGAATGACACGGCAAGTAATATGGTAAAATTGCTCTCATAGATAAACCCCAGCATGGCTCCGGTCCCGCCAAAAAATGCAACCATCATGATCAGTTGGCGCCGGTCCATCCGGTCGGAAATCCATCCAATAGGATATTGCAACAACAGCGCCCCGATATAAATCGAGGCCACAAAGGCCGAAATTTGTTCGACAGACATGCCCGCTTGTGTGCCGTAAACCGCTGACATGGCGAACTGCGCCGAAAACACCCCGCCCATCAGGAACATGCCAACACAGCCCAGCGGTGAAATATGGTATAATTCACGCAGGCTCATTGGTTTGGTGGTGTCAAAGGCCGGTGTCGGGCTGATCGACAACAGGATCGGCGCAAATGAAATCGAAACCAGCACCGAGGAAACCACAAACAGCACATATCCTGACGGATCACCTATCGCCAACAGGCCCTGCGCCGTCACAATCCCCGCCATTTGCACGATCATATACAAGGACAGCGCCTTGCCGCGATTTTCATTGGTGGAGGAGTTGTTGAGCCAACTTTCCGCTGTCACATAAACCCCGGAAAAGCAAAACCCGATCACCACGCGCCCCAGCGCCCAGGCGACAGGCTCGGTGATCACCGGATAGAGGATCAGAACCGCCGAAATAAACGACGCCAATGCTGCAAACACCCGCACATGACCCACTCGCCGGATCAACTTGGGCGTCATGCGCGACCCGCCCAGAAACCCGACAAAATAGGCCGACATGACCACAGACATGGTAAATGGCGTGAAGCCTTCCAGCCCACCCCGCACCCCCAGCAATGTGCCTTGCAAACCGTTGCCGATCATCAACAATAGCATGCCCAACAGCAACGCCCACGAGCTTCTCAGCACTTGTAACATGTCGTCTCTCCGCGCAGTTTTTCAGGTAAGTATCGTGGCGGCGTCCAAATAGATTCGCTACCTATACGGCGACGCTTTAACGTCGCGTTTGGCCCGAGGGAAACAAAATCGACGCATCACCATAAGAAAAGAACCGGTAACCTTGCGCAATTGCGTGTTTATAGATGTCGCGCACCGTCCGTACACCCATCATTGCCGACACCAGCATCATCAATGTGGATTTGGGCAGGTGGAAATTGGTCATCAACGCGTCCGCCACTAAAAACCTGTATCCGGGCCGGATGAAAATATCGGTGGTGCCGCGCCACGGCTGCAACTGGCCATTTGCATCGGCAGCGCTTTCGATCAAGCGCAACGCCGTGGTGCCGACCGGAATAACCCGCCCGCCGGCCTTATGTGTCGCGTTCACCTCATCCGCGGCTTGCTGGCTGACTTCGCCCCACTCCGAATGCATTTTGTGCTGACTGACATCATCCACCTTGACCGGCAGGAACGTGCCCGCCCCGACATGCAGTGTCACATGGGTGAAATCGACACCCTTGGCTGCGATTTGCGCCAACAGATCATCGTCAAAATGCAGCGACGCCGTGGGGGCTGCCACCGCACCCTTATGGCGGGCGAAAACCGTCTGGTAATCCTGTTTGTCCTGCGCGTCCGCGGGCCGTTTGGCCGCAATATAGGGCGGCAAAGGCATTGCGCCCGCCTGCGCCAAAGCGGCGTCAAAATCATCACCGGTTAGATTAAATCGCAGGCTTGCAGTGCCATCGACCTTATCGGTCAGCGTGGCGGTCAAATTATCCGAAAACACCACATCTTCGCCAATTTTCAGCTTTTTCAATGGCTTGACCAGCGCCATCCAACCGCCATCCGGTTGCGGCTCCAGCAATGTCACCTCGATTTTAGCCGATACCGCCCCTTGGGCACTATCGCGGTGGCGCTGCCCGAACAGGCGTGCAGGGATCACCTTGGTGTCGTTCAGCACCAACCGGTCCCCGGCTCGCAAAACGTCAGGCAAATCAGAGACCTGTTGATCAACAATCGTATCGCTATCCGCCACCAGCATCCGCGCTGACGTGCGGGGCCGCGCGGGCCGCGTGGCGATCAAGCCTTCGGGCAGATCGAAATCAAAATCGGACAGTTTCATTCGGCAACTTTCGGTGGTGGTCGTTTGAACAATTCGCGGAACATCCCCGGTGTCAGGATCGATAACGGATTGACCCGCACTTTTGGATCCGCCGCTTTACCGGTCATCCGGTAGTTAAACCCGAACAGCCCTTCGCCCCGTCGGGTGAATATCCGGCCAATGCCGTTCAGGAAATAGATCGGCGAAATCACCCCCTGAATATCCAGCGTGCCAACCCGCAGATTATAAACCCCGTCCATCGAAACCCCCATAGACGTGCCAACAGCACTGCCCGATGTGATAATCACCTGACGCGGGGTCAGGCGGAACCGCACCTGATAATCCTGAAATACAATGCCCTTACCGTTCAACTGCTCCAGCAACCCGATGCCACTGATCGCCCCCAGCAGATCGGCCATTGCCGGCGCCCCCCTGATCCGGATTTTTTTGCCGGACAATCGCCCGTCATACTGCCCCTCGTATCCTTTTCGCGGGATCAGCGTTAAATCCATGCTGCCGCCCCGAACCGAGTCCAGAACACCGGCGGCACGAAACACAGCACCTGCATCCTTGGATTTTATCCGGAACGAACTGCCCCCCTTGGATGGCACCACAACCCCCGAAATAGGCGCCTTGCCGTTGAGCCGAGCGGTAAAATCACCGGTAAAGCCTGCCCGTCGGGTGAATACGCCACGAAATCCGGTCAGGGTGATGCCTTCGGACACAATCAGCCGGTCCAGCGCCACGGTCAGCGTGCCGCCCGCACCGGCCCCCGATGATCCGCTGCCAAATGTGGTTTTGCGCGTGTCGATAAGGCCGCCAGACACCTTGACCGAAGGTGTTGCGCCGCGCCCGCGTCCGATCAATTCAATCGGCACGTCCAGCCAACCTGCAAGGCGCACTCGCGAGAACTGCGCCGATTTCAGATTCCCGTCAGGGGTCAACGTCACCTTACCCACGGCCCGCAATCCCGCGCCCTCGATCACCAGTTTGTCAATACGCGGCGGCGAGCCAAGCGTGCCAACAACCTCGAGCTGTCCTTTGCCGTTTTTAGGTAGCGACCAACCCAGATCGGCCAACCGCAGGCCCACACGGTTCAAATCCGAAACCAGCCGGAATTTTGATGCCTGCCCACGGCGTAAATCAATCTCGATCCGCCCCAGACCTGCGCCCGACACACTGCCCTTGGGCAGGCCGATGCCAAATTCGGTGACAAAGCGCTGTGACAGCTCGACCGTGCCTTCAAGCCGCGATGTACCAGCATGTTCCGGCCCCATCTGCTGGTGCCACTTTCCCTGCACCGGAACCTGTCCCAGCTGACCAGCACCCGAGATTTCAACATCGTCGGGGGTTGCGGTCAGGGCCAGTTTGGCGGCCGTCAGAACGCGGCCCTCGACCAGCTTGGTGCTGCGCACATTCAGCAGCGTGGCGGCCACATCGTAATCCACATCTTCGACCAGTATTTTCTTGACCAGTCGCAGCCGGATTTCACCAGAAACATCAACCTGTCCCGTCGCCAGATCAATTGGTTGTCCCGCCTTGGTCAGTATCTTGAATGGCGGCTGATCCAGCAGCGACATTGCCGCTTGAATCGGCCCGCGCGCCCGCAGGCTAACAACCGCAGGCGGCCCTTTAATGTCGATATCCGGTATCTGGAAAACAGTGCCACTCACATCCAGAACCCCGCCCACCGGTGCCGTCACCTGCCCCTTTTCGACCACCACAGTCAGCAGTCCGGCGGCAATGGCACCATGTCCGGCGCCGTTTTTAACCGGCGGCAAGGTTTTCATATATCGCACATCGGCGTTCTCAAATTCAAAGCCAAGCGCAAAGACCGGTTTTTCTCCAGTGTTCACCCGTAACGAGCCGTTAACATTGAATATTTTAGCGCTGTTCACGTTGCTCTCGATCCAGTCACGGGTGCCCGGAATGGCGGCAAGCGGCCATAGGGCCACCAACCGGTCCGGCGCAATCTCGCTCACTTTGGCATCCATCGCCACATGCCAGCCCGTGGTGTTTGCCTTGATCTCGCCTTTGACCAGATAGCTGTGCGCCCCATCCTCGACCACGGCTTGCCCGATCGTCAGCGTGAACGGATTTAGCCGTAACCGCATATCTGCGGCCCCGCCCGAAATGGCCACCGGTGCGGCAAATATTCCCTCGGGGTTCACCACGCCCTCAAGTATCCGGAACTGCCCCAACATCACCGCCGGAACCCCGTCAGTGACCTCGCGCAAATAGGCTTGGCCCTCGGCCATCACCAGCCCCGCCTCGGTTTTCACCGACAGTTCGTCAAACCGGATTTTTTGCGTCGCCGGATCAAACCCGAAATAGGCACGGCCTGAATTGAACGCAATCGCGCGCGCATCATCGGTGGGGCGCAATGACCCTTCGCCGATCTCCAAAGTGCCGTTCATTTCCCCCAGCAGCCCGTCTTCGCCTATTTCAGCCCGCAGTGCGCCCGAAATTGGCGCATCCAGCACCTCGAGCCAGGCCAGTGCCGGTATCTGGCTGGCCAGATCACGCGCCGCAACCTGTTCAATCACAGCCCCGAAACTGGCCCCGGCTGACCCCTTTTGGGTTTGAAAGGTCATTTCTGCAGTTGCAGGGTGCTCGGCCCCGTAATCCAGATCAAACCCGAGGCTGATCCCGATCTTTTGCGCGTCCTGATCCAGCCGCAATTTACCATCCGTCAACAGCCAGCCGCGCCGCGCGCGTGCGTCCGAAAAGTTCAGCGTGAGCTGGCTCAGATCAATCGTTTCAATGGTTGCCAGCACCGGCGTTTCAAACGCGATATCAACACTATCCAGTAATTCACCCAATGTCGCGGTTGGCGCATCCCCGCCACCCATCTCGACGCCAAAGCCAAGGTCAAATTCGCCGTTTCGGGCGCGGCGCAGGTTGATCGTCGCCTGGTCCAGCCGCACATCCGTCGGGCGCACCTCGCCTTTCAGCAACGCCGCGGGAGATAACGAAGCACTGGCCGTCGTGACCTGCGCAACAACAACGTCGCTGGCGTTGCGCAGCACCAGATCCTGCACTGTCACGGTAGGCCTGAAACCCTTTTCAAATTTCAACTCGATCGCCTGAAACTGCACGTCCCCATCCGACACCACAGAATTCAGCTGCTCCAAAATTCGTGTCTGCATCCATTCGGGGGCCTTGAACGATTTGCCGGACACCGCAAACAGCAACAACCCGACCGCCACCAGCAATATTGCCAGTTTGGCCAGCGCCCACAGACCATAGCCCGCGCGCTTGCGTCGCCGCTTGCGCTTTTGCGCCTTGATGGCCTTCTGTTCGCTCATTTACCTATTCGTGCCTTTTTACAGGTGTCCTTTTGACAGAACACCGATACGTCCCTTTATATTTGCCCGTAAAGCCTTAAAATTGAACCTGAAAAATGAACAATAGGGAATGACATGTTAAAAACCGCCCAAATCGCACCCGATTTCACCCTACCCTGTGATGATGCCGCCGATATTACACTATCCAAACTGCGCCCTGCCCCTGTCGTGCTGTTTTTCTATCCCCGCGATGACACGCCGGGCTGCACCCTTGAGGCCCGCGCCTTTACCGGACTGCTGCCTGACTTCAAAACCCTTGGGGCGCATGTCTTGGGTATTTCGAAAGACAGCATTGCCAAACATGGTAAATTCCGCAGCAAACACGATCTGGCCATACCGCTGTTGTCCGATGCAGATAACCATGTCTGCGAGGATTACGACGTGTGGGGCGAGAAAAAGATGTATGGCAAGGTGTTTATGGGCATCACCCGCACCACCGTTTTGATTGATGCGGCGGGGAAAATCGCCCACATTTGGCCAAAAGTCAAAGTCGAGGGGCACGCCGAAGAGGTGCTGGAAGCGGTGCGTCAGCTACAGGCCTGACCGCGCCCTGCGACACCCCGCCGCGGCAAATGCAGGATTTGCCCGATATGCCCCGATCCATAGGCAAAAACCCGCCTGTTTTTCGACCGAAGCGAGAGATAAGCCAAGGGAACTGCTCAAATTTCTTGCCCCAGAGTCCCCACTCCGTTAATCAAGCTGGGCAAGCCTGCGTTATGGGGACATATGCTTGCATATACGGCAAACAGATGGGGCATCAGTTTTGACTTCTCGACTACTCACAAAAATAGACGCTGTTTTAGGGCGCAAATTTCCTGAACGCCGCATGTTTCTGCGCTCAGACACAGACACAAAATTCATCCGCCTGACCCCCAGCACCCAATTGCTGGGCTGGGTCGGCAGCACTGCAATTTTCGCATGGGCCATCATCGCCACCGCCGTATTGCTGATGGACAACATCGGATCGGGCAATGTGCGCGAGCAGGTGAAACGCGAACAGATCGCTTATGAAACGCGGCTGAATTCCCTATCGGTAGAACGCGACATCCGCGCCAAAGAAGCCGAGTCCGCACATGAGCGCTTCAATGTCGCCCTGTCCCAGATTTCCGAAATGCAATCCGCCCTGCTGGCCTCCGAGGATCGGCGCGCCGAGCTGGAAAAAGGCATCGACGTGATCCAGTCCACCCTGCGCCACACAATGGGCGAGCGTGACAAGGCCCGCGTTGAAACCGCACAGCTGTCGCTGGAACTGAACGGCACACCGCAAGGCGGCAAAACCGCTGCGGGGCGTGTTGATGATGCTGTCGGCACCGTTGATTTTCTGACCGCCGCGCTGGAAAGCACCGCCGCTGAGCGCGACCAGATCGCCACGGATGCTGAAAAAGCGTTTGATTACGCCCGCGAGCTGGAATTTCAGGCCGAAGTGGTTCGGGAACGCAATGACCGCATCTTTACCCAACTCGAAGATGCAATGACGATTTCGGTCAAGCCACTGGACAAAATGTTCAGTGCTGCCGGTCTGTCCAGCGACAGCCTGATTTCGCAAGTGCGCCGTGGCTATGCCGGACAAGGTGGGCCACTAACGCCGCTTTCCTATTCGACAATGGGGCAAGAGCCGGATGCCGATACGTTACGTGCCAATGGCATCCTGAACAATCTGGACCGGCTGAACCTGTATCGCATCGCCGCGCAAAAGGCGCCCTTCGCCCTGCCGGTTAAATCCGCGTTCCGCTTTACCAGCCCCTTTGGGATGCGCTGGGGCCGGATGCACAACGGCACCGATTTCGCCGCCTCGCATGGCACCCCGATCTATGCCACCGCTGATGGCGTGATCTATTCCGCCGGTTGGGGCCAAGGTTATGGCAAGCTGGTCAAGATCCAGCACGCCTTCGGCATCGAAACCCGCTACGCCCATATGTCAAAAATTCTTGTGAAGGTCGGGCAAAGGGTCTCGCGCGGGCAGCAAATTGGTGCTATGGGGAACACTGGACGTTCTACAGGCACGCATTTACACTATGAAGTGCGCGTCGGCGGCAATGCCGTTAACCCGATGACTTATATCAAGGCAGCAAAAGATGTTTTCTAAAAGCAAAATCAATGAACCTGGCCCAAAAGCGGGCGCAACTGACAAACCGGCAGCGACAGACGCCCCGAAATCCGCAAGCGATTTCAAGGCATCCGCCCCCAAGCCCAAGCCCCCTGCATCTGTGCTATCTGCAGATCTGCACATCAAAGGGAACCTGAAAACTTCGGGCGACATTCTGATCGAAGGTCAGGTGGATGGCGACATTCGCGCCCATCTGTTGACAGTTGGCGAAGGTGCCACGATCAGGGGCGAAGTGATGGCTGATGATGTGGTGGTGAATGGCCGCGTTGTGGGCCGTGTGCGGGGCCTTAAGGTGCGCCTGACATCAAGTGCACGGGTCGAGGGTGACATCATCCACAAAACAATCGCGATTGAATCAGGTGCCCATTTTGAAGGCTCGGTTCAGCGTCAGGATGACCCACTGAGCAAGGCTGGCAAGTCCACGCCTATTCCAAAGCCTGCCGACAAAGCCTGATAATTTCAGGATTGAATTTACAACGGGCGCCGCTGCTATGCTGGCGCCCGTTTTCGTATCATACGGTTGTATTCTTCTTCCGGACTGAGTGCAGTCCTGTACAGGTGCCATGACGCATGCCCAAGCACCGGCAACACCACCAGCAGCCCCAGAAAAAACGGCAGCATCGCAATGGCCAGCGTCACGGCAATGATCAGCCCCCACAGCACCATAACGGGCAGATTTTGCAACACGGTCTGGAAACTGACAATCATCGCGGTGACGAAATCCAGCTCGCGGTCCAGCAGCAACGGCAGCCCCATGACGGTGATCGCGTAAATCAACCCGGCCAGAATTGCCCCGACCACAGACCCGACAGCCAACATGGTCATCCCGTTGGTCGTGAGGAACACATCATAGGACGACGAGATATTTGTCATCGTTGACAGGCCCATGAACACCGCGAAAATCATATGGCCAGCAAAGGTCCAGATCATGAATATGAACAGGATCACCACAATGATTGACGGAAACTGGCGGTTTTTTTGCCGATAGGCCATGCCCAGCAAACAGGCCCAGCTGGGCGTTTCACCCCGCTCGCGGCAGCGGCTGATTTCATACAGACCCACAGCCAGAAACGGCCCGATCAACGGAAAACCAAAGCCAAGGATCATGATCCAATAGGCATTTCCAGTGGCGTTTGTCACATACCAGATCAAAACCCCGCCCAAAAAATAGACCCCGCCAAAGAACAGGCCGAACAACGGGTAGGCCATGAAATCGCTCCACCCCGCCTGAATTGCCTGTTTTAGCATTGAAACTGTAACGGTATTTATCTCGGGCACCTTTGATGGTGCCAGAACTTCTTCAGATGACATTATTTATTTCTCCCATTCGCATATCAAAGGCTAATGGGTGAAATGTGCTTTGGGCAAGGAAAATCTATTATCCTACGATAACTTACAGCTAGGATCAGTCGTCGCCCTGCGCCTCGGCGCGGGATTTTCCGGCGACATCCATCGCCAGCGTGGCGGCCATGAACGCGTCCAGATCACCGTTCAAAACCCCTTGGGTGTCCGAAGTTTCGTAATTGGTGCGCAGGTCTTTGACCATCTGGTAGGGCTGCAAAACGTAGCTGCGTATCTGGTTGCCCCAGCCGGCATCGCCCTTGTTCTCATGCGCCGCGTTGATCGCTTCGTTGCGCTTGTCCAATTCGATCTGGTACAGGCGCGATTTCAGGGCCTTCATCGCAATATCACGGTTCTGGTGCTGGGATTTCTGCGACGAGGTCACCACGATGTTGGTGGGCAAGTGGGTGATCCGCACCGCGGAATCCGTGGTGTTAACGTGCTGCCCGCCCGCCCCCGAGGACCGGTAGGTATCAATGCGGATATCGGCGGGGTTCACTTCAATCTCGATGTTGTCATCCACCACCGGATATACCCAGACAGATGAAAACGATGTGTGCCGCTTGGCCGCGCTATCAAACGGCGAAATTCGCACCAGCCGATGCACACCGCTTTCGGATTTCAGCCAGCCATAAGCATTGGTGCCGCTGATCTTGTAGGCGGCTGATTTAATGCCCGCCTCCTCGCCCGCAGTCTCGCTTTGCAGCTCGACCTTATAACCCTTCTTCTCGGCCCATCGCACGTACATGCGCGCCAGCATATTGGCCCAGTCACAGCTCTCAGTGCCGCCAGCGCCCGAATTGATCTCAAGAAAGGTGTCATTGCCATCGGCCTCGCCGTTCAGCAGCGCTTCCAGCTCTTTTTGCGCGGCCAGCTTGGCCAGCTTGATCAACGCGGCTTCGGCCTCGGTGATGACCTCCTGATCATCCTCCATCTCCCCAAGCTCGATCATCTCGACGTTGTCGGACATTTCCTGCGAAATATCCTCATAGGTCTTGATCGCATCCAGCAGCCCTTGACGGTCCCGCATCAGTTTTTGCGCCTTATCGGGGTCATCCCACAGGGTCGGGTCCTCGACCCGCGCGTCAAACTCCTCTAGCCGGTGTTTGGCGGTGTCCCAATCCATCCGCTGACGCAGCAGGCCCAGCGATTTATCAATCGCATCCACGGTGTTCTGGATTTCTGCGCGCATGTCAGTGGCCTTTGGTCAGGAATGGGTAAATCATATCAGGGTGATAGCAATACGGGTCAGGTCAGACAAGTTGACTCGTCAATACAACCCGCCCGACGACAGGGACCCGAAACTGGCCTTGCCGCCCAGATTTATCGTTTCACCGCTCGATGTGGTCACCGTTGTCGTCGTTTCGGCCTCTTTGAACAAAGGCAGGTTTGCCCCCATGGCAAAGCCACCGTCAAAGGTAATGCCAAATAGCGGATCTTCGCCATCGCGGAAATATTCGGCCACCACGTTGGGGCCAGATGCATCATCCGACAGACGTGCGCCGGTAAAACGGTCGATCTTGATGAAATGGCCACCTGGGGGCACCGCGAATTTACCGCCGCCATATTTGCGGGTGGCGTGTTTCATAAACTGGTTGAACACAGGTGCGCACATCGAGCCACCAAAGGCACCCCGCCCCAATGCCCGCGGGGTATCAAACCCCATGTAACAGCCCGCAACGATGTTCGAGGTAAAACCGGTGAACCACACATCCTTGGCGTCATTCGTCGTACCGGTTTTACCAGCGACCGGCACACCCAGACTGACCCGGCCTCTGGCCGTGCCGCGCTCGACCACGCCCTGCATCATTGAGCGGATTTGATAGGCGGTGACCGCATCGATCACCCGCTCGCGGTTGGAGATAATCGCAGGTGCCTGACCTGCGGGCAATGACGCCAGTTGGCAATCATTGCACAC
>Ga0190303_1000192_pt1 | contig 25587 bp, 50 predicted proteins | sample 48700701_MG_FD_161672 | JGI IMG/M metagenome (GOLD analysis project Ga0190303, IMG submission 161672) | Hydrothermal vent sediment bacterial communities from Southern Trench, Guaymas Basin, Mexico - 4870-07-0-1_MG | ecosystem: Environmental > Aquatic > Marine > Hydrothermal vents > Sediment ... | reverse complement strand
AAATAACTGACGAAGAACTGGCAGAAACAGTTAAAAAGTACATTGGCGACGGCGTCGTCGTAAAGTCTAATGTACCTAAGCATATTCTAGAGCATACAACTGTCATTCCTCTCTAATTTTTTTTTTTCTCTGAGGTGGTAAATATGAAGAGGGTTAAACTAACAATTATTCTTGATCTGGACGAAGAAGCCGTCAAAGCAATATACAGCGACCAATTGATTAGTAGCGATTTTCTACAATTTATCAAGGGACGCATTGAGGAAGCAATCATAGAGTATAACCAAAAGTTCAGGGAAATCGAGGCAATGAGGGAATTGGACTACAAGCACACCATCGGTCCAATGGATTTCGATGTTGATCCAGCTCCAATCGACTAATACTTTTTCTCTTTTTTCTTTTTCCTTTTTTTCGATTTACCTCTTCTGGTGCTACTGATAAATGTGATATTGACTTTTAGTGTTACTGATAAATGTGATAGTAACACATATCCAAAGCGTTGTAAGTAAGACCCACTCAAAATTTTGCATGAGACGAAATCTACATGACGATTTTATAAAAATCAATTTCGAAACCTTTATATAGCAGTTACTACATAGTAAGTAACAGAGGGGGATGGAAATGAATTTAGTAGAGTGGTTGGAACAGGTTGTAAAATTCCACAAAAAAATAGGCAGTTGGGTAAATTATGTCCGGTACAACGCAGAACAGTACTTGCGATATGGGTGGGCAGGGTACCTAAAAAACATTTTATGGGCTCTCGAAATTAGCATAATATACATAGATGATCCAGGGCTCATCAGGGAACGGAACAAATTACTTAAAGCTTTCGAGCATTTACCAGAAAGGTGCATGGCTCTCGGTGGTGGTTGTTAATCAATTTTTATTTATTTTTGGGTGATAAAAATGGTTTTAGTAAAATGCAAGTGTGGCTACGTTTGGGACTACAGGGGTTCAAGCAACTATGCTACTTGCCCAAGGTGCTTACACAAAATCAATGTTCAAAAACACACCGTTGTCAATGAACAAGAAATCGACCAGTGGCTCATCGAACAGCTTAAAAAAGCAGAGCAGAAACTACCAGAAGACTACAGACCAAAAATCCAATGGGCGATTGAAACACTAAGCAGTCCATCATCATCAATGCAAAAAATCTCAGCTCGCATGTTCGCTTTAAGCATTATTAAAAACCTATAATTATTCCTTATTTCTTTATTTTTTTCACCCCACTTTGCTATTTGTTAGCATAAGTTAGCAAATTTCGAAACCTTTATATAGCAGTTACTACATAGTAAGTAACAGAGGTGGGGGGAGATGGAGGTGGTCGAGAGGGTTGTGCAACAAATTGGTTTTGATGGGTTTGAGGCAAGGGTTGTAGTAACTGTGCAAGAACTACTAAACAATAAGGTGAAGGAAAACGGAAACTGGGAAATTTATGAAACAACACTAAGCAACAAGGATTCCAGAGTAATTGGATCCAGATTTAAGAGGTTTAAGGCGGTTTTGGCAAGAGTGTACAACAGACCATTTAAGGCAGAAATTGATGGTAAGATTTTGAGAGTTGTAGTTCGTAAGTGAGGTGATGAAGGTGAATGTTGAGAAGGCAAAGGATTGGATTAAGCAAGGGGATGTGAGGTTCGTAAAGGGCAAGTGGATAAAGCCAATAAAAATAGTGTACGATGGATTGAACAGACCATGGCTTAAGTGCAGGTATTGGTTTATTGAACCAGCAAAGGCAACAAGGCAAAACATTTGCAACGCTGAGGGTATTTGCTATATCCCTCTTTTCTAGTTTTTTCTCTTTTCTTTTTTATTTTCTTTTAGCTATTTTTTAAAGCTTGGTTTAAATCTAGGGGTTCTTATAGTTTTTCTAAATACTATATTAATATAGTTATTTAAAACATATTACGACCTGACTAGGCAATACTACAACCTGCTGCAAAAACTAAAGCTACTTGTAATGTAAACTTACACATACATAACTTGCACAGCACAATAATATGTACAACCATACTTATTTTATTTATTAATGCTGCAAACTAAAGCACACTACAAAACAACATACACTAGTACAAACACTTGCAAACACACATAAAAACTGCAAAACGAAAAATAAGCTATATACAGGTTGTATTGTTACCAATTAGGCCACCCTTAAAGTATATATATTATGCTAACCACCATTTCTTATGGAAGATGTGGAACATGTAGATCCTGTGGATCGTGTGGAGAACGAAGAGAACGAAAAGCATCAGGATAATAATATAAAAGAGCTTTTTGAATTGGCAGAGCAAGGTTATGTTTTTAGAAAGGAACCGTCGTACAGCAATCGAACTAGAACAGGCTATTTTTACTTCGTAAACATAAATAATGGCGACAGGGTGAACAGGCAAGTCGAAATGAGTAAAAGACAGTTCGACGAGGTTAAACAGCAACTAAAAAGCAGAATGGACGAGCTTTACGGTTTTCACCTCCTCGATGTCGATTCTATCAAAAAAGCCGAGCAGAGCGAAAAGGGGAAAAGATCAGCAAAGTCCGTCGTCGAAACCGAGCTGGGAAAGAGTTATGCAACTTTTTTGAGGAATTTAGCCAAGCAGGTCGACTGGTGGACGGAAGCGATGAACGAGATAGGGTTTTTCGCCACTTTAACCGCTCTGCAACTTGCAAAGGTCGAGCCGAGCAAGCTGTACAGCCAGATCATGCGATTTCGCAACGATCCGCAGGAATTTACCGCCTTCGTCAAGGAGCACTTTGTAGCATTGCTTGAAGCCAAAAAGGAGGCCGAAGCACTGCTAAAATACAGAGAGGAAGTGGCAAAGTTGGCCTTCAAACTTGAAACGATCTATGAGCTTGTTAAAAAGTATAAGAACCAAAGAGATAGGCTCCTTTTGCTTTACAACACCGCTATAAGTGTCATGTGTGATAAGTGCAAAAACAGGTTTTTGGTTTCCCAAGCCGTTATGAGTGTTGGGGGTGTTGGGGATGGAGAAGCTCCTGATTAAAAAAATAGCTGAGCGTTACGGTGTAAAGGAGGAGGAGGCTGAGGAGATATTCGAATCGCTGAAGGAGGAGGATGAGGAGTTTAAAAAACTGTTTTCGGAGCTTACGGATTCACTACAAGTTATGAGCGAGCTCCCAGAGCCAGCTAAAAATGCTCTAGTGCCTGTGGTCCAAACGCACCTGCTAAAAAGGCTGGGCGGCGACGATTTTGAGGATATGATGAAGAGGATCACTGCTTATACTGCCATGCTCAAAACTGTTATGAGCGGTGGAGATGATGAAAAGGTTGAAGGGTTGAGAAAGGAGCTTCAGGAGCTAAAAGATACTCTTTTCAGCCTGAAAGAGGCTCAGAGAGAGGAGGAAATGGATCGTTTGTGGCAGGAGATACAGGACTTGAAAAAAGCGATTGTAGAGGCGATGAAGGCTGAAAAAGTGGAGAAGAAGGACGATATCGATCAACTGGAGGAAATCCTAAACAAAATCGAGGAAACGAAGGAAAAGATGAAGAGATTGGGTTTGCTGAAGGAGGCCGAAAAAGATGACACTATCGATATAAAACAGGCTGAAGAATTGCTGAAGAAGGCTGGATACCGAGTGGAGCCGCCCCCGGACTGGTTTAGTGTACAGCGGATCGTTGAGCAGGAGATAAAGAAAAAGGAGGAAGAGATCAGGAAAAAGTTGGAAGAGGAGCTCGGAATTCAAGAGAGGAGAATGTCTATGCTGATGGATTTGGCTATGGCTCTGATAGAAGGTGTAATTGGTGCTTCTACGAGTGGCGGGGAAAGCAAAGTAGCAGAATTTGTTAGCAAGGTGAAACACTTGTTCAGCGGGGGTGGTAGTGGTGGAGAGCAGGCTGGAGGAGGAGGAGGAAAAGGTTGAGAGCAAGCTGGAGGAGGAAAAAGTTAAACAGGCTGGAAAACTCGCTAGAATAGTTTCAAGAATGGCTGATTATGCTTTATACAAGGTGACGAAGCTTATGAGCGAGGCCGCAGGAAAAGAATTGACACCAGATGAGGCTTTGAGGTTTCTAGACCAGCATCCAGAACTTTTGAGCTTTGAACTGCTTGATGAAGCTATTTCCTCGGATTTCAAAATAAAGCTGCTTGTAAATTCTGCCTTAAGAATAGCTGGAGCCATAGTGAAGAGAAACAACGGATGGGTCTCTGAGTTGCACGAGAAGGGAGTAACGCTCTTCTTGGAGATGCTGAAGTTCAGGAGGGACTTGTATGAACTGCTTAAGGACAAACACAACCTCGTCGAGTTCTTATTTAATTATATAATGTATAAATTAGGTGTCTGAGATGCCAGAACATAAAATTCACAGACTTATAGATAAAATTTTTCTTGGCATGGAATTCCCGGATGTACACCGCTGGATGGACCACCCATACGTTTACTTGGGCAAGAAGCACCGTATCTTGAGGCACGATCCACTTACTGTGCTGCTGAAGTACCACAACGACCCAAGAAGGTTAGCCTCCGCCCTTTTACACATTCTGGCAGATGAGGTGATTCCATGCTCGAAATCAGGAAGATACTCGAGGAGAAAGGGATCAAAGAGAAGGAGGAGCAGGAGAAAGTGATTGAAGCGATCGGAGAAATTCTGGATAGGATGGGTATAAAGTTCCAGATAGTGCATCGCAAGAAGCCGAGAGATATTACCTATGTTCGCATTTACAATGAAAACAGACCGCTTAGCGAAGCGGAGATTAGAGCACGCCTGATGTTTGGGAAGTTAGCGGAGAGGGCGAAGGGAAAGAAGTTCAAAGTCGGTGGCAAGTTTGTAATGGACAGGCCTCCGGCGAGCTACGAAGTAGAGAAGATGAAAGGGATGAGCTTTAGCGGAAAAAAGGTTAAGTTGTCGAAGTGGGAAGAGGTTTTGAAGGAGGTTTTGGAGGTGGTTTGATGGATCTGAAGGAGATTGGGCATAGGTTAGAGCACATTGCTGATGAGCTGAAAGAGCTGTGGTCCGAGTTTGAAAAGCTAAAGGGTAAGATCGGTAAGGAGGAAATAAAGGTTTTGGAAGGGTTATACGAGAAAGCGGAGAAGTTGAGAGGTTTCGTTGTCGACACGCTGAAGGACCTTGAAGAGGTGAAGGAAGAAGGTTCGGACGAGCTTAAGGAAATAGCTTCAAAGCTGTTGGAGGAGATTGACAAGTTTCAGAAAGCTGTTGAAGAGCTAACGGCAAAAGTGGCGATGGATCCTCCTCAAGAAGAAACTAAAAACATGATATTCGAGAAGCTGTTGGAGCAATTCAAAGCTGTTCTGGTGGACAAGCATAAAATAAGCAAAGCCGAAGCTGGAAAGATTGCGAAGGAGTTTGAGGACACGATTAAATCGCTTGCAGAGAAAGTTCAGAAGGGTGAGATAAGCGAAACGGACGCTCTTCTCGAAGTGTCGAGGTTGGCGGAGGAGTACAAACCACCAGAAGTGAGGGAGGCAGAACCTTACATATCGGCACTCATGGACGTCCTCGTGAGCAACCTGATATTTTACAAGGGTGTGAGTGAGGAGAGGGCGAGGGAGATTGCGGAGGAGTTCAAGAAAGACATTGAGAAGTTGGCATCGGATGTTGTAAAAGGCAGGATAAAGTACAGGGAGGCAATTTGGAAAGTGGTCGACATGGCTAAGAAATGGACCCCTCCAAAGCCGAAGGAATTGAAAGACATTGTTAGAAAGCTCGAGCTCGAGTATGAAGCTTATCTAACGGAGCAGGGAGTAACGAATCCGAAGAAGTGCATCGAGTATGTCAAAGAGGACATAGAGAGTTTGGCGGAATCCGTTGCGAAGGGTGAAATGACTGTGGAAGAAGCTCTGGAGAGGGTTAGGGAAATACCGATCCCACCGATCGCAAGGTTTAGAAGGGTTGCACCTCCAGTAGCTCCTCCTACAGCGCCGCCTGCTGAAGTACCTGCTGAAGCTGTACCACCTGAGGAAAGAGTGTTCAAGTCGCCGAAGGAGATAGCGGACATACTGTGGAAATATCACTTGGACAGCCTGTTGTTGTTTGGGTTGAACTATGTCTTTGAGAACTATGGAAGGAAGTACGGGATGACAAGCAGGATGAAAGGTCCAGTCGCTGGAGAGCTCGGTAAAAAGCTTAGACTGCTTGGTATGATAATGGAGAAAGAAGAACCAGCCAGATACAAAATTGTAGGTGATTTCTTAACCAGATACTGGTATGAAATCGTGTGGAAGGGGGTTTTGGATCCATTAGCAAAATATGCTGCAGACTACATAATTCCTTTGTTGAGGAAGAGTCGTCCTGACATCTACGAAGCGCTCATTAGTATGGACATCGAGGGTAGCGTTGCGAAGGCTTTCATGGGTGTCCTTCTCGATTACTTAGGTATTCCAAGGGAGAGGTGGCCCGAGGATGTGTTGAAGTGTTATGAGAAATTGATAGAGGTCGCAGGTGGGTGATATGGTAAGGCTGAGCGAAATCCCCCCAACTACATTGAAGAAGATAGAGCAATTTGTCAAGGAGATGAAGGGCAAGGTGCCAGTAGTGTCCAAGGGTGAAAACTTAGTTGATCTCGTTGAAAAGAAGTTCGGTTACAGGTTAAGTCCATCGCAGATATACGACCTTCAGAGAGGATACAAAACGCTAAGAATAAAGGTGGATGTCGACGCTTTGAGAGAGCTTGAGAAGGAGTTCGGTTCCATCAGCAAGGGGATAAAGGAAGTTTTGAAACTGTACAAACAAACCAATATACCACCACACCTGAAAAAGTATCACGAGGTGCTTAAGAGGAAAGAGGAATGGACTCTCGAGGAAATCATGGAAGAATTACTCCCATTGTGCGACTACGATGAGCAGAAAGTGTATAAGATCATAGGTGAGCTTGGAAGTTACAATGTCGTTCACAGAGTGGGTAAAAAATTTGTTGTTTACAGAGTTCCAGTCAATCCTCTTCTGAAGTACCTGTTCGGTTGAGCTCTTCGAGTACAAGAGATGCAAGCGTGTCAGTCATATATTCGTCGAGAGCTTTAGCCATTGCGTACTTCAACGGGCAAAACCTATCTAAAACCTTTTTTATATACTCCAAAGCGTACATACAATTTATATCCTCCAACCACTTGAACTTGATCTCCTCGCAGTAGTCCCTCATAAAACACTTGTCGCAGAGCATAACAAAACATGACGATAGATATATTTGCCTTTTTTTTAACATGCATAATATTATAAACGAAAAAAATATATTTAAACGAAATGTATATTCTTTTGAGGTGGTGTGGTGTGTTATTGAGGGCATCGACATTTGTAAGAGGTGTGGCAGGAGTTGCCGAACCGAGAAACAGAGTAGGAGCGAAGGCAGTACAAGTCGTCAATGCTAGAAGAATGTTCTGGAGTTCAAAGCCAGTGTTCTTCAGGAACGCACCATACACAATTGAAAACCCACATGAGGGGCAGATCGAGACTAGACTTGAGTTTGCTAGGATAGCCAGAGGTGTAAAAGGGTGCACTGGCCTTGTAGATGGATTACCATGCGTAGCTGCTGCAATAAAGAGAGAAATGAAAGGTTACGGGGCACCTGGTAGGTTGCCAGAAACACAGTATCCAAGCAAGATTAAGAGGACTTTCCACACGGCTGAAGAGTTGGAGAAGATGCTTGAAGAGATTAAAAAGAGAAGGGAGAGAATGGCAGCAGCTGCACTTGCAAGGTTCTAAGAGGGTGATGTGAGATGAAGATTAGTTTGGAGAAGGCTTTGGTTAGCGCTGGCGTTGGTGCAATCGATCTGATAGGAGAATCGTACTTAAAGGACAAGAAGATTGGTCCAGTAAGTGGCGATGACGCACTTAGAATTGCGATGACCGCTGGAAGCTTCTTGGTCAACTGGTTCGGCTATGAGACTGAGTATTCCGAAACGGTGTTCTACGCATCTCTACCACTGTTCATGAAGTCTATAAGAAATATGGTTTCCTCAGCTACTGCTGGAGCGAAAAGGGTGGAAATAAAGAGGGTTGAAGTTGTCAAACCCAAAGAAGAAGTAACTACGGTCGTCCCAACTCCTAGCATACCTCCATAATTATTTTTTATTTTGGGGGTTTTGAATGCCAGTAATAACTGAAGATGTTAGAGTGTACAATAGATACGTTTGGCCCTACAATCCAGATATACCAGAGACTACAGTTTTTCATGCGGGAGATATTATATGTGTCGGAGTTTTGTATTATAACGACAATTGGCTACCAGCTTGGTTTGTTAAGTGCAGCTTGTACTTTTACAAGGATGGCGAAAGTCCGAAAGAAGTTGATAGCGTCTTAAACAGCTTCCTACCATTTCAGCATGTTTACACGCCGTTCGTGTACACGCTGCCGAAAGACTTGGAGAGCGGATACTATTGGGTAGGGTCAAAAACTGCAGATGAAGATAAGGCGCTCGTTAAGAAAATATACGTTCACGCTATTGTCCAACCCCCTCCACCGACTAAAGCTAGACTGAATATTGTAACAGAACCGCTTGGAGCTAAGATATACGTTGATGATGTTTATGTTGGCGAGTCTCCGATCATTGTAGATGTTGATGCTGGATATCACGATATAAAGGCCGTAAAAAGTGGATATCAAATGAAGTCGTGTACTGGAACAATCGTCGACGGGATTTGCAGGGTGAGGGCGGAATACGGCAAAGTGACAGACGTAAAAATCACCCTCGCACCAACAAAAGCTCCAGAGTGGCAGAAATCACTGTACTACGGTTTGGCAGGGCTGGCTGTTGGAGGCTTGATAGCGATAGCTCAGAAGAGGGGATATATTGAGAAAGCGGAAGCACTAGCTAAGAAATATGCTGTAAAGGCCAAAGAATACATACCAAAAGTTAAAGAGTACGGCGCTAGAGCAATTGGAGAGGTGAAGAAGAGATGGCCTACGAAATCGTGATCGATGGACATAAAATTACTCTTGAGGAGCGGGATGGAGCCATTGTGTTACATTCAAGGTGTCCAGAATGCTTAAAAGAGGTATTGGACAGAATGTTCTACGGTGTTGAAGTTGTGAGCGATGGAGAGGCTATATACATAGTGCCGACGGAGAAGAGCGGTGTCAGAGAAGAGTACAAGCCGTTTTTCAAGCAGTATTTGGATCCTGAACTTGTGGAACACAACCAACTACCGCTTATAGTACTCGCTTTGGGTGTGGGTATTATTGCACTATGTCAAGTTTTTCCAGAAGCGCCGATCTGCAAGGCTATAAGTGGTTACACTTGGGATGTGCTAATGCCATTGCTAACATTCGGGCTGGGAGCTGTGATAGGTTACTATTTACTTAGGTGATAGCATGAACTGGCCGAAAGTGCTGTTCTTGATAGGTGCTCTGGGAGCAACGGTGTACTTCGCTGGACTTATTATCGGCGAGATAAAGAAAGAAATAAGTAAGGAGATAGAGTCGTAGTTTTATGGGAGTAGTTGATGTTAAGGAGAAGTACGAGGATGAACTTTTAAGAATTCGAGGAGTCGTTGGAGTTCTGGCAGACGAGAGGGGCAACAGAATAATAGTGCTTGTAGAATCGCCTACGGTTTGCGAAAGAGTACCTTCGAGGATTGAAGGATATCCCGTTGAGTGTAGAGTTACTGGTAGAATTACACCGCTATGATCAGGACCATAGCCAAGAACATACTGGACATTGAGGGAATTGTCGGAATTGGTAGAGGTAGTGGCTACAAGATATACGTTGAAAGTGAGAAGTTTGCAAGAGCTGTACCAAAATCTATCGGCGGTGTACCAGTTGAAGTTAAGGTAACTGGAAGGATATATGCTCTGAGGTTTCTCGAGGATAGGATATCTGAGGTTACACCTCTGCTCGGTGGGATTAGCATAAGCACGGATAAGTATCTCGGAGCTGGAACATTAGGAGTCATTCACAATGGACAGATCTACTCCAATGCTCATGTCCTAGCGATGGATGAGAACATGGAGTTTGTGGAAGAGGCGGTGAAGATAATACAGCCGGGGACTCTGGACGGTGGGAGGAGGGTAGTAGGAGAGTTAAAATATTATGTTCCTATAAAGATGAACGATATAACGGCTGACAATGAGGTTGACTTCGCCGTCGGAACACCTGTGGTAGATTATATTGAAGATGCTATATTCGGAGATGATGGCGTGTATACGGTGTCCTTTGAGAAGGTCGATATTAAGCCGGGGGACAGGGTCAGGAAAACTGGTAGGACGACAGGTACTACTTACGGCTCGGTGGATTGTACTAACGCAAGTATAAAGGTTTATTACGGTGAGAAGTGGGCCATATTTCACAATGTGATCAGCGTGTTGACGGAGAAATTCTGTGCCGGTGGCGACAGTGGTAGCTTAGTCGACAAGGATGGCAAGGCTGTCGGTCTGCTTTTCGCTGGAACTGAGAAGGGTTATGGTTTCGTTTGCAAGTTGCCGTATGTTGAGGAGGGTGTAGATATTAGTAAGTACATTATGGCGGGAATCGGTTTATTAGGTTTGATATGTCTTCTGCGTGGTAAATGAGCTTTTTTATAAAGCAGTCCCATGTGTTGCACCCAATTTTTGCTTTTAGTTCATGCAGCTTGAACCACTCCTCATCGCTACACTTGAACCTTATTAATCTCCTACCTATGTTTGGTTTGAAACGGCCCATATACAATCCTCACAATTATACTTAATATGCTTTTTCATAATAATATCAACAATATTTATATATTTCTTTGATACATAACCATTTGAGGTGGTGGTATGGCAGAGGAAGTGGTTGAGAGCTATGCGAGGCCATTAGCAAGCCTCAGAGAGGACCAGATACAGGCGATTAGGGAAAGAGCAAAGATGGTTTTGGAGGAGTTGATTAGAAAGAAAGGAAAGGATCCAAAGGACTACGTTTTCAGAGACCTACTTCCGAAGACGGATTTGGGCTTGACAAATGAAGAGTGGAAGCACACCTACTCGGCAGCGTATACAGAGGAGGACATGGTTTCTAAGACATTGGATGACGACAGGTTCATAGTAATCTTCGGTTACACGAACACTTCTCCGGATCCGAAGACGCTGTACTTCAAGCTGTTGAACGGTGTTAATGTTGAGAAGGTGATTCACGTACAGCACCTATACATCTACGAAGTTCCAGAGGGTTACTTCGACCCTGTAGGTTGGGCTGAGGGTGAGAAGATAACAATCAAGGTCTACGGAAACGACACTGGAGACGACTATCCAGTGTTCATCGGATTGATTGCAGAGCCTAAGGGAGAGACAGTGAGTGCCTAATTTTTTATTTTGAGTTTGGGGTGGTGTAAATGGCTGAGATAATCGGTGCATTGGCTAAAGCACTTGGTAAGAACCAAAAGAAAGTCTTCGCTGGCGCTGTGAGCGTTGCAGATGGCGACACTGTGGACACTGGTCTTAGATCTATCGATGTTGCAATAGTGTGTCCATCAGATGCTACTCACATCGCCGCTGTAACTGGAATAAGCGGTGGAGAAATCACGATCGGTCTCATGGACAACGCTGGTTCTGCAATCACTACTGCTGAGACGGTTTACATAATTGCGGTAGGTAATCCGAAGTGAGGTGATGGCAAATGAAATACATTGTGCCTCTGATTGAAGAGGACGGAGTAATCAAGATGAAGTACGATGTGAAGAGGGGCAAGGGTATCAAGGTCACATTGAACATTCCATTGGGTGTAGCTGTGGTCGAGAGCGATAAGAAGATTCCCGAGCTTGAGGGTAAGGAGGGTGTTAAGGTTGAGAAGTAATCTCTCTCTCGAGGTGATTTTTTATGCCAGACAGAATTACACATTCTTGGCACTTTGAACCTGTCGTACAGATAGGAGAAAGAGTTCTTTTGATGACAAACATTGGTCTAATTTTAGGAGAGGTAACCTGGTTAGAACCAGTTCCATCTCTTACTGTAACTACTGCAACGATAACGAACGGTCAAACGCTGGACAGAGAGATGAAAGAGATCTACGTTGAGGACAACGAGTTTGCGCAGTGGAGAATGCAAATAGTCACAGATGGAATCTACCTCATCGAGCACAGGTGTCCTAACGCCTCACCATATTGGGTAACAAAGCACTCCGAAGGACAACTGCCACCAGCCAGCGATTATAATGTGATTGAACCAGTGAAGAGGCTTCAGCTCACGGAATTCTACCAGTATAAAGACACTTCGAGGTACATGAAGTTCTTGAACAACAGCGGTTCCGACACGGCTGCAACAATACAGTTCTTCGGCTACATATTCCAGTTCGAGGAGATCGGAAAGTACAGGAAACTGAAAGAAGTCGAGAGACCTTACACTGCGATACCATGCGTTGCGAGGTATGTAAAGGGTACGTAAGGTGGTGTCATGGCTAAGGTGCCGACAATAACGCCGTTGATCGAAGCAAACTTGGAGGAAACTGTGAAGTACATCTCATACATCAACCCACTATTTTTTCCAGCGAACGAGTACTGGTACTGGCTACCGATAAAGGAAGAGAACATTTCGATCGGGGCAGGAGAGACATACGAATTGTGGAATGAGAAGGGTAGCGGTTGGATATACTTCGCACTCTTTTGGGCCGACAATCCTAAGCTTACACTGCAAATAGATGTTTACGCTGATTCGAGGAACGATATAGTGATAGATTTCGAGACGCTCGACACATTGGGGTCACTTGCATTAGGGCAGGGCTATTTCTCGCTAACTAAATACGACACGACTAACAATATTTATGTTGCACAGTATGCACCGATCGGTTTTGGTGTGCCATTCAGAGGTAAAAACAGAGGAGTGCTATACAACCCTACTTCGACCACTATCAACGTGAAATTGGCTATGGCTTGGCTCATTATGATTAAAACTGGTGAGAGGCTGAGATAATGAGGAAAGGTAGTGTTGACTACGATATAATCAATGAAATAATTTCTAACCTTTCTGATTCACTAGAGCCAGTAAGAACTGCACCAACTAAGGTACTTGACTCAGTGTCGATCGCTGGTGGAAGTAGTGAAGAATTCGTATTATCAGATTTAGACGGTTACAGTGCCATAGTTGTCATAGTTAAGGCTACTTACGACCCTTCAGCTAGTGCAGGAGTGAGAGTGAGGTGGTTGTACTCTCCAGATGGAACTAATTTTGATTCTCCAGAAGATGCTGAAGATCAAGGTAACTATGTAGATTTAACATTTAGTGCTGGAGCTACAAGACAAAGGACGGTGCTAATACCAATTTTCACTGATAACATTAGAATACAGATTGTAAATCTTGATAGTTCAGTAAGTGTAACAGTTGATGTATGGTCTTTGAAGATGAGGTGATATTATGCCATTAGATGTTATCAGCTATTTAGAGGCTCTGAAGAGTCGTAGGCTGAGCAATCTTATAATTGATGTTAACAAAGATTGGGGTAGTAAGTTAATTAAGAACTTAGGTGAACCTGTAGACCCTCACGATGCAGCGAGGAAAATCTACGTCGACGTTGCAACTACAGGACTTGGAATAAATTACTACTTGCTGGATGAAGCAGACAGCGAAGTTACTGCTTACAAAAAGCTTTCAATTACTCCTCCTGAACTGTCAGAGGCTTATGTTGAAGTCACTCAAAACAGTAGTGGTGATTACGAAATTGCATCGTGGATTGCACCAGCTGATGGAATCACAACTCTAAAATTGGGAGTTTACACATTGCACTTCCAAGCTGAGAAAGTTAGTGGGAACATTGATGTAAGATTGTTCTTCAGACTTTATGAAAGAGATACTGGTGGTAATGAAACTTTGATTGCTGAGTCTTATCTGAGTGATCTAATTGGTGATAGGAGAAACATTGTCATCGGATTAATTTTGGCTCACGATTACGAAATGGCTGAAGGTAGCAGACTCGTTCTTAAAGTCTTTGCACGCTATCTGTCTGGTGGATCACCAACCACAGTAAGAATTTACTATCAGGGTGCGGTTAGAAGCAGATTGGCTATTCCTATTGCGAAAGAGATTCTTGATGCACTGTATTTCTCGCCGAAAGTAGTGACAGTTACGTCTGACTATAATGCAAATTATGATGATATAGTTTTGGTAGATGCATCTAGTGGAGCTGTAACAATCACACTTCCCCCTCCTCGAGCTAATGCGATTGTTAATGTCAAGAAAATTGATAACTCAACGAATCCTGTTATTGTGGACGGTGGAGGAGCTAGTATTGATGGACAGTCCTCGATTCAAATGACTGTGCAATATGAAAGTTACACTTTCATTAGTGATGGAATTAACTGGTGGATAATATGATAGAGGTGATGAAAGATGACATATATAGTGGAGCGTTTACATCCGCCAGTAGCGAGTGTTGTCGTTGAGAAGCCAAAATACGATCCAGACCACGTTTACGCTTGGGAGCCAGCAAACAACTACAAGGGGTGGAAGCTGATAGCTAGAGGAGAATCAGAAGTAGACGATGCGGACGTAATACAGAGTGCTATTGATGTTGGTGGCAAGATACATATTTCTAAAGGAGAATATAATATTAACAAACCAATATTGCTTAGTGGTTATGAAAAAATAGAAGGGGCTGGCTTTCAAAATACTAAACTTATCGCTACTTCATCAATAGATGCAGTTTTTAAACTAAAAACATCTGGGGCAGCACGAATTACTATTATGGATTTATTCGTTGACTCAAATAATCTTGCTGATTTTGCAATAGACTTAGGACAATATCCTTATGGAGAAGCATACGCAAACCAAGGCAGTTATCAACAGAGAATCATAAGAGTACAAACAGAAAGGAGTTTAATAGCTGGAATACGTTTGGATGCGAATGAAGATTCTCTTGTGGATGGATGCATTATCGGAGACAAGCTACTTTGGGATGTGAGAAGCGGAGCTGGGTGGATAACCAACAGTTACATTAAAAGTGCAGAAATTGGTGGTCAGCAAGTGGGAATATATAATACTACAATATTTAGAGGTCTGAAAAATATAGTAACTGGTTCAATAATAAAATTAGACACAGTATATATATACTCAAGTGATTCTGGCAAGATAATTGATGCAAGCTCAAGAATAAGAATGCTAATTGCAGACAACCTATTTGCTATAATACGAAATGATGGTGATATTGTAATTTCAGGAGAGTTTGGTACTGGGGGTATAATAAGGGGACTACAGCTAGAAAACCCAAACAATTACACCTACTACATATTTGATGTACAATCTCAATTTGCAGCGCCAAACTTAGCTTACTTTGTAATTGAAATAGTGACAAGGTATGGTACTGGATGGAATTATGAGACTTCAACAAATGATGCAATAATAGAAGTACTACATTGGGATAACAATGCAAAGAGAGTACAAGTCTCTAAAAATAAATCTTACAATAATGGCACAGCCACCTTCAGCGGAGATGGCTCAACAACTCAATTCAAGATTGCTCATGGCTTAGTCTCAACACCAAACAAAGGTAAGACAAGAGTTTGGGCTTTATCAGCAGATGCAGCTGACAACTTCTGGATAGATGTAGATGATACCTACATTTACGTAAACTACAAGACGGCTCCACCAAGTGGTACAGACAATATCGTATTAGGTTGGTATGCTGAGGTGTAAAGCTATGAACTTTCACTCAACAACTAATAGCAGAATACGAGAAATTGATTCAACTTGCACGGTTGAGCATAGAGCTACTCTGCATTACAGCGATAGTCGTGATTTTACTAGAGATACTGTTACTGTGGTTGTGGATAAGAATGTGGAGGAGACGATAAAATGATCATTGACAGAATAGAGCAATTCGGTGAAAAGTTACACAAGCACATTTGGTTCAGAGCATTCCTACTTATCTTCTTCTTCATTTTTAACACATACGTAGCACTGTGGTGTCACGAATTCATGCACTATATTTATGCCACTCTAGTGCTAAAAGCAAACGCATACATTCAGTATGGCTTTAACGGACTTTATGGATGGTGTGTAGTTCAAGACCATCACGACTTTTGGCTGTATTATATCGGCGGGATCGGGACGGCAATAGTCTTCGCAGTTTACCTGTTTGCGATGTTATCACTACCCAATCGTCTCACGTTGCCTTTAGAGTTCAGTTTAACAACAATAGTGCTGTATCACCTCATTTACGCTCACGTTGAAGTTTTCACGCTGTATTACGGTTACGTTTGGCTTTACAATCCTTTAAGAATTGTAGCTGAAGTATTAGTGTCATTAGTTGTATTAAAAATGTTTTGGGGTAGAATTGTAGAATATTTAGGAGGTGATGTGAATGAAGTTTGAGAAATTTGTGGATGAGATAATTGCACTGACAGTAGTCGGAGCAACTACAGCATTCGTAGGTTTAGGGATAAATGTGCCAGACTGGTGGAGTACAGCATTCGGCGTAATTATTGCATATTATTATACACGTAAAACTGTGAAAGAGCAAAGAGAACAGCAGGGGTGATAAAATGGACTTAGCGACAATTGAACTAGTGGTAGGAATGACGGGAGTATACACAGCAATAAACTACATAATTATCAAATACTACAATGGGAAAATAAAAGACTTGAAAGAAGACATAAAGGATATAAAGGAAAAAACAGATGTAATAATTAAAGAACAGAGCACTCAAAATGAAAGAATAAGTAAATTAGAAGAAGATGTGAAGTGGTTGATAAACTTAAACAAGGGGTGATGTGAATGGTAAAGTTGTTAGATTTGAAAGTTTGTGATGCAGAAGTAAAATATGATGGAATATACAGTGGAAGATGCGGTTATGCATGGCTTGACCTATCGTTCATAATCAAACTAAAGCTATACGTAAAATATGAAATTGCAAGGTGGACTTATCACGATAAGCTAGTAATTCACTACTGGGTTGAGCCAGCTCCTTCAGCGTTTGAATTCGGAAGAGCGGTTGATAAAGTAGTAGTTAATACATCTGATCAGAATATTATAAAGGAAGAAATAATAGACACTACGATACACGCCGTTGTAAGCTACACTAGAAGGACAGACGACATGAGAAAAAGCGGATACAAGAGTTTCACTGTCAGAGTTTACGGAGAGAACTGGGCATGCATGAAAACTTTGAATATATCGTTCTACTGGAAACCTTGTAGCGTTAGTAACATAACTGTAAAAGGAACGGAACCGTGTCCGACACTAGCACCGACTATCAAAATTACATCGTTCAAAGTAGGGCCTACTGAAGCTTATGTAAATCAAGATGTGAAAGTTACAGCAATGCTACAAGGAACACCCAATTCTACATGGACTGCTGAGCTATACGTCAATTACAGGAAAGTTGATGAAGAAACGGTAACATTGGGCTACGACGGTAAAGGAATTTCGCATTTTGTCGTAAGGTTTAAATCTTCCAGTTCGTACTATATCTACATATGCCTAAAAGGTGGTGATGGTATGAGAGTGTGTAGTAGCCCTGTAACCATTAAAGTTACTGAACCTACAGTAACTATCAGCGATCCAATTGCCGAAAAAACATCCGTAGAGGTCGGTGAAGCCGTTCGTGTCGGTTGGAAGATCAGAAATGAAAGCCTAGTTAAAGTGAATGTGACAGTCCAGTCTTACATGGACGACAAGCCGTACAAAGGTGAGGTGATATACCTGAATCCGAAAGAGGAAAAGGAATTCATCATTTCCTTGGAGTTCGGTGAAGCGGGAGACTACAAAGTGTATGCGTGTATCGAAGAAGTGACCGTTTTGAGTTGATAATTATGAAAGTGTGCAGTCGGCCTGTTGTGATAACAGTTAGAGGGAAGGTCACACCGGTGGAGCTGTTCGTCCTAGCAGCCGCCATCGCTGGTGCTGGAATAATAGCTAAAAAGAAGAAAAAGTAACAAATTATTTCAGAGTTCCCTCAATAATTCTCCGACTCTCAAGTCGAAGTCATCTCCACCAGCACCAACACTACTATACCAAAAATTAGTGAAGATACAGCTAGCTAGTCAAGCTTGTTCATCGGAATCAACCTCCTCAGACTTTCCAAGAAGGAGCTTACGTATATTGTTGATGTGCTCTTTGAACGCATCGGGAGACATCTTTAATCCTCTCTTTTCTATTTCCTCTGCGATTTTCTCAAGCTCGTCTAAGTAACTCACTAAAGTTACCAAATCTCTGACTAAGTTGTCACGAGGTTCGTATTCTTGGCAGATTAAGTCCTTTATTTCGATGTAGCCGTTTTTACACCATCCTCCTTCGTTATATTTGCAGAAAAAGACATTACACTTAATTGCCATCAGAATCGGCCTCCTCACTTATAAAACACCAATTTCATTTTTAGACCTTCCTCGAAAGGAATTCTGAGCGTATTCTCCTCAATTCGTACACTAATTTTTTTATCCCATTTATTTACCTCAACCACAACTACGGCCTCAAGACTCATTTTTTCCATAACTTCACCTAAATCTATTGTCTTCGCAAACACTATGTCTTTATCGATTAACCTCGGCAATTCAGGTATTTCCTTCAGCGTTTCTAAGTACTTCTGCACTATTTCGTCAATTTTCTCCTTGATGTACTTCACCTCACTATCAAGATATTCTTTCCTCTCTTTCACAAATTCTTCAATTTCCTTAACTACTCTTTCTTTCCAATCCACAATCTCACCTCCTTTAAATTTTTCAAACTGTCAAAATTGTTCGCATTAGTCCTTATCTCTCTCAGAACTATCATCAGAATCGACCTCCTTAATAATCAACATCAGCTCAACCTATACCATCCAATTCAGGAATATACTTTTTAAGCACTTCCCAAAGTGCGTATGCTCTGAAGCAGTCGCCACTCAAACCAGTCAGACTCTCCCACTTTCTAGCCATGATTTCCGCTTTCAGCAATTTCATTTTATCAGACAGGTCACCCATCTTCAACGCGCCTTGCTTGTAAAAAAAACAACCGCGGTTCTGTAGGCTTCGTCGACCTGCTCCTTCTTCTTTCTGAACAGTTCCACTATCTCTCTGACGTCCTTTAGCTTCGCTATCTTTCTCGACCTACCTACCTTTTTCTCCTTCCTCTCCTCCTCCCTCACTTCTACAGCGTTGAACTTCTTCAGCCCTCTCAAAGCCAAGCTAACTTCAGGCTGTCTCAGCCCAGTTTCCCTCTCGATATCCATGACATAGGCTTCTTTCTTCTCCAACAGATACGCTAGAACCGTCGCCTCAAGTCTATTCAACCCCAAAATCCGGAAGGCTTTGACTACATCCATAAAATTAGTTTTCGAAAGGGGTTAATATGTTTTGCGTTTTAGGTCTGAGTTGTTATCACCATCACCTGAACCGCTCGCAGATAACGGAGAACTCACAGTACTTCAAACACCAATCGCAACGACCATCAGGTATACTTTTAGAAACGATACACTCTCTCACAACTTTGCCCCTCTCGACCAACTCCATCGCCTTCCGCTCATCCACTCCAAACTCCACTTCCTGATAGTGACCGGTCGGCTTATCTATAATTAATATAATGTATTTATTAATGCCGAGAACCCAAGCGTAGAAGTTCGCCTGAAGAACCCAATGCTCTGGAACATCTTTGGTGTAATCGTTCGTGGTCTTGATCTCTACAACAATGTCTTTCACGGCATCGGCCCTGCCGACAAGCTTCCAGCCGTCGCCCAAATCGTATTCGACCCTCTTTTCAACTTCGTAGCCATCTTCCTTAAGCTTCTCCTGAATCAGGCGGTGCAAGAAGATCCCGCTGAGAATGGCATCGTTCATCCTCGGTGCGGGCCTGAATTTGTAGTGAAAGAACTCGTAGCGGGGGCAGAGGGCGAGGTTCGAAACCCAAAGCTCCTTCGGCTTGCGGGTGTGGTTCGTGTAGAGGTCGAGCAAAGCTGGGTGGATTGGCATGATTAAAGTGTTAGATAATATTTAAAGCTTGTGTTTTAGTGTTACGATTCTGCGTTCAACTTTTTCAACATATCTTCAAGTAAAGCATATTTATCTAAAATGTATCCTTGCTTCTTTATACTTCTTTCGAGCTTCTCAAGCATATTGATTGAGTCGATGATTTTATCCCTTAGACCCCTACAATACAAAAAAGTGTGGTTGAACGCTTCTTTGTAATATTTTTTAGCCCACCTATTTCCTTTTTTACACAACTCTTCACAGACTTCACTCAACTCATCCCATGTTTTCAAGACTTTCATGAGATAATGTAACTTGCTAAGTTATATAAAGTTAATTGTTGTATCAAAGATGTTGGGTCAATATAGTCAAAGATGGCGAGGTAGGTTATAACTGTTCTATTTTTTGTTGACAACCTCGACCTTCGGCATGGAGTCGGCAGGGTGTGTAAAAAAAGAAACAGTTATAAACAACCTCGCCTTCCTTGACGATATTGACACGAACCATGTCTAAATGGTAAGGGTTATATACTTTGACAACTACGACACATCATGCTTAAAAAGTTGAAAACCATCTTTAGAGAAGAAATAAAAGAGGTGCAAGATGCAATACATCAAGCAAAGGATGACCTCGAAAGTGGCAAAGTGGAAGAATGGCTTTCAGAGGAGTTGAAGAAGGAGGTAGAGCAATATTATAACCTCGTCGGTCCCGACAAACCAGATTGGTTAGAAGATGTTTATTTGATCGGATTGGCTTGGAAGCATTATATCACTAAGCCCGAAAAACCTCTTTTCGTCGAGGTCGAGTATACGGGTGGTAAAACGAAATACACCATTCATTACGATGCGATTGAGCAACACATCCTCAAAAAATTCTGTGTCATACGCTATGTAACGCTCTGGATCTGGAATGGTAAACAGTTTGTCGAAAACAAGGGTGAAATCGAGGCTGAGATAAAAAGAATTCTTCAGAGCTACGGAATCACAGATGACAAAAAGATACAATCTATTATAAATGAAATAATGTTTAGATTAAATTACACCAACTTTGCCAGAGATTACCCATTCAACCCATTCAAAGTTATACCGTGCAAAAACGGTGTTTTCGTTCCGAATCACGGTCTCTATCCCCATTCACCGGGATTCTTAAACAGTTTCTGCATTAATGCCAACTACGACCCTAACGCCAAATGCCCTAAGATTGACAAGTTTATCAGTGAGATCGTGCATGAGAAAGATAGACAGATACTCTACGAAATACCAGCGTTGGCGATCATGCAAGCAAACGACCGCTTTCAAGTGGCATACATGCTTGTCGGCTCTGGCTCGAATGGCAAATCAACTTACTTGCGACTGATAACAACATTTCTTGGTCCGCAGAATGTTTCGAATATAGCATTACAGGAATTGACCGACAGATTTAGACCAGCTCAGATTGTTGGTAAATTGGCGAATATATATGCAGATATCCCGTCAAAGCCAATAAAATATACTGGTATGTTCAAAATGTTGACCGGTGGTGACAGAATAACATTAGAGAAGAAATACAAAGACCCATTTGAGTATACTAACAAAGCTGTGTTCGTATTTAGTGCAAATGAGCTTCCTGAAGTGAACGACATAAGTTACGCTTTTTGGAGGCGTTGGATAGTTGTGCAGTTCCCAAACAAGTTCAGCAAGAATACAAACTTGATAAATGAGCTCACAACGGATGAGGAATTATCTGGATTCTTGAACAAAGTGATTCACGCAATGAATCTTATAGAACTTAGGGGGGAGATAACGAAAACCGATGAGGTCGAGAAAATAATGGAAGAGTGGTTCTGTCGCTCGAACCCAGTTTACGCATTCATTAAGAATTGCATCGAGAAAGACAGTGATGTTACAACGAGCAAAGATAGTGTTTATGATGCTTACATTTGTTTTTGCAACTTACACAACTACAACACTCTTCCAAAAAACAAGTTTGCCATGGAGTTACAAAGATACATTCCTGTACGGCAGACACGCCCAAAAATTGAAGGTGAGAGGGTAATGGCTTGGCAAGGTATCAAGCTAAAGTGTCATGAATGCCAAGAAGATTGCGAAATGAAAGAGAAACCAATTGTTGGCATCGGATACAACCAAACTAGTCTTACTAATCTTGCTGAGAAGGATTGGGATTTGGATGATGTTTTGGGAGGTGATTAAATGATCTGCCCACACTGCGGTAGGAGATTGTATAAGTGTGATGTCGAAGTTGTTTCTACATACTTAATGTTCACAGATCCAACCGTCCTAGAGAAAAAGGAAGCGTTTTGCAGGTACTGTGGGACAAAGCTGGGGGAGAAGAAATTCGTCGATGTCAACGACCTAAATATAGGCGTGCGAGAGAACAAAGCCCTTGAAGTCGAAGTCAATGGCGAACGCAAGGTTCTCCCGCCGAAAGAGGCGATGTTCCTGCTTAGAGCGGGGAAGGCGAAGCTGGTCAGGGTGATCTCCGAGAGAAGGAGCTCGCGAGGAGAGAATTTTGATGAGGGGGTGAGGGAGTAATGCCTAAGGTTAGGTGTCCTGTTTGCGGAAAGGTTCTACACTTTGACACGTGGATTGAATTTTTTGCACATTTCATGGAAGAACAGGGGTATGAGTATGATTTTAATAAGAGGGTTTGGGTGAAAAAGGAGGAAAGATCATGACTAACTATAACAGAGTAACTCGTTTTCGAGAGGCGTGGGTTTGGCTCAAGGAGGAGGAAAAACTATATGCTCAATTTTTGAAGGGATATCACCCAATCATCCACTTGTTCTGTGGAAAATCATCGCTCGGAGATGTAAGAGTTGATCGTGAGGATTTCCCAAATGTGACTCACCGAATCGAGATTAAACCTTCGAAGAGCTACAAATTGCCATTTGACGATAAGAGCTTCGATGCTTGTATATTTGACCCTCCTTGGATCAACCCATACTTCGCATGGACCGCATGGGAAGTTCCGAGGATCACGAGAAGGCGCATTGTCGCCATAACTGGTGTTCATTGGTGGGAGCCGCAAGAGAAAGGTTGGAAGCTTACCAAGTTATATGTGCTCAAGCGGATATCCCCTATCATCAAGCTGGTGTTCGTGTATGACTTTGTGAATCAGACCTTGGGGGTGGTATAGTGTTCAAACTGTACGAGCTAATAAAAGATAAGAAGGAGGAGAAACCTGGGTGGAAGATTTACAAAGGAATCCGTTACAGGGTTGAATACTACAAAAAAGGAACGGTAAAATCAATCATAATCATCTGCCCGAGGTGTGGCAAGCCTGGTAACTTGACACGTTTAACTTGGAGAGGGAAGGACAGAATGAGGGTTTTCCACAAGCTTGGATATGGTACTTGTACTTTTGGCTCGACCGATCCGTGGTTTGATGTTTTGAAGGAGCTGTACTATAAAGTTAGGTGTAATGTTTTATAGGGGGGTGAGATCGTGAGCGAGGTTTGGATTAGCGAGCCAAACATGTTCGATTTCGATGAGGAGTTGCGTTGCGAGAAAACGGGTTTTTGCGAGCCAGAAAAGTGCAAGTTTCGGGATGAGTGTTGGAAGGACTTCAAGCAATAATATATCCTTATTTTTTATTACTATATTCTACTTGACCCATATCGTAATCCTTTTATACTCCTTTTGTGCTACTATCGTATGGTGGTTGTATGACGGAGTTGATAGATAGGCCTTGGCAGGCCTACAACATCGATGTCCTGGAGAAGTACAAGGGGGGTATAAAGTCAGATGTAGAAGTGATCAAGGAGAACGAAGAACTCGTTCATGCAAAAATAGCCAACTTCGAAGTCGCAATAAAGATGGGGGTCGAAGGAGAGGTGCTTGCGAAGTGCACATGCGACGAATACGGACCAGAAAAGCCATGTTGGCACATAGTAGGAGTTTACAGAAAGGCGTTCAAGCCGAAGCTCGAAGAAGACTACATTAAAAAGTTGCTCGAGGAAGACAAAAAGGAGGAAGAAAAGGAGGTGAAAGTTGTAGAGAGAGAAGTTGTGTCAGATCTATACGCAAAAATGAAGAAACAGCTCTATGGCAAGCTTGTAGTTTTGTTTGGAAGACCGATGGTGGGAAAAACTACTTTTGCAATGAAGTTCGCCAAGGCTTTCCTAAATGTAGCGTTGCTGAAAATCGATAAGAACTACGATGCCAAAGCGTTTGGTCTCAAAGACGATCAAATATACGAAATCTATTCACCAAAGCAGTTGCTCTACTACATCGATAAGCTCGAGCCCAAGGACGACATGATTGTCATCGTCGACTCGATCACGAGTATGGACTCATTCTTTGTTCCAGAGGACCCAACGAAGGAAGATCCAAGGGTAAACAACAGAAGAGCCAGATTCTGTGATGCTGTGCTCCAGAGATTGCAGAAGTTCAAGCAGAAAGGTGTAGTCATCGTAATTGCTCACGAGGCCATCAAGAACTTCAAGACTGGCGAGATTGGACCGAGGATGAATGTTGTAGCTATGAGGCACGCTGACGCTCTACTGCATGCGACAATCGAGAACGGAAAGAGGAAGATAAAAAGAGTCATAGTGAGGGAAGTCGTTAAGGAGCCTGAGTTTGATGTTGAAGGCTTTTAATTCTATTTTTTGAGGTGGTGCTATGTTGGACAAGGAATACTGTTATTGGATGAGTCGATTTGGGTCCTGTTTGGACTGTAGGTATTTCGAGAACTGTCCAAGAGAAGATGAGGGGAGAGATAATGAGGGCGGAGACTGTTAAGATATCGGTGAACATAACTAAAAAGCAAGTAGAATTAATCGATAAGCTAGTTGAGAAAGGTATCTACGCCGATAGATCTGAGGCGGTGAGAAACGCTATTAACCTATTGATCGAAAAATACACTGGTGTCCTTCAATGAACCCAGAAATTAAGATCAGCGAAACTCTCAAAATGTTCTCGGAGTATTGCCTATTTCTCTTAAGGCTACTTGAAGAGAGAGGAGAATTACCAACGACCGCAAAAGCCAACCTAAGAGAAGTTGAGAAAAACCTCTCTGCTTGCTTAGACATCCTGCGAAAGCTCCTTTAATTTTTTAATTTTTTTATAATGTATTACACCGATATTCTAAAAAGAGTAAAGTTTATATACAGTAGGTGTTTAAGGTAGTATGGGGGTGACGGCGATGAAAAAGCCAGTTGTAGGGTTTTGCAAAATAAGTCCACAAATGTGCGGTACAATTTGGTGCGGGTTTTATTTAGCAAGTATCAGGCATTGTGTAATTAGCAACAAAGCAGTACTAGTGCTTGAGCCACTGCCATACTACTATAAACCCGTATACAACTGTAACTGTGCACTTGAAATTGTCTGTAAACTCCTTGACAGTAACATAACAGTGATTGCAGAATTTGAGGAAGGTGAGAGCAGAACAGGGCTACATTGGGTTAAGCTACATACAAATGGTTACAACGTGCTAAGGCTTACACAAATTGCACCATCTCCAGTGCTGAAAAGTGCTGATGCAGAATGGGTCGAAGATACACCGTACGGTAAAGTTATCTACAGTGCAGTAGGTTACATAATCTCAATTAGTCATAGTGAGGAAACTGAGGTCGAGGAAATCCCCATTATCAAAACAGTATTCAGGAGTACATTGGAAAAATTGGTTTCAGAGAGTAAGGCAGAGATTGTAAACAAAGACGACACTTTTGTAACATACAAAATAACTGACGAAGAACTGGCAGAAACAGTTAAAAAGTACATTGGCGACGGCGTCGTCGTAAAGTCTAATGTACCTAAGCATATTCTAGAGCATACAACTGTCATTCCTCTCTAATTTTTTTTTTT
>Ga0190303_1000191_pt1 | contig 25772 bp, 17 predicted proteins | sample 48700701_MG_FD_161672 | JGI IMG/M metagenome (GOLD analysis project Ga0190303, IMG submission 161672) | Hydrothermal vent sediment bacterial communities from Southern Trench, Guaymas Basin, Mexico - 4870-07-0-1_MG | ecosystem: Environmental > Aquatic > Marine > Hydrothermal vents > Sediment ... | reverse complement strand
GAAGTAGCAGCCTCTGCCGAAGCTGCTACTTCTGGTTATTGGATATTATTACCTTGCTATATAATCATTTTATATTATGCAATTGCAGGACATAAATTAGGCTTGAAGAAATAGAAAACATTATAATACAAAAAAGCCTCGCTAATAGCGAGGCTTTTTTGTATTCATTTAAGTTGTGTATAATTAAGCTATAGAAACTCTTTTAAAGTCAATTACATCAACATCACCAACAGAGCTAACATACTCAGCAACTGTTTGTTTTTCGTTTTTAATAAAAACTTGGTCAAGCAAACATTGTTCAGTATCTAAAGTTGTATTGTCAGAAATAAATCTTTCAATTTTCCCAGGAATAATTCTATCCCAAATTTGTTCAGGTTTTCCTTCGGCTTTTAACTGTTCTTGTAATCTAGTTTTTTCTTGCGCAATAACTTCATCAGTTAATTGAGCTCTAGAAATATAAGTAGGTACATTTTTAAGTGTTTTACCTAATCTACCTAGCTCAATATTATCTTTTTCAATTACAGCAATTCTTGCTTCTGTTTCTGAAGCAATATATGCAGGGTCAAAATCTTTGTAAGATAAAATTGAAGCTCCCATTGCAGCAGCTTGCATAGAAAGGTCTTTGGCTACACCAGCAACACCTTCAATAGTAGAAGATAATGCAGTAATAGCAGCAATTTTGTTACCAACGTGAATGTATGAACCTACAAATGCACCAGTAACTTTTTCAAAAGCACTAATTTCTAATTTTTCACCAATTACTCCAGTTTGCTCAATTAATTTTTCACCAACTGTCATTCCTCCAAAATCAGCACTTAAAAAGTCTTCTTTTGAATCGCAGTTTACTGCAATTGTAGCAAATTTAGTTGCTAAAGCAACAAAATCGTCGTTTTTAGCCACAAAATCAGTTTCACAGTTTAATGAAATGATAACACCAATGGTGTTTTCGTCATTTACTTTTGCGATAACAGCACCTTCAGAAGTATCTCTGTCAGCTCTTTTATCAGCAACTTTTTGTCCTTTTTTACGTAAAATACTCACTGCTTTGTCAAAATCTCCTTCTGCTTCAACAAGTGCATTTTTACAGTCCATCATACCAGCTCCGGTAGACTTTCTTAAAGTGTTTACTTCTGCGGCTGTAATTTTTGCCATTTTATTTGATATTTTTGTTGAATATTAAGTATTCAACTATGAAACATTAATTATTTTTTTATTGCTGCTTTAGCTTCAGTTTTTTCAACTTTAGCTTCAGTTGCTTTTTCTTTACCAGCTTTTCTTTCTGCTAATCCTTCAGCAATATCTTCAATAACAAAGCTTAAAACGCTATCAATAGATTTTGAAGCATCATCATTTGCAGGAATTACATAGTCTATACCTCTTGGGTCAGAGTTTGTATCAACCATTGCGAAAATTGGAATATTTAATTTTTTTGCTTCAGCAATTGCAATGTGTTCTTTTTTAACATCAACTACAAAAATAGCACCTGGTAAACGAGTCATATCAGTAATTGAACCTAAGTTTTTTTCTAATTTCTCTCTTTGACGATTGATTTGTAATTTTTCTCTTTTTGAAAGTGCATCAAAAGAGCCATCTAATTTCATTCTATCAATAATAGCCATTTTTTTAACAGCTTTTCTAATAGTAATAAAGTTAGTTAACATACCACCTGGCCATCTTTCTGTGATGTAAGGCATGTTTACACTTTCAGCTTTTTCAGAAATAATTTCTTTTGCTTGTTTTTTTGTAGCTACAAAAAGGATTTTTCTACCTGAAGTTGCAATTTTTTTCAAAGCTTCAGCAGCTTCTTCTATTTTCGCCTGAGTTTTGTAAAGGTCAATAATATGAACACCGTTACGCTCCCCATAAATGTAAGGAGCCATGTTTGGATCCCATTTTCTAGTAAGGTGTCCAAAGTGTACACCTGCATCTAATAATTCTTTAATTTCAATATTTGTCATCAGTATTTAGTTTACGTTCCGTTGAGTTAGCAATAGGGAAGTAGCGAATAATCGATCTTCCCTATTTGGATGCTAAACTTTTACCAGTCATTGACTGATCAACGACAACTTTGTTTTAATTTTAATTTCAATGAACCACCAAATAAATTGGTGAAACAATTCACAAGTACGATTAACGTTTTGAGAATTGGAATTTTTTTCTTGCTTTCTTTTGACCGAATTTTTTACGTTCAACCATTCTTGGGTCTCTTGTAAGTAATCCTTCTGGTTTAAGAATAGTTCTATTTTCTGGATCTAACTCAACTAATACTCTAGAAATAGCTAAACGAATTGCTTCAGCTTGTCCAGTAATACCACCACCAAAAACGTTAACTTTAATATCAAATGCTTCAGCATTATCAGTTAAATTTAAAGCTTGCATTACTTTATATTGTAAATGTGAAGTAGTAAAGTAGTTTTTAAAATCTTTTTTATTAACGGTAATATTTCCTTTACCTTCAGAAACATAGATACGCGCTACGGCCGTTTTTCTTCTACCTATTTTGTGTATTGTATCCATTATTTAAGATCGTTAAGGTTAATAGTTTTAGGTGTTTGTGCAGTTTGTTGGTGTTCAGTTCCAGCATATACATACAAGTTTCTGTATAAAGCACTTCCTAATTTGTTTTTTGGTAACATCCCTTTTACTGCTTTTTCAACAAGACGTGTTGGGTCTTTTTCAAACATTTCTGTTGCAGTTAATGATCTTTGTCCTCCTGGATAACCCGTGTGACGAATGTAAGATTTGTCACTCCATTTTTTCCCAGATAATGTAATTTTCTCTGCGTTGATAACCACTACATTGTCTCCACAATCTACGTGAGGAGTGTAATTTGGCTTGTATTTACCTCTAATTAGCATCGCTATTTTAGAAGCTAGACGACCCAACGTTTGGCCGTCTGCATCAACTAATACCCACTCTTTAGTAACGGTATTTTTGTTAGCTGATACTGTTTTGTAACTTAATGTATTCACAATTAAATTCTTTGTTATAGTTAAACATTTATTTTTGCTCCCTAAAAAGGGAGTGCAAATGTACAATTTAATATTTATATAACAAACAGTAAGTTAGGTGTATTTTTAAAGGAATTTAGGTAATTTTTTATTCAAAAAAAGTTAATGTAAAAAAGGGTATAATAGTTATAAATAAACGAAGTTATAATACTTGAAATTTAATCTAATGTTATTCATAATTAATGTTTGATTTTTAATCCTTCATTTTTAAATAAATTAAAAGCTGTTTGGTAGTAAGAAATTGTTTCTTTTAGAAATAATGAATCTGTTTTTTGAAGTGTTAATTCATTGTTTTGTTTTTCCCATTTATAAAAATTGTGATTTTTCTGACTGTCTAATATTAACAATTTATCACCTTTTAAAAGTCCTAATTTTCTATGATTTGCAATTAAAGCTCTTTCGTCTTTTGGTTGCATTTTAGAAATATCTTGCCCAAACATATTCGTTTTGTAACTCCAATTTAAGTAACCAAATAGAGTTGGAAATAGATCTATTTGAGAGCTTAACTTACTAACTTCTTGAGGTGTTTCACCTTTTAAATTATATATAAATGCTGGAACATGATATTTTTCTACATTAATTTCCGACCTACCAGCACTATATGCACAATGGTCTGATACAATTACAAAAACAGTATTTTTAAACCACGGTTTGTTTTTGGCTTCTTTAAAAAACGTTTCAAAAGCCAAGTTTATATATTTTAAAGCGCCATCTCTATTTGTGCCTGAAGGAATATCTATTAAACCATCTGGATAGGTGTATGGTTTATGATTTGTGCTTGTCATTATAAAATTGAAAAAAGGTTTTTGAAGTTTGTACATTTCATCAGCTTCTTTTAAAACTTTATTATATAAGTCGCCATCACATATACCCCAAGCATTTTCAAAAGTGACTTCATCATCTATAATTTGACTTCTTTTTGTAGGTAATTCATTATTTAAACGATGTTTCTTTTTTCTATCAACAATATCAAAACCATTGTTTGAAAAGAAGTTATTCATATTATCAAAATGACCATCACCACCATAAAAGAAAGTACGCGTATACCCTTTTTGTTTAAAAACTTCCCCAATAGTAAATAAGTTATCGTTATTTTTACGTTTCACAATGCTTCTACCTGGTGTTGGAGGAATGCAAAGAACAATTGCCTCCATACCTCTAATTGTTCTGGTTCCGGTAGCTTGTAAATTGGTAAAAAATATGGATTCTTTAGCTATTGAATCAATTGCAGGGATTAAATTTTTGTTGCTTCCAAAACGTTTCATAAATGAAGTGCTGACACTTTCTAGCCCAATAAAAATTACATTTGGTTTTTGTTCTTCCCCTTCATTAAAAATAGTTCTTTTTATGCTTTTTCTTGTGTTAATTAAACTATCGTTTTTTGCTGTAACTAAATTTCTGACATTTTTATAAGCAGTGCTAGTTGGTAAAGTTTCATAAAAATCATTATAATCCAATTCGTTACTGTTATAAGCTGCGAAAAAAGAGTAAATACCCGATTTTGTTATTTCATTTTCGAATTGATTTGAAAATATTTCAGTTTGTTTGTTATCTACATATAAATGAAAGCTACTTAATATAAAAATCCAAAAAGCAGCTGGAATTATTTTTGTTGTGAATGAATCAGAATTATTAAAAGTAAACTTAAATGCATTTTTATTTTTTGCTGTTTTTATTGATAAAAAAGTAATTAAAAGTAATATACCAAGAATTAGAGGTAATGGAAATGTTTGATTTATATTTTGAACAACTTCATAAGTGTATAATAAATAGTCAACAGCAATAAAATTAAATCTTCGTTGATATTCCTCCCAAAAAGTTAGTTCAGCTAAAAATGAAAATATCATAATAAAAAGAACCAATGCGTATGCAAATTTTGTAAGTATTTTATCAATAATACTACCGTAAAATCGTTTTGGAATTAAAAGTAAATAGATGGAATAAAAAGCCATAGTATAAGAGAGGCATCCTATATCAAACAAAAAACCTAAGCTAAAAATTTTGAATAAGTTTAAGAAAGAAAACTCAAGTTCGTTAAAAGACCAACTATAAAGTGTAAGCCTAATAACAAATGCAAATATTAAATATGTAGCTGCAAATGTTTTTACTAATGAAAACCGTTTAGGAAATAGTAATTTTATCATGAATTTTTTAATGTGCTTCTAACCAATTTTGTCCTTTACCTAAGTCTACTGTTAACGGAACTGAAAATGTATAGGCATTTTCCATTTCTGCAATAATTAATGGTATTAAAGTATCAATTTCTGTATTAAGCATGTCAAAAACCAATTCATCATGAACTTGCAATAGCATTTTAGATTTATAATTACCTTCAACTAATAGCTTGTTAATTTTAATCATTGCAATTTTAATAATATCAGCTGCGCTCCCTTGTATAGGTGCGTTTACAGCATTTCGTTCATCTGCAGAACGTACAATGGCATTTTGTGAATTGATGTTCTTTAAATATCTACGTCTGCCTAAAATAGTTTCAACATAACCGTTATCACGAGCCAAATCTACTTGGTTTGCAATGTATTGTTTTAGTTTTGGAAATGTTTTATAATAATTATCTATTAACTCTTTGGCTTCGGCTCTAGATTTGTTTAATTGCTGTGCTAATGTAAATGTACCTTGCCCATAAATAATACCAAAGTTTACAGCTTTTGCATCTCCACGTTGTTCTTTAGTAACTTCGCTTAATTCAACATTAAAAACTTTTGCCGCAGTTGATGCGTGAATATCTTCACCTCTTTTAAAAGATGCTATCATACTTTCATCATTACTTAAAGCAGCAATAATTCGAAGTTCTATTTGTGAGTAATCTGCAGCTACTAACGTGTAATTTTCATTTCTTGGGACAAATGCTTTTCTAACTTGCCTACCTCGTTCTGTTCTAATTGGAATATTTTGAAGATTGGGATTGTTAGAGCTTAATCTACCTGTTGCGGCTACTGCCTGACTGTAGGTTGTGTGAATTCTACCAGTATTTTTGTTTAGCTCGTTTGGTAAAGCATCAACATATGTATTTTTTAATTTTACCAAACCTCTCCACGCTAAAATATCTTTAACAATTTGATGTTTTGGAGCTAATTTTGATAAAATTTCTTCTCCTGTTGCGTATTGACCAGTTTTTGTTTTTTTAGGTTTATCAACTAGTTTTAAATGTTCAAATAACACATCGCCTAATTGTTTGGGTGAAGCTAAATTAAATTCAATTGTAGCTTCAGTATAAATACTTTTTTCTAATTTTTGGATGTCTTCAGTCAATTTTTCGGATAAAGAATTTAAAAATTCAGCATCCATTTTAATACCTTCTAGCTCCATTGAAGCCAATACTTTTAGTAATGGTATTTCAATTTCGAAGTACAATTTAGTTAGGTTAGATGTTTCTAAATCTTTTTCAAAAATCGCTTTTAATTGAAAAGTTAAATCTACCAATTCAACAACGTAATCTGCTTGATTTTTTAATGCTATTTCTCGTATAGAAAGTTGATTTTTACCTTTTCTTCCAATAATAGATTCTAAACTTTTAGGTTGGTAATTTAAATAAGTTTCAGCAAGTACGTTTAGTCCATGGCGCATATCTGGATTTAGTAAATAATGTGCCAACATGGTATCAAATAGGTTTCCTTTTACTTGAATAGCATAGTTGTTAAGAATTTTAATTTGATGTTTAATGTTGTGGCAAATTTTCCCAATTTCTTTGCTCTCAAAAAACGCACGAAATTCTTCTAAAATTACTTTTGCTTCATTTTTAGGGATGGCTACAAAATATCCTTTTCCTTTTTCATATGAAAATGAAACACCTATAATTTCAGCTTCAAAAGTATTTGTTCCAATAGTTTCTATATGAAAACTAACAGATTTTTGTAATAGTAATTTATCAAGAAATAACCTTCTTGATAAAGAGGAATTTATAAACTGATATACGTGGTTTGTGTTTTCAGAAACTTTAAATCCTGTTATTGAAATTTCATTAGTAGTAGTTTCATTTGGTGTTGAAAATAAATCGAATTGTTGTGAGATGTTTGTTATTGGTTTAGCAGTTGGAGTTTCAATTTTACCTTTTGAAGTTGCTCCATTTTCAGGATGTGATTTAAAGATTCTTGGTAAACTTTCTGCAATTCTTCTAAATTCCAATTCTTTAAAAATCTCATTGGTTTTTTCTAAATCGGGATGGTTTAATTCAAAATCTTTTTCATCAAACGTTACAGGGCAGTCTAAAATAATTGTGGCTAATTGTTTAGAAAGTATTCCAAGATCTTTGTTAGCTTCTATCTTTTCTTTCATTTTACCTTTTAGCTCATGAGTATTGGCTAGCAAGTTTTCCATACTTCCGTATTCTTTCAAAAACTTCTTTGCTGTTTTATCTCCAACACCTGGTAAACCAGGAATATTATCAACAGCATCCCCCATCATACCTAAATAATCTATCACTTGTTCTGGACGTTCAATTTCAAATTTTGCTTGTACTTCCGGAATTCCCCAAATTTCAATTCCATTCCCCATTCTTGAAGGTTTGTACATAAAAATATTTTCAGAAACTAATTGGGCGAAATCTTTATCGGGAGTTACCATATAGGTTTTAAATCCTTCTTTTTCTGCTTGTTTAGAAAGTGTTCCAATTAAATCATCTGCTTCAAATCCTTCCTTTTCAATAATTGGAATGTGCATTGCTTTTAGTATTTCTTGAATATATGGCACTGCAATTTTTATAGCTTCAGGCGTTTCTTGGCGGTTAGATTTATATTCAGGAAATGCTTCAGAACGTATGTGAGAACCACCTTTGTCAAAAGCGACCGCTAAGTGATCTGGATTTTCCCTTTTAATAACATCAAGCAAAGAATTTGTAAACCCTAAAATGGCAGAAGTATCCATTCCTTTGGAGTTTATTCTTGGATTTTTTATAAGTGCATAATAGCCGCGAAATATTAAAGCGAATGCATCTAAAAGGAAAAGGCGTTTTTGTGCTGCCATTGATTTTTTTATTGAAATTTAGATTTGAGTAAAAGTAATAAAATGAATTTTAACATTTCATTAATTAAGTAGATAAACTATTTGTAGTCGAATACAGTATATTTACCGCAATTATTTTTTATGATTAGATGGATTTTATTTATTGTAATTGTTTTATGTATAGATTTTTACGCTTTTCAAAGTGTTAAAACAGTCACTAAAAATAGAATAGCATTTGCACTTTATTGGTTAGTGTCATTTGTTGTTTTAATAAATTTTAGTTACAAAATTTCAACGTTTAATAGGTCTGATGGTTTAAGTCAATCGGTTATGTTAGCTTTTGGGTTTTTAGTTTTATCTATAACACCCAAAATAATTTCATTAGTAATTTTATTTGCTGAAGATATTTTTAGAGTTTTTAGAGGGGTGTTTAATTATTTTTCAAAAACAACTACAGCAGTATTTTTACCTGAAAGAAGAGCGTTTATAAGCAAGTTAGCATTAGGTTTAGCGGCTATACCATTTACGTCGGTTTTGTACGGAATGGTTAAAGGAAAATACAATTATCAAGTACTTAAACATACCTTATTTTTCGATGATTTACCAGCTGCTTTTGATGGATTTAAACTAACCCATATTTCAGATATTCATAGTGGAAGTTTTGATAATGCTTCAAAAATAGAACACGGTATAGATTTAATAAATGAACAAGAATCTGATGTTATTTTGTTTACGGGTGATATAGTAAATAATAAGGCTGAAGAAATGAGCCCTTGGATTTCTTATTTTAAAAAGTTAAAGGCCAACTACGGAAAATATTCAGTACTTGGGAATCATGATTATGGAGAGTATGTGAGATTTAATTCTTTAGAAGAAAAAGAAGAAAACTTTAAGGCAATAAAAGAGATTCACCCAAAAATAGGGTTTGATTTGTTGTTAAATGATAGTATTTATTTGGAGAAAGAAGGTGAACAAATAGCCATTATTGGTGTTGAAAATTGGGGAACACGATTTAAAAAGGCAGGCAATTTAAATAAAGCATCTTCAAAAATCAAAAAAGAAGACTTTAAAATTTTATTAAGCCATGACCCTTCTCATTGGGATAATGAAGTGAAAAATCATAGAAATAATTATCAATTAACATTAAGTGGTCATACCCATGGAATGCAGTTTGGTATTGAAATTCCAGGTTTAAAATGGAGCCCAGTTCAATATATTTACAAACAATGGGCAGGTATTTATAAAGAGTTTAATAGGTATATAAATGTAAATAGAGGTTTTGGATTTTTGGCTTTTCCTGGAAGAGTTGGAATATGGCCAGAAATTACTGTAATTACATTGAAAAAGAAGTAGCTATGGGTTTTTTAATATAAAATGTTACATTTGTAAGTATAGAAGATTTTATTTTTTGAAATATTGTTCGAAAAGAATATAATATTATGACAAAATTTGGAGAATTAATAGGTTCGGATATTCCTGTATTAATTGATTTTTTTGCAGAATGGGAAGATGATTCTAACGATTTGCACAGCACTTTACGCGATGTTGCGGCTGCACTAGGGGATAAAGCGAAAGTGATAAAAATTGATATTGAGAAAAACGAAACATTAGCAAATGCATTAAGAATTAAAGGAAATCCAACCTTTATAATTTATAAAGATGGTGAAATGAAATGGCGCCAATCTGGAACTCAAGATGCAAATACTTTAATCAGTTTGGTAGAACAATACGTATAGCCATTAACTTATTTTTTTAAATAAAAATCCTTTCTCAGAATAATACGCTAATACTTTAGGTAATACAAACTGTAAATTTTCTTTAGCTTTAATGCTATCATGAAATACTAAAATGCTTCCATTTTCGGTATTTCGAATTACGTTTTCTAAACATTTTTCTTTAGAGATAGAGGTGTCAAAATCAGCACTTAAAACATCCCACATAATTATTTTGTAGCCTTTTGCTCTAATTTTTTTAGCTTGAGATAAGCTTAATTTACCATATGGAGGCCTAAATAGTTTGGAATTGTGAGTTTTGAGTTTGGAATTGTAAAGTTCTTTTTCTGCTAATTCTACATTATTTAAGTAAGTAGCCAATTTAGTTTTTGAACCTTTTAAATGGTTATTTGTATGATTGCCAATAGCGTGACCATGCTCAATTAATTTTTGAAAAATTTTAGAATTTTCCTGTGCATTTTTACCAATGCAAAAAAAGGTAGCTTTCGCATTGTATTTTTTAAGTTGCCTTAAAACCCACTCAGTAATTTCGGGAGTTGGACCATCATCAAAAGTTACGTAAATTACTTTTTCTTTTTTTGAAAAACTCCAAACCCAATGCTTAAAAAAGAATTTAATTAGGTTTGGAGTTTTTACTAAATAAGGTTTCATCTGCTTATTGTTATTGTTTTTTTAATTGTCAGATGGAACATCAAAAATTCACGATTCCTCTTTTTATTAAAAATTTAGAGAGATATTTCATCTATTCTTCAGTCATTAAAAAATCAAACAACTTTAAATATTCAATATATTCATCTTTTACAGCTGTTGCATATTCTTCACTGTCAAAACGTATAGTTGTTTTAACAATTTGATCGTACATTAATAAACTACGCTCAACCTGATTAAATACACTTTCAATTTCATATTCATCAAATTGGCTGTAATAGGTTAGGTTTTCTTGTAATACAGTTTTTAATTCGGAAGCTAATTTTTGAGCTTTTTCACTTTTATCTAAGTTATAATATAAATCTATATAAGAAATTAACATGCTGTAATGCCCAAATTTATGTACTGGCATTTTTTCTAAAGAAATGTCTAAAATTTCCTCGGCTTTTTCTAATTGATTTTCTTCGATTAAAGTTTTTGCCAAGCGTTCCATGTTATTACGGTATGAAACTGAGTTTTTTCTAGTCTCAGGATCTAAATAAATATTATCATCAGTAATATTTCTCCAATCCCAATTCTTTACATTTTTGTACATAATATCGGTGTTAATTCGTCCCATTTCAAAGAAATTTCCATCATTTGGAGTTCTAATAGGAACAAATCTGTACGCCATACCATCTAATTGTAAATAATCTTTTAGCCAAATATATTCTTCATCAGCTTGTGCGCCACCAGTAAAGTAAATTGGTTTTTCCCAATTGTTATTGGCTAAAATATCGAGCATTAGAATTCTGTTTTTAGAAAGCATACTGGCAACTTCAATATCAATATATGGTACAATTAAGTGAGCATCTTTTTGAGCTACTATGCCATTTCTTAACACAGTTTCTTTATCAACAGGAATTCTAATTTTATTTGTTGGTAATACTTTTTCTGGAATTCCATCATCATCTAAATCATAAAAAGTTATTTCTCTATCACTTTCAATCCATCTCATAAAATAATTAATGTCAACAACTGAATCTTTTAATTGAGGGAAAATTTCTTCATAATAATATGCAACATCTAAGGTTCCTAGTTTGTATTTATCATGTGTTAATTGAGAAGGAATAGGGTCAGCTTCATATGTTTTACGCTTCATTTGATCTATATACCAATCGGTTTGAAAAAGACTGGTGTTAATCAATTTCATATCGGTTCTATAATCTTCAACTTCTTGCATATACCAAAGCGGAAATGTGTCATTATCACCAATAGTAAATAATATGGCATTTGGTGCACAAGAATCTATATAAGCTTTCGCATTTAAATGAGAAGTATATCGATTAGATCTATTGTGGTCATCCCAGTTTTCAAAAGCCATTAATGTTGGCACGGCTAATAGTGCGATTAATGAAACTCCAATTGCGATAGCGTTTTTATTAGCGTACTCTTTTAGTTTTTCAAACAATGCTAAAACTCCAAAACCTACCCAAATAGCAAAAATATAAAAAGAGCCTACAACTGCATAATCACGTTCTCTTGGTTCAAAAGGTTTGGGGTTTGTATAAAAAATAATAGCTAAACCAGTAAACGCAAAGAAAAGTAGTAACGTATAAAAATCGTTTTTGCTATTTTTTAGATGAAATAGGAGTCCGATGATACCTAATAATAATGGGAGAAAATAATACGTATTTCTACCTTTGTTATTTTTTACATCGGAGGGTAAATTAGATTGTGTTCCTAAATGTAATTCATCAATAAATTTGATACCGCTAAGCCAATTCCCATCTTGTAAATCTAGTTGACCTTGTTCATCGTTTTGTCTTCCAACAAAATTCCACATAAAGTATCTTCCATACATGTAGCCAAACTGAAAATCAACCATAAATCGAATATTCTCAATAAATGTTGGTCGTCTTTTACTATTTTGAGGAATGCCTGCAATAGATTTGTAGTTTTTAATTACACCAGCATCTGTACTTACCATTCTTGGAATAAATCCTTTGTGTTTACTGTTCCAATTTGGTAATGCGTTTTTGTAATTATTTACAATTACGTATTTATTTGTTTGTTCGTCCTTTTCATATTTTGGCTTGTCGTCTCTTGTAGGGTTCTCGTTATCTGTATCTCTATTGTAAATTAGCGAGTAATAAGTATCGTAAAACACATTGGCATCTCCATACTGTTCACGATCGTAATACGCTAATAATTCGCGGGCACTTGAAGGGTTATTTTCGTTGATTGTTGTGTTAGCATTTGCTCTAATTGGTAACATTAACCAGCTTGAAAACCCAATCATAATAAATAATACTGATAAGATTAGTGTATTTGCACCAGCTAATTGTTTTTTGTGAGTATAATTTATTCCGAAGTAAAAGGCGGCAACTAAAGCTATAGCTGCAATAATACTTCCTGAATTAAAAGGCATTCCAATAGAATTTACAAAGAATAGTTCTAAAGCACTAAAGTATCTTAAGGTATAGGGGAATAACATTTTAAATACAAATACCAATACTAATATTGAAACTATGTTGGCAATAATAAATTGTTTGGTTGTTAAGTTTTTATATTTTTTGAAGATGTATAAAAATACAATTGATGGAATTACTAGAAGTGATAAGATATGAACACCAAAAGATAATCCAACTACAAAACTAATTAACAATAACCATTTGTTCCCTTGTGGTTTGTCCATTTCAGCTTCCCAGCGAAGGCCTAGCCAAAATAGTAGTGCCATTAGAAATGAAGACATGGCATACACTTCACCTTCAACTGCACTAAACCAAAAACTATCTGAAAATGTATAGGTTAATGAACCAACAACTCCGCTTCCTAAAATTGCAATGTGTGTACTTTTAGAAATTTCTACTGAATTTTTCACTACTTTTTTTGCTAAAGCAGTAATTGTCCAAAACATAAAAAGTATTGTAAATGCACTTGCTAAAGCTGACATAAAGTTTACCATTTTAGCAATTTCTGTAACTTCACTTGTAAACATAGCAAAAAATGCACCTAACATTTGAAATAATGGTGCTCCTGGCGGATGTCCAACTTCTAGTTTTACAGCAGTAGAAATGTATTCTCCACAATCCCAATAGCTTACTGTAGGCTCAAGTGTTAGTGTATAAGTTAATAATGCAATTGCAAAAGTAGCCCACCCAAAAATAGTGTTCCACTTAGAAAAGTTGAATGAATTCATAAATAATTTTTTATTGAGGCGAATTTAGTAAATTTAAACTTAAATATTGAATGTTAGAACACTAGGAAGGTTTAATAAAGTATTAAAGTGTTGTTAAAGTTGGTTTTGAAAAAAAAAGCTAATTTTATTTGCTGAATTAAAACTTTGCATTAAATTTGCAGCCTTAAATTGACCTATGGTGTAATGGTAGCACTCCGGTTTTTGGTATCGTCAGTCAAGGTTCGAGTCCTTGTAGGTCAACAAAAAAGCTTCAACTACAAGTTGAAGCTTTTTTAATTTATATTGTTAGAGCAATTATATTTTAAAAGTAATTACCGGTAATTTAGCATGGTTCGCTAAATCTTCACCTATACTTCCTGTAAATAAATGAGCTAAACCACGTCTTCCACTTGTGTTTAGTATAATTACATCGGCATCAATTACATTTGCAAAATTAAGAATACCAGATTCTACAGAAACATCATTGTAAATATTTAAGGTGTAATCTCCTAAATCAAATTCGTTAATAAAATTTCTAATGGCATCACTAGATTCTTTAGTAGTTTCAAAATTATGAATTGTATTTATTTTTAGCAGATGCAATCTTGAATTAAAAAGTGATGCGAAATTTAAAATATTTTGAAAAGCTACTTTACTTTTTTTCTCAAAATTAGAAGCAAAAACAATATTTTCAATTTTAAAATTATCAACTTCACGTTTAATTACAAGTACTGGAATTTTTGAATTTCTAACAACTTTTTCAGTATTAGAACCTACCAACATTTCTTCAAGGCCAGAGGTTCCTTGAGACCCCATAACAATTAAATCAGCATTTTGTTTTTTACTTTCATCAATTATACCGTCATAAGCTTTGTGAAATTGTACTGAATCTTTAACTTCTACACCGTCAAAAAAAGATAATTTTTTAAAATCCTCAAATTTTTCATGGGCTCGTTTTAAAAACAACAGAGTAGTTGGCGCATTACTAGTATTTCCATAGCTAGAAGGATCAACAACACCTGTTGGTAATTCAAGCATATGTAATAAAAATATTTTTGAATTTGTAATTTTTGCAATGTCTGTTGCTACTTTTGCAGCGTATTTTGCTTGTTCCGAAAAATCGATAGGGACTAGTATATTTTTCATAAAAATTTGTTGTAAAGATTTATTATGCTGAAGGTAAAGTTAATAATTTTAAATTAAATGAAGAATGAATTTTCATCAATTAAAAAAATGTTACTATATTTGCATCGAATTAGGGCAATTTAGAAGATAGGAGGGGACGTTAAGTCCCCTCTTTTTATACAATTATGGATAAAGAAAAAATTAAAAATTTGCTGAAAGATGCTCTTAATGAAAACAAGTCATTGTTTTTAATAGAATTAAAATTCTTAGCAGATAATAAAATTTATGTTGAAGTTGATGGTGATAATGGTGTGTCATTAAAAGAATGTATTAGAATTAGCCGAGCAATTGAACATAATTTAGATAGAGAAGAAGAAGATTTTTCTTTAGAAGTAACCTCTCCAGATGTTGCCAACCCATTAAAAGTGAAGCGACAATACATTAAAAATATGAACCGTATTCTTGATGTAAAGAAAAAAGATAATAACAAGGTTCAAGGAACACTTAAAAGTGTAACGGATAGTGGTATTGAGCTAGAGTGGAAAGCAAGAGAGCCAAAACCAATAGGAAAAGGAAAAGTAACTGTAGTTAAAAACGAAACAATACAGTTTGACGATATTTTAGAAGCAAAAGTGAAAATAATATTTTAATAAAGACGATGCATGGAAAATTTAGCATTAATTGAATCATTTTCAGAATTTAAAGGAGATAAAAATATAGATAGAGTTACGCTAATGGCGATACTTGAAGAAGTTTTTAGAGCTGCTTTAAAAAGAAAATTTGGATCAGATGATAACTTTGATATCATTATTAATCCAGATAAAGGAGATTTAGAAATTTGGCGAAACAGAGTTGTTGTAGCCGATGGAATGTCTGAAGATGATAATGAAGAAATTGAACTTTCTGAAGCTCAAAAAATTGAGCCAGATTTTGAAATTGGAGAAGACGTATCAGAAGAAGTGAAATTAATTGACCTTGGAAGAAGAGCAATTTTAGCATTACGCCAAAACTTAATTTCAAAAATTTATGAACACGACAGTACTAATACATTTAAACACTTTAAAGAATTAGAAGGAGATATTTATAGTGCAGAAGTTCACCATATTCGTCATAATGCAATTATTTTATTAGATGATGAAGGGAATGAAATAGTATTGCCAAAAAGCGAACAAATCCGTTCAGATTATTTTAGAAAAGGAGATTCAGTTAGAGGTATAATTAAAACAGTAGAACTTAGAGGAAACAAACCTGTAATAATATTGTCAAGAACATCACCAGAATTTTTAGTTAAATTATTTGAACAAGAAATTCCTGAAGTTTTTGATGGTTTAATTACTATTGAAAAAGTTGCTAGAATACCTGGAGAAAAAGCAAAAGTAGCCGTAGATTCTTACGATGATAGAATTGACCCAGTAGGTGCTTGTGTTGGTATGAAAGGATCTCGTATTCATGGAATTGTTCGTGAGTTAGGAAACGAAAATATAGATGTATTAAATTACACAAAAAACACACAACTATTTATTGCAAGAGCATTAAGCCCTGCAAAAGTAGTATCAATGAAAATTCATGAAGAAGAAGGAAGAGAAGATGGTAAAAAAGGTAGGGTAGACGTATTTTTATTACCAGAAGAAGTCTCAAAAGCAATTGGGAAAAATGGTGTAAATATTAGATTAGCATCTCAATTAACTGGTTTTGAATTAGATGTACAACGTGAAGGTGTAGAAGCTGAAGATGATGTTGAATTAACAGAATTTTCTGATGAAATTGAAGCTTGGGTAATTCAAGAATTCAATAAAATTGGTTTAGACACTGCTAGAAGCGTATTAGAAAAAGATGTGACTGAACTTTTAAAGAGAACTGATTTAGAAGAAGAAACTATTTTAGAAGTTCAAAAAATATTAAGAGAAGAGTTTGAGGATTAATTGCTAAAAACTCAAAAATAATTGGCTAAAAATACAGTATATGGCTGACAACAAAACAATGAGACTAAACAAAGTATTACGAGAATTAAACATTTCGTTAGATAGAGCTGTTGAGCATTTAGCAGGCAGTGGTGTTGAAATTGAAGCAAGACCTACAACAAAAATATCTAATGAGGAGTACGAAATACTTTTGGATGGTTTTCAAACTGATAAAAGTAAAAGAGTAGCTTCTAAAGAGGTAAGCGAAGAAAAGCGAAAAGAAAAAGAAGCAATTAAAGTTGCTCTTGAAGAAAAGCTAGAACAAAAGCGCCTTGAAGAAGAAGCTAAAAGAGTAGTTGTTAAAGCCAAAGCTGAAAAATTAGAGTTTAAAACAGTTGGGAAAATTGAAATTGAGCAAAATGAGACTGAATCTTCGAAAGAAGAGCCAAAAGTTGCTGAAGTTGAAGAAAAACCAATTGTTGAAGAAAAACCAGAAGTAGTAGTTAAAAAGCCTACGCCAATTAAAGAAGCTAAAGTTGAAGCCCCAAAAGTAGAAGAAGTTAAGGAGGGAGCGCCTAAAGCTGTTGAGAAAAAGGTAGAGCAATCAAAAGTTGTAAAGAAAGAGGTAAAACAATCAGCTAAAAAAGAGAGAGAAAAAGAAGTTGTAAAAGAGGAAGTTAAAGCTAAAGAAGTTGCTGAAATACCTAGTACAATTACAACCAAGTATAAAAAGTTAGACGGGCCAAGAATTACGGGTAAAACAATTGATTTAAAACAATTTGAAAAACCTAAAAAGAAAAAGCCAGAAGCTGTTGTTAAAAAAGCAGCTACCGATGCTAATAAAAAGAAGCGTAGAAGAATTGTTAAAAAAGCACAACCTCTTAATACAAGAAGACCAGGAGGGGCAGGTCAAAATAGACCAGGAAATAGAGGTCCTCAAAGACCAGGTGGTAGAAAACAAATTATAAAAGTTGAACCAACTGAAGCTGACGTACAAAAACAAGTTAGAGAAACCTTAGAAAAACTTCAAGGGAAATCTAAAAAAGGAAAAGGAGCTAAATATAGAAAAGATAAAAGGGATCAACACCGTCAACAAACCGAAATTGATCAGGAATTACAAGCATTTGAGAGCAAAGTACTTAAAGTAACAGAATTTGTTACTGTAAGTGAAATTGCAACGATGATGAACATACCTGTAACAGATATTATTTCGGCATGTATGTCTTTAGGAATGATGGTTACAATGAATCAGCGATTAGATGCAGAAACATTAACTATAGTTGCTGAAGAATTTGATTATACTGTAGATTTTGTAGGAGCCGAAGTTGAAGAAGCCATTGAAGGACACGTTGACACGGAAGAAGAATTAGAGTTAAGGGCTCCTATTATTACTATAATGGGACATGTAGATCACGGTAAAACATCGTTATTAGATTTTATTCGTGAAGAAAATGTAATAGCAGGTGAATCTGGAGGTATAACACAGCATATTGGAGCTTATGGAGTTGAATTAAAAAACGGTCAAAAAATAGCATTTTTAGATACACCTGGTCACGAAGCATTTACAGCAATGCGTGCTCGTGGTGGGCAGGTTGCAGATATTGTAATTATTGTAATTGCGGCAGATGATGATGTAATGCCTCAAACAAAAGAAGCAATAAGTCATGCGCAAGCAGCCGGAGTGCCAATTATTTTTGCGATTAATAAAATTGACAGACCAACTGCAAACCCAGATAAAATTAAAGAGCAACTTTCTGCAATGAATCTTTTAGTTGAAGATTGGGGTGGTAAAATTCAATCACATGAAATTTCAGCCAAAACTGGTCAGGGAGTAGATGAGCTTCTTGAAAAAGTTATACTTGAAGCAGAAATGTTAGATTTAAAAGCGAATCCAAACAAGCAAGCTTTAGGAACTGTTGTTGAAGCACTATTAGATAAAGGGCGTGGATATGTATCCACTATTTTGGTTCAAGAAGGAACTTTAAAAATTGGGGACTATATGTTGGCTGGTAAAAACAGCGGTAAAGTGAAAGCAATGTTTGATGAGCGTGGGAATAGTATGATAGAAGCAGGTCCATCAACACCAGTTTCAATACTAGGTTTAGATGGTGCGCCGCAGGCTGGAGATAAATTCCACATTTTTGAAGATGAAAAAGAAGCAAAACAAATTGCAACTAAGCGTTCTCAATTACAGCGTGAGCAATCTGTTAGAACACAACGTCATATTACTTTAGATGAAATTGGAAGAAGAATTGCCTTAGGTGACTTTAAAGAATTAAACATTATATTAAAAGGTGATGTTGATGGTTCTGTTGAAGCCTTAACAGATTCTTTCCAAAAACTTTCTACGGATGAAATTCAAGTAAATATAATTCATAAAGGTGTTGGAGCAATTACAGAATCAGATATATTGTTAGCATCAGCTTCAGATGCAATTATTGTTGGGTTTAATGTAAGACCTTCTGGAAACGCAAGAACGTTAGCTGATAATGAAGAAATTGATGTAAGAACATATTCAATTATTTACGATGCAATTAATGATTTACGTGATGCAATGGAAGGTATGCTTTCTGCAGAAATTAAAGAAGAAGTAATAGGTAATGTTGAAATTAGAGAAGTTTATAAAATTTCTAAAGTTGGAAACATTGCAGGTTGTATGGTTGTTAGTGGTAAAATATTAAGGACTTCTAAAATTAGAATTATTAGGGATAGTGTTGTTGTTCACTCTGGTGAATTAACTGCATTAAAACGTTTTAAAGATGACGCTAAAGAAGTGACAAAAGGTTTCGACTGTGGTATTCAAATTAAAAACTACAATAATATTGAAGTTGGTGATGTTATTGAAGCGTACCATGAAGTAGAGGTTAAAAAGAAGCTGAAACGAAATTAAACATAGATTTACAAAATAAAAAAAGCGTGCAATTGCACGCTTTTTTTTATATTCTGTCTTCTAAAACAATTGCACCATTAAATTTCCTTTTAATGATGTTTAATACTTTATCAGCTTCTAAACGAGTTCTAAAATTTCCTACCTGAGTTTTCCATTCAGGAGTTTTATAAATAATTTTGGTGGTATATTCAGGATATGCAACATCAAAATTTAATTTAATTTTATAGGCTTCAGTCTCATTTCCGTTAAATAACTGTATTTTATAGACAATTGAATTTTTATTTTTTTTATTAAAGTCTCTTTTTTGTTCAATAACAGTGTTGATTTTTTCACTTTCACTTTGTGAATAGATATTACCAATACCCAATATTAGGGCTAAAAATGTAGTAAAAAATATTTTTTTGGATGAAATTATCATAATAATTTAAATTTTGTTCAAATTTATAGTTTTCATTTAAATGACTATGTATTAATTTGTTATTTAGAATGAATATAAATTACATTTAACACAATTATAACATGTTGAGGTTTGTTTATAAATGCTATTTTTGTCAAATCGTTTAAAAATGACTTAAGTCATCTATTTTTAAATGAAAATATTGTACCAAACAAGAAAGAAAAGATTTTTTTTAAGTATGAAAAGTGTGAAATTACACAGTCCTTTATCAAGATTAGTCATTAACAGTCTTGCTTTCCTTTTACTTTTTTCCCTTAATTTATCGGCTCAAGAAGGCGATGTAGCAAATGGAGAGAAACTCTTCAAATCTACATGTGCAGCTTGCCATAAATTAGATAAAAAACTATTAGGCCCTGCTCTAAAAGGTATTACCGAAAAGAGAGAACAAGAATGGTTAATAGCATGGATTAAAGATAGTCCAGCGATGATTAAATCAGGTGATAAACTAGCAATTCAAGTTTTTGAAGAAAACAACAAATTGCCAATGGTAGCGAATCCTCAATTATCTGATCAAGATATTATTGATATTTTAGCCTACACAAAAGGTGAACCAGCAGCACCAAAAACTGCTCCAATTGTTCAAGAAGTTGATCCAGGAGTAGCTCGTGGAAAGAAGATTTACAAAGCTAATTGTGCAGCATGTCACAAAATGGAAGGGAATTTAATAGGCCCTGAACTTTTGAAAATTGGAGATAAGCGAGAAGCAGATTGGTTAAAACTTTGGATTAAAGACAACAATGCTTTAGTTGCTTCAGGTGATAAATTGGCAAAAGAAGTTGCTGACAGTACTCCTGCAGCAATGACTCCATTTCAACACCTTTCAGATAAAGATTTAGACGATTTGTTGAAATATTTTGCAGTAGGCGATGTTAAAAAAGTTGTTGCAACTTCTACATCAGCTAAAGAAGAAGAAATATTTAATAAGCCAGGTTTAGGTGTGTTATCAACACTTATAATAACTCTTTTAGCATTTATTTTACTTTCAATTATTGTAGCAGCAACAACAAATAAAAAAGTTGTTGAAGATGAAGAGTCTACAGTAAGCATGTTAAAAACATTAATTTTTAACCCTTTCTTACGTTTCTTGGCAATACTATTTTTCTTATTGTTAGGGGCTTGGTTACTATTTGGGTGGTTAATGCAAATTGATGTGAATGAAGGATATCAACCAATTCAGCCAATTGCATTTTCACATGCAGTACATGCTGGAGATAATAAGATAGATTGTCAATACTGTCACTCTTCTGCAAAAAACAGTAAAACATCAGGTATTCCTTCGGTAAACGTTTGTATGAACTGTCATAAATCTATTACAGAGTATAATGGAGAATTATTTGGAGATCATTCTAAAGAAGATTTAGATAATGAAATTCAAAAAATTTATGATGCTGTAGGTTGGGATAAAGACAATTTGAAATACATTGAAGGTGCTGAACAAAAGCCAATAGAATGGGTTAGAATTCACAATTTAGCAGATTTTGTATATTATAATCACTCACAGCATGTAACAATTGCGGGTATTGATTGTCAGAAATGTCACGGGCCTGTTGAAGAAATGCATGAAGTAAAACAATTCTCACCACTTACTATGGATTGGTGTATTACTTGTCATAGAGAAACTGAAGTAGACTTAACGGAAAATGGGTATTACAAAAATATTCACGATCAGTTAGCAAATAAGTACGGTGTAGAAAAAGTGACTGAAGCTCAAATGGGAGGTTTAGAATGTGGTAAATGTCACTATTAATAATAATTACCAAGTAAATAACAAAATATAAAATGGCATCAAACAAAAAATACTGGAAAAGTGTTGAAGAGCTAAAAGAAAATAGTTCTATTGTTGATACGTTAAGACAAAACGAGTTTGTTGAAGAAATTCCAACGGATGAATTTTTAGGGAACAAAGAAAACTTAGAAGCTTCATCAACAACACGTAGAGACTTTTTAAAATATGTAGGATTTACAACAGCAGCGGCTTCATTAGCAGCTTGTGAAGGTCCTGTGGTAAAATCGATTCCTTATGTAATTAAACCAGATGATATAATTCCTGGTGTTGCAGAATATTATGCAACAACAATGGCTGATGGTTTTGATTTTGCAAATGTATTAGTAAAAGTAAGAGAAGGACGTCCAATTAAAATTGAACCAAACAAAGAAGCAAACGGAAGTACAAATGCACGTGTGCAAGCTTCAGTATTATCATTATATGATAGTCTTCGATTAAAAGCACCAAAAGCTAGTGGTGCTGAAATTTCTTGGGCAGATGTAGATAGTCAAATTGTAGCAAAACTAAATGAAGTTAAAGAGGCGGGTTTGCCTGTTGCACTTTTAACAGGTACTTGTGCAAGTCCTTCAACTAAAAAATTAGTAAATAAATTAAAAGAAACATATGGTAATGTTAGCCATGTAGTATATGATGCAGTTTCAGAATCAGCAGCGTTAGATGCTTTTAATGAAATGTATGGTACAAGAGCTTTACCAGATTATAAGTTAGAAAAAGCAGACGTTATTGTTTCTATAGGTGCAGATTTCTTAGGAGATTGGCAAGGTGGAGGTTTTGATGCCGGTTATGCAAAAGGACGTGTTCCAACCCTTGGAAAAATGTCGCACCATGTTCAGATAGAATCGAATATGACGTTATCAGGAGCAAATGCTGATAAACGTGTTATGGTGAAACCATCTCAACAACATTCAGCTTTAATAAAATTATATCAGGCTGTTGTTAATGGTGTTTCAACTGAAGAGGCTACACCATTAAATATAGCAATCCAAAAAGCCGCTGCTCAAATTAAAAAGGCAGGGAGCAAAGCAGTTGTTGTAACCGGAATTCAAGATAAAAATGCACAATTATTAGCTTTAGCAATTAACAACGCTATAAATAGTGAAGTAATTGATGTTGTTGCAACAAAAAATGTTAGACACGGAAACGATGCTAGCGTTGCACAACTAATTGCAGATATGAATGCTGGAAAAATTGGAGCTGTAATTATTAATAATTCTAACCCAGTGTATTCACTACCAAATTCAGCTGAATTTGTAGAAGGGTTGAAAAAGGTAAAATTATCAGTTGCATTTTCTATGCAAGATAATGAAACAGCAAACGCTGTTCAATATGCATTAGCTACACCACATTATTTAGAATCTTGGGGTGATGTTGTTATTAAAAAAGGAAACTACAGTTTAATGCAACCAACTATTAAGCCATTGTTTAATACGCGTCAGTTTCAAGATGCTTTATTAGCTTGGACAGGTAGTACAACTACTTATTATGATTTTCTTAAAGAAAGTTGGAGTGTAGATGTTTTAAACGGCACTACTTCTTGGAATAATGCTTTGCATGATGGAGTTTTTGTTGCAGATGTTTCTGCTGAAGTTTCAGCTTTAGAAGTAGATGCAGATAAAGCAGCTTCAGAATTAGCAAAAGTAAAAGGTAGCGATTTAGAATTATCATTATATACAAAACTAGGTTTAGGAGATGGTCAAATGGCAAGCAACCCTTGGTTGCAAGAATTTCCAGATCCAATAACAAGAACTTCTTGGGATAATTACTTAACAATGTCTAAAGCAGATGCTGAAGCATTAGGAGTAGTAAACAAAAACGTTGCAAACGGAGCTTTAAACGGTAGTTTAGTTGAAGTAACTTCAAACGGAGTAACAGAAACGTTACCAGTTTTAATTCAACCAGGTCAAGCAAAAGGATCTTTAGGATTGGCTTTAGGTTATGGACGTACTCAAGGTTTAAAAGATGAAATGAAAATAGGTACGAATGGGTACCAATTTTATAAAAATTTTAATAGTTTTCAATCTGATGTTACTTTAAACCTAGTTGCTGGAGAACACGAATTTGCGTGTGTACAGTTGCATAATACCTTAATGGGTAGAGGTGATATTATTAAAGAAACTACATTAGAAACATACAATGATCATTCATTAAATTCTAGAAAAACATGGAATAAAGTTCCTGTAGTTTCTTTAGATCATAATGAAGTTGAAGCATCAACAGTTGATTTATGGGAATCTTTTGATAGATCTGTAGGACATCATTTTAATCTTTCAATAGATTTAAGTGCTTGTACAGGTTGTGGTGCTTGTGTTATCGCTTGTCACGCAGAAAACAATGTACCAGTTGTTGGAAAAGAAGAAATTAGAAAATCAAGAGATATGCACTGGTTGCGTATTGACCGTTACTATTCTCACGAAGAAGATTTTGCAGGTGATATTGAAACAAAAGAAAATGGAACTGGAGTTCTTGGTTATAAAAACGCAATGTCTGAATTGGAAGATCCATCTGAAAATCCTTCAGTTGCTTTTCAACCAGTAATGTGTCAACACTGTAATAAGGCATCTTGTGAAACAGTTTGTCCAGTTGCAGCAACTTCTCACGGTCGCCAAGGTCAAAATCAGATGGCTTATAATAGATGTGTTGGAACACGTTATTGTGCAAATAACTGTCCTTACAAAGTACGTAGATTTAACTGGTTTGAATACCCAGAAAATGATCAGTTTGACTATAATATGAATGATGATTTAGGTAAAATGGTATTAAACCCAGATGTTACTGTTCGTTCACGTGGAGTTATGGAAAAATGCTCAATGTGTATTCAAATGACACAAGCTACTATCTTAAAGGCTAAGAAAGAAGGTAGACCCGTAAATACAAATGAATTTGAAACGGCTTGTTCTAATGCTTGTAGTACTGGAGCTATGATATTTGGAGATATTAATCATAAAGAAGATACAATTACAAGTTTAACAGAAGATAAAAGAGCGTATCATTTATTAGAACACATAGGTGTAAAACCAAACGTAGTTTATCACGTAAAAGTTAAGAATACTCAAGAAGGATAAAAAATAATATTAATAGATTATAATTAAATAAGAATTATGTCGTCTCATTACGAAGCACCTATAAGAAGACCTTTAATTGTTGGAGATAAAAGCTACCACGATATTACTGTAGATGTAGCAGCTCCAGTTGAAGGTAAAGCAAATAAATTATGGTGGACAGCATTTACAATTGCGCTAATAGCATTCCTTTGGGGTATTGGCTCAATTATATACACTATTGGAACAGGAATTGGAGTTTGGGGATTAAATAAAACCGTAGGTTGGGCTTGGGATATTACCAACTTTGTATGGTGGGTAGGTATTGGTCATGCTGGTACACTTATTTCCGCAGTACTTTTATTATTCCGTCAAAAATGGAGAATGGGTATTAACCGTTCAGCAGAAGCAATGACAATTTTTGCCGTTGTACAAGCAGGTTTATTCCCAGTAATTCATATGGGACGTGTTTGGAATGCACATTTTGTATTACCACTTCCAAATCAATTCGGTACACTTTGGACAAATTTTAACTCTCCATTATTATGGGATGTATTTGCAATATCAACGTATTTATCAGTATCATTAGTTTTCTGGTGGACTGGTTTATTACCAGATTTTGCAATGTTGCGTGATAGAGCAGTAAAACCATTTCAAAAGAAAATATACAGCTTATTAAGTTTTGGTTGGACAGGTAGAGCGAAAGACTGGCAACGTTTTGAAGAAGTATCTTTAGTGTTAGCAGGTTTAGCAACACCATTAGTTCTTTCAGTACATACAATTGTATCGTTTGACTTTGCTACTTCGGTTATACCAGGATGGCATACAACAATTTTCCCTCCTTACTTTGTAGCAGGTGCGGTTTTCTCAGGATTTGCAATGGTAAATACGTTGCTTATTATTATGAGAAAAGTATCAAACTTAGAAGCATACATCACTGAACAACATATTGAATTAATGAATATTGTAATTATGATTACAGGTTCAATAGTTGGTTGTGCTTATATCACCGAGTTATTTATTGCTTGGTATTCAGGAGTAGAATACGAACAATATGCATTTTT
>Ga0190303_1000190_pt1 | contig 25809 bp, 26 predicted proteins | sample 48700701_MG_FD_161672 | JGI IMG/M metagenome (GOLD analysis project Ga0190303, IMG submission 161672) | Hydrothermal vent sediment bacterial communities from Southern Trench, Guaymas Basin, Mexico - 4870-07-0-1_MG | ecosystem: Environmental > Aquatic > Marine > Hydrothermal vents > Sediment ... | reverse complement strand
AAAAAATTTTCTTTATAGATTGTGTTACTGCTACAGTTAAGCAGCCAAAGTCAATAAAGGGAGTTGTATTTGTTTCATCCCCACACGCATTAACGGAAATATCAATTGCACTCGAAAAAACCATGGAAAAGGAAAAAATAGATTTCGTTTTGTTTGATTCTATATCAGCTATCTTAATCTATGAAAGCCCACTTCTAGTTATGAAATTTATTCATAGGCTAATTTTAATGTTAAGAAAGGAAAACATATACGCCACATTCTTGATTATGAAGGAAGACATCAAAACTGAATTAATGAAAGATTTGGCGATGTTTGTTGACAAGATTGTTGAATTGTGATATATATGGATGAAAGTTTTCTTAAAATACTCTGCGATATCACCGATGAAATAGTGTTTGTTAAAGATAAGAAAGGACATTACATCGGAGCAAATAAGACATTTTCCAAAAAATTTAAAATACCAGTAAAAAAGCTAATTGGATTGACAGATTTTAATATTTTTCCAAAAGAAGAAGCAGAAATGGTCAGAAAAACGGACAGAAAAGTTTTTAAGACGAGAAAACCGTGCGTAACCGAGGATTACCTCCATGTTAATGGCAAGTTACGTGTATTTCATACGAAGAAAGCACCGATTTTTGATAAAAATAAAAAATTGATTGGTGTATGTGCTTTTGCCAAGGACATAACAAAACAGAAAAAATTAGAGGAGGAATTGAAAAAAAGTGAAAAAAGATTTCGAGAAATTGTAGAGAATTCGTATGAATGGATATGGGAAGTTGATAGAAACGGCCTTTATACATATTCCAACAAATCTGTAAAAAGGATACTTGGTTATTCTCCAGAAGAAATTGTTGGAAAGAAACATTTCTACGATTTATTTCACCCAGATGAAAAAAAGAAACTAAAAAAAGATGCGTTCAAATATTTTTCAAAAAAACTCCCATTTCACGAATTTATCAACCGCAACATTCACAAGAACGGAAAGATTGTATGGCTTTTAGCGAATGGAATTCCTATAATAGATTTAAACGGAAAACTTCTTGGTTACAGGGGGACAGACCTTGACATAACAAAACTCAAGGAGGTTGAAGAAAAATTAAAGGAATCGGAGAGAAAACTTCGTGTGATGTTCGATGCTACACACGATTTGATACTCTTAGCGAATGTTGATGGAACAATTGTTGATTTAAATGAGGCTATGGCAAAATCTCTCGGCAAGAAAAAAAAGAAGTTAATTGGTACCAATATTAGAGAACACCTACCACCAGATGTCTACAAAGAAAGAACAGAAAAAGTTAAATGGATCCAAAAAAACAAAAAACCAGCTGCCTTCGAAGATTTTAGGAATGGAAGGTGGTTTGATAATAGATTCTACCCGATTTTTAATGATAAGGGAAAGGTATATCAAATCGCTATTTTTACCCGTGAAATAACAGACCAAAAAAAGATGGAAGAGAAATTAAAGGAATCGGAGGAGCACTTCAGGTTATTGTTCAACACCATGGTGGACCCAGTCGTAATAGTAGATAAAAAAGGAATTTTTTTGGATGTCACAGACAGAGTAGAGGAAGTGACAGGATATAAAAAAGAAGAACTTATTGGAAAATCTTTCTTGAAAACAGACATTATAACTGAAAAAAGTAAGTTAATTTTAATTAAAAATTTAACAGAAAGAACGTTAGGAAAAAAGGTGGTGCCATATGAAGTTGAAGTTTTGACAAAAAATGGCAAGAAAATACCATTTGAGGTAAATGCGGCTATTATTAATTATAAGGGAAAAACTGCAGATATGGTCGTTTTTCGTGATATCACAGAGCGTAAAAAAGTGGAAAACGAACTCAAGAGAGAAAAGGAAAAGTTTGAGAAATATTTGAATGTAGTAGGAAATGCAATTGTTGCTCTTGATACAAATGGAAAGATTACTTTGATTAATAAAAGCGGTTGTAAAATTCTTGGTTATAAAGAAGGGGAGCTCATAGGAAAGGATTGGTTTGAAACTTGCATACCGAAAGAAAATAGAGAAGAGATGAAAAGAGTTTTCAAAAAAATAATAAGTGGAAAAGCAAAAACACTAGAGCATCATGAAAATCCCGTACTTACAAAAAACGGCGAAATAAGATTGATACTTTGGTACAATACTTTATTGAAAGACACGAATGGAAAAATAATTGGGACACTAAGTTCTGGTACAGACATCACAGAGCGTAAAAAGATGGAAGATGAGTTAAGGAAATCTAAAAAAGAGTTAGAGGAAAAAACGAGAAACCTTGAGAGATTCAATAAACTTGCCGTTGGAAGAGAATTGAAGATGATAGAGTTAAAAAAGAGAATAACGGAACTAAAAAAGTTGAAGGAGAAATAAGATGAATGCAATTAAAACACATGCATTAAAACTACCTTTAAAAATATTGTTGACAATACTAGTGCTTTCTTTAATCCCCCTAACTTTCGTTTTTTATATATCTTTGTCGAATATTGAGACAACAGAAAGAAATCTTGACTATACTCTTACAGGCGTGGAGAATGATGTATTAAACACCACTGAAAAATGGACAGAAGAGGAAGCCCGAAACATCATAAAACAAAAAGCAGTGGATGTTTCCAAACAAATACAAATCTATGTAAAGTATCATCCAGAGAGTTTAACGGAATTGGAGTCTGATGAAGAGCTTAAAAAAATAGCTGTTCAGCCAGTTGGAGAAACTGGTTACACTGCTGTGCATGACAGAAACGGAATAAATCATTTTCATATAAACCCAAAGATTGTTGGTTTTGATTTACACAATCTTGCAGACAGATACCCGGCTTTTTGGAGAATTTTAGAAAAAAGTTTAACTCAGGAAAGTGAGGGGTATTATTTATGGGAAGACCCAGACGGAAAAGTTAGAAAAAAATATATGTATTGCACGCCAATAAACGAAACAGAACTTGTGGTTTGTGCTACAACATATTTGGATGAGTTTTCAGAATGCCAAAAAGAAATAAAAAACACAATAACCAGTCACTTTAAAAACATTAAGGAGGAAAACAAGAGTTTGTATATATCTTCATTAAATAAGTTTTTTCTCATATTTTTTATTTTAACTGTGGGCATAGTCTTTGGTGCGATTATTTTAACACAGGCCATAGTCAAGCCAATAATAATTCTTAAGAAAGCAGTAGAGAAAATCAGGAAGGGTAATTTAAATATAAATCTTAAGACAGACTCAAAAGATGAAATAGGAGAACTTACTTTTGCTTTCAACAAAATGGTTAAAGAGATAAAGAACTCGAGGAAAAAACTAAAAAAATATAACGAAGAACTTGAAAAAACGGTCAAAGATAGAACAAAAGAACTTAATAAAAGAATAAAAGAATTAGATGAGACTAAATTGGCCTTACTTAACATGATGGAAGATATGGACGAGACAAATAAAAAACTCGTGAAACTTCAAAGAGAGCTTAAGAGAAGCTTAAGAGAACTAAAAGAAGCTGATGTCAAGAAAAACGAGTTTATTTCTATAGCATCCCATGAGTTGAAGACACCACTAACGGCAATTCATGGGTTTTCACAATTGTTGCAGAGTCCTAAGATTTTCAATGACTATGGTAAGTCAAAGAAATATCTCAAGATAATGGAAAAAGAAACACAAAGGCTTTCCAAAATAGTTAATGATATGTTGAGCTTATCTAGGATTGATTTAGGGACAATAAAACAGAACCTTGAAGAAACAGATATTAAGAAATTTATGGAAGATATAGAAAGAGAAACCAAAAGAATGATAAAGGAGAAAGGCCTTAAGTATGAATTCAAAATAGATGAAAATCTCTCAAGGATTATTACAGACAAGGAAAAGCTAACCGAAATTCTTTTAAATCTAATAAACAATGCTGTAAAGTTCACACCCAAAGGAAAAATAATTGTGAAAGCATTCAAAGAAAAAAACAACATTCACTTTGTAGTTAAAGATACTGGAATAGGAATTTCAAAGGAGAATCAGAAAAAAATATTTGATAGGTTTTATCAGGTTGATTCATCCTACACAAGAAAAGCGAGCGGAACTGGTCTCGGATTGTCGTTGTGCAAAGAGTATTTAGAGCTGATGGGAGGAAGAATATGGATTAAAAGTAAACTTGGAAGGGGAAGTGAGTTTCACTTCATAATTCCAATTAAACCGGAGAAATAAAATTTGTGTATTACCCCACAATGTTTTTTATTCTTCTAATTAAGTCTTTGTTATCAAATGGTTTTGTTATGTAGTCAAGGACATTTAGTTTTTTTAGAACATCCTTTCCCATTTCTGAAAATCTGGCTACTGTGAGAAAAACTATTTTTAGGTTTTTTGTTTTAGGATTTTTCCGTATTTTTTCACAAACTTCTCTCCCGGACATTCCAGGCATCATCATATCAAGAAGAATTAAATCGGGCTTCACTTTTTTTAGTTTTTCCAGACATTCCTTTCCATCCATAGCTGTTATTACTTCATATCCTTCCTCTTCTAAGATAGCCGTTAGAAGTTCTATAATGCCTTCTTCGTCATCTACAATCATTATTTTCTTTTTCATATTCTTAACCCGTTTGATAATAGATTATCCTTTTATTTATTGTTTTCTTAATTGTTTTATGTTAATTAAAATTAAAGTCAAGCCAAATTCAGGGAAATTTAAAATTTCTTTAGAGAGGGATTTAAACGGTCCTTATCTTAGGATATGGCTCAAAAGCCAGCCAGAAAAGGGGAAAGCAAATAAGGAGTTGTTGAAAGAGCTAAAAAAGGTGTTTGGCGAGGCAGAAATTGTTTCTGGAGCGTCTTCCAGGGAAAAGTATATAAAGGTAAGCAACAATATAAAAATAGAAGAGAAATTAAGAAAAAATTGAATCTGGAAAGAATATCATATTCATCAATTCACTTTAAGTTTTTGAATTTTAAGAGAAATGTAAACAAAACAACAATTCTTTCTAGGTTTTAAAAGGAGGTGTTTTAATGAGTAAATTACCACAATCAACTTCAAAATATACTATTTTCGCAAGGTTTTCCTCACACGGCGTTGTTGAAAAACCGGATGTGATAGGAGCAGTCTTTGGGCAAACCGAAGGCCTTTTGGGGCCGGAGATGGATCTCAGGGATTTACAGCGAACCGGTAGAATCGGAAGAATAGAAGTAGAAGTTAAAAGCAACAACGGAAAAACAGAAGGGACAATAGAGATACCATCCTCTTTGGATACAAGCGAGACTGCGCTAATTGCTGCAACACTGGAGACAATTGAAAGAATAGGGCCGTGTGATACTGAAATAAAAGTGGAAAAGGTACAAGATATACGAGCAGTGAAGAGGAAATACGTTGTAGAGAGAGCTAAGGAGATTTTAAAGACTATATTTGAAGAAGGGCTACCAGAAACACAGGAGATAGCAGAAGAAATCAAAGAAGCAGTAAGAACATCAGAAATAACTAAATATAAAGGATTGCCGTCTGGACCAAATATAAACAACTATGATTCAATAATAGTGTGTGAGGGAAGGGCAGATGTAGTTAAATTACTTAAAAACGGAATAAAAAATGTTATAGCAATAGAGGGCTCTTCAGTGCCTCAAACAATCGTAGATTTGACCAAAGAGAAGACAACAACGGTTTTTCTTGATGGAGACAGGGGAGGAGATTTGATATTAAAGGAGATATTTCAGAAGGGGGCAGACATAGATTTTGTTGCAAGAGCTCCAAGGGGCAAAGAAGTAGAGGATTTGACTAAAAAGGAAATATATAAGGCCTTAAGGGAAAAGATACCGTCAGACCAGGTAAATATAGAAAAAAATGGAGTAAAAAACAATATTACAGAAAAAAAGCAAACAGCTGTGAAAAAACACACTCTACCATCCGATAAGGAAAAGAAGTTCAAAGAAACTCTTTTTAATTTAACTGGAACCAGGGCGGCTTATTTGTTTGATAAGAACATGAATATACTTGGAAAACTCCCAGTCAAGGAAATGTTCTCTGCTATGAAGGAAGTTAAGGACATACATGCATTGATATTTGATGGGTCAATAGACCAAAAACTGGTTAATTTTGCATCATCAAAGAACATAAAATACATAGTTGGAATGAAAAGGGACGAAAGGTTGAATATACCACAATCAGTGGAGATAATTATACAAAAGGACCTTGCTTAAGAGACAAGTATCTCATCGTTGACTACGAAACCACAGTCACCACAGAAGATGAGTATATTTCTCCCATCATCTTCCTTCTTTATGTTTTTACTTCCACACTCGGGGCATTTCATAATTAATAAGTAAAGTGTAAATAATTTAAACATTTGTTTGTAAGAACATATTGTTTATAACATAGATTTTAAAAAAGAGGCGACAAGAAATTAAATACAATCTTTCGCCACAAATAAACAGGAGAGTGATATAATGAGTGAAAAAATAGTGCCTGATACATCAATAATAGTTGATGGTAGGTTGTCTAAGTTAATAAATGAAGGCAAGATAAAGGGCGCTGAAATTATAATTCCCGAGATGGTTTTGGATGAACTTCAGGGTCAGGCAAACAGGGGATTAGAGATAGGGTTTAATGGTTTAAACGAGATAAAAAACTTAAGGGATATAGCTGAAAAGAATAAGAATTTTAAAATTTCAGGGGTTGGGAGAAGACCAACAGCAGAAGAGATTAGACTTGCAAAAAAAGGAAGAATAGATGCACTTATACGGGATGTTGCCAAAGAAGAAAATGCGACACTTTACACAGCGGATTTAGTGCAAGCTGAGGTTGCAAAGGCAGATGGGCTTAAAGTTGTTTATATAGAGACAAAGATAGAGGGAAAGCTTACTTTTGAGAAATATCTTGACAAAAACACAATGTCCCTTCATTTCAAGGAAGGCGCCAGACCAATGGCCAAGAGGGGAGAGCCAGGAAAAATAAGACTGGTTGAACTAAGAAAAACCCCATGTACAAAAGAAGAATTGCAAAAAATGGGCGACGATATAGTTTATGTGACCAGGCACAGGAGAGGGCAGTTTGAGATAACAATGAACGGTGCTGAAGTCATACAACTTGGTGAATACAGGATAGCTATAACAAAGCCTCCTTTCTCCAATGGGTATGAGATAACAGTAGTCAGGCCGATTGTAAAACTAAAACTGGAAGATTACAAGCCCTCTAAAAAACTGGTCAAAAGGCTTGAAAAGCAGGCAGAGGGAGTTCTTATATCAGGGCCGCCAGGATCTGGGAAATCAACTTTTGCTGCAAGCATAGCAGAATTTTACCTAAAAATGGGAAAAATTGTTAAGACGCTGGAGTCGCCACGTGATCTTCAGGTGCCTCCAGAGATAAATCAGTATGCTCCTTTAAACGGCAGTATGGTTAATTCTGCTGATGTTTTATTTCTCGTCAGGCCGGATTACACAATATACGACGAAATGAGAAAGACTCAAGATTTTAAAATTTTTGCTGACTTGAGGCTTGCAGGAATAGGAATGATTGGTGTTGTTCATGCAAGCGACCCGATAAACAGCATTCAGAGGTTCATAGGGAGGACAGAACTGGGAATGATACCGCATATAATAGATACAATAATTTTCATAAAATACGGCAAGATAGAAAGCATATATTCTGTCGGGCTTACGGTTAGGGTGCCGACTGGAATGGTTGAGCAGGATCTGGCAAGACCTGTTGTTGAAATAAGGGATTTTGAAAACGGAAAACTGATTTATGAAATATATACATACGGAGAAGAAAACGTTGTTGTTCCAGTTGAGAGTGAAAAAAAAGTGGCTCTGGAGTCACTTGCCAAGGAGAAGATATTTGAGGTTATAAAGAAATATGACAAATCTGCCGGGATAGAATTTATTTCTGGAAATAAGATAAGGGTGAAGGTTGCAAACAAAGTGATACCAAGGCTCATAGGAAAAAACGGCAACAATATAGAAAAGATTGAAAAAAAGCTGGGTGTCAGAGTTGATGTGCAGCCAAAGGTAGAGAGTTTTGGTAAGGAAATCAAATTTGATATTGGTGAGAGCGGAGCCTACATAATATTCTCGTTTGATAAAAACGTAAGGGGGAAAAATGCCAACATTTATTTGGGCGGTGAGTATCTTTTCACGGCCACAGTTGGAAAATCAGGGCAGATAAGAATTTCAAAGGATTCCAACCTTGGAAAAGAATTAATCACTGCCATAACAACAAAAAAAGAAATAAAAGTTTTTGTCTAGGGGAAAACATGTTTGAGTATATGATTCCATTCTTTAGTTTGTTCTTAATATTTATAGAGCTGTTTTAAGCGTCTTGGTTTCTCATATGCACCATCTAAAAAAACACACAGAAAACCTTAAAAAACATATGAAGAAGCTGGATAGGCACACAGAAAAATTAGATAAACATATGATTGAAATGGAAAAGAGATTAAACAGGGTTCTAAAATAAATTTAAATCCACATATATAATCATTATTATGCCCCAGTAGCTCAGCCTGGATAGAGCGACTGCCTCCTAAGCCTTTCGTGAGGCTACCGCCTTCAGTCCTGACGGACAAAAGGCTTAAGCGAAACGGTAAAGTTAGCAGTAGGTCCCGCGTTCGAATGAGCCTTTCTTCAAAAGAAAGCCTCAAGGGAAAGAACTTAAAAACGCTTCGCGTTTTCCGGAGAGAAAGAATGTCGCGGCTGGGGCGCCAAATTTTTTAAAATTAAAGGTTTTTAAACTTTTATGGTGAAAAATAAATATGAAGAAAATATCTTTAATAATTATTTTTTTAGTTGTTATAGTTTTATTTGGAATTATTTTTAATAACACAATTGTTAATAAAAATTCAGAAAAAATAAGGGAAATTGATTCAGGAGAGGCCACATACAAGATTGGACCAAGTCTTTTGAGAAAAATAAATGAATCATATGGAGGTTATGTTTATTTCTTTTCAGATAATATCACATATGTTATACCAGCCCATGACGATTTGGTTAAAAAAAGAATTAACATACTATATAATTTAGAAGGAGAAGAAGCAAATTCAGTAGATATTAAGCATTGTGATGCCAAATTTAAAATGACATATTATACCATTAGTGTAGGAAAAAATAATAACATAATAACTATTTACGAGTGCAACCATGGAAATTTTTATCTAAACACAATCACAGCGAAATATACGTGGGGATATGAGGCAAATACATCTAAAATTAATATTGAGGTAAATACTTTAAAAGATATGGACCTTAATCACGAAAAAAATATAGGGACAATAAAGACAAGTGTTATCGATTGTGATACTCTTGAACCTTGGAAATTCTCTAATATGGTTTTATACAATAATTCTAGTGGCGATTATCCTATTTTTGGGCACTGGCTCACTTTAAATAACACTTCACTTGCAGGCAAACGTATTGGTCTTTTACCAGGAAATTATTCAATTTTAATCAGTGTACAATGGCCGCCATATAACTCTTATACATCAACCGAATATCTTATGCCAATAAATATTCTTCCTCAGGAAAATAAAGAAATTGTATTGTGTTTTGATAACACAACAAAAGAATTAAAAATAGTTTAAATGAACCTTAAGGTTTTTAAATTCTAAAACAGAAAGTTATTTATATGAATCTTAAGGAATTTTTTAAACCAACTTTGAAAAAAATAGGAATAACCATAATTTTGAGTTTAATTCTATTAACACCATTATTTATTTTGAATACATATCCTAGTGCTTATTATTTTGTTCAAGGAAGTAAATCTATGTATCCGACTCTCGACGTAGGAGAAATAATATTTGTAAAAAAAGAAGAAAAATATAATCCAGGTGATATTGTAGTATTTTACGGTTGGAATAAAAATCCAATAGCACATAGAATTGTAGCTATTTCAGACGGAGAAAGTGTAATTAAATATGAAAATTGGAACGAGCTTTCAGATAAAAAAATACTAAATTTAGCCAGTCGGGGAGAAGAAAAAATTTATATAACTAAAGGTGATAATAATCCAATATGTGACCAGTGTGTTTTAAGAGAACCTGTTAGAGAGAGTTCCATAGTTGGGAAGATGATTTTTTCTATACCTTATATTGGATGGCTAGACATATTGAAGATTGGTTTTATTGTTAGAATTTTTGTCTTTTATATAATAGCATGTACAATAATTCAGTTTACAAGAAAGAAGAACCCCAAAAATAAAAGTATTTAATGTGTTTTAGTATGATTGATAAAACCGTGTGTTTTAATCGGTTGTGCATTTTATTTCCATTTTTACACCAATAAAATAATATTCTATTTTGGATAAGACGCGGAGTTGTGGTATTTTAAGATAATTTTGCAAAAACCTCAAGATCTCAGGTTCAAAAACAAATCCCTTACAAAAGGCATTTATATTTCCCAAAAGTTGAAAACGCTTTATGTTTTTATTTCAATGAATGTCGCGGCTGGGCGAAATTTTTTAAATAAAGACAATAAATGATATTTATGGCAAAAAATAAGAGAGAAAAGGAGAATATAATATTTTTCACAGCTCTTGCGTCAATAATTGTAGCTTCTTTTCTTGTCTCCGGTGCATTTGAATATTTTAACCAACAGGAATATGTCAAGGCAGATGTTATAAAAATAGTTGAGAGTACAGTGATAATAGGAAACAATTGCACTGCTATAGTTGCGCAAACTTCTCCAGAAAGGGCACACTCAATAGAGCTCGGATTGGAAGGAAGAATGGAAATAAGGCCCAACACACACGACGTCTTTGTCGACGTTTTAAAGGAATTTAACATAAGCGTTGAAAGCGTGACAATGGACAGGTATGAGGATAAAATTTATTATGCGACGCTGAACCTTAGAAGAGGGAGCGATGTTTTAAAGATAGATTTAAAGCCATCGGACGGAATAGCAATAGCCCTTAGAGCAAATGCTCCAATATACATAAACAAAAAATTACTTGAAAAAATGGGGCAGAACATATGCAAATAATGTTTATAAATAAATTTGAGTAAATTGTTTTAAGGTGTGATGATGAGAAAAATAATAGTATATCCTCTGTTTTTGCTGTTGTTACTATCAATAATGTCAGGATTTATTTCAGGTTCATGGAGTTCTCCCAATGAAGCGTTTAATGTCACGCCAGACGGGGTTTATCTTAATTGGACGAATTCCTATCAGGGTGATGTTGTTTTAGGAATGAATTCCTCTTATTCAGGTGTTTTGAGGGTGTGGAATAATTCAGCGGGAAGCTACAGACACTCTGTGTTGCCAAACTATTCTCAACCACAGGGGAATTATCCGGATTATTGCGGCTTTAATCTCAACAGTTTTCTCTTATATGTGAAAAATTCTACAGGCAGTTATACTTACAACACAACCAACCTGAGTGGCGGCGAGGAGACAACAATGACTCTTCTAAGCGGCAACAACGAAAGTTGCCCACCCGGAAGGTACTGGGGATACGTTAATATAACAAACTCCACAAATCCAAATGAATTTTATTCTTTGCCTCTTGAGATTAACATACCAATTTCTTCATCAAACGAGCTGAACACAACAACAGGAATCGGATACTTCAAGGGAACTTTGCCAGCTTATGCTGATACATACCATTCTTATTATTTCAATACGTCATCTGTTCCCAATTCCACCGGCATAACTTTAAAATTGTCTTGGTCGGGTTCATCTGATGTTGATTTGTTTTTGTTTGACGAGAGCGGCAACTTAAAGGCGAAGAGCATAAACACTGGGCAATCTGAGTCCCTTAACTATCAATATCTTCCCGAAAATAAAATATGGGAAATAAGGCTTTACGGAAATTCTTCTTCTCCAATAAACTATCAGTCTTCGGGGCAAATTCTATTTACTACACTCAATGCAACAAACGCCTCCAATCCTTCCCAACAAATATCAGCAATAGATTTTGGTAATATGAACACTTCTGATAGAAAGAGCGTTAAAATAAAACTAAAAAATGAGGGGAGTTTGATTTTAAATTCCGTTTCACAAACACCAGAGCTATATCATACCCAGACTTTTTCAGATACAACACCAAGGAACTTCTCAATAAGGGTCCCAGATTTTATCACCAGAATAAAAGCAGAGGCTGTTTGGTCGAATGGCGCTAACTACACAATATCACTTTATAATTCAAACGACACCCAAGTAGATTCATCTACAAATAAATATACAGATGCTGGCATAGCTGGTGCAGAAAAGGGAGAGTATGTGGAATATGACCCGTCAGGAATAGTTGGCCTTAGTGATGATGGATTATGGAAAATTGAAATAAAAAACAACACACCGACAACCGGTTCATACAACTTAACTGTAAAAGAGTGGGTTAACCCAACTGGCTGGGTATCCACCAACTATACAACAATGACTTTTAATTCTTCAGGACATGAAAACGATAGCAGTGTGGTTGACTTTAATTTCACTGTTCAAAATCTAACTTTAAGCGGAATATATAGAGGATTTCTTAAATATACAACTACCGAGGGTTCTGTTTTGAAAGTGCCTTTCGTAGTTAATGCTACAACACCTGAGCTTTTTGTAAACAACACCTTTAAACAATCAACAGTTAACTTAAAAGATAATATAGGATTCAACAGAACTCTTGTTTTAAACATAACAATAAATAATACTGGAAACCGGAACATTGTTTTTGGACAGGACTCAAACTCATCTTTTTTAAACCACTCATCAAATTATATGGAATTTTCCTATGATTATCCTCCCTCACTAGCGCCGGGTTCTTCTGATACATTAAATATAACAATAAACATAGATACAACAAAAACCGGAAATGTTGGGGGGCTGTATACGGGATGGATAAAATTAAACGACACGGATTCTCATCCATATTCAACATTTACAATTACACTGCAGGTTAACTTAACCAGCGAAATGACACTATTTTTAAGAGAAATAACCACATCGGATAATGATAACTGGATAGAAGTCCCATCATCTGGTCAAAACTTTACAATTAAAGCAGAGTCTTTCTTTGCTAATGGAACAGAGGTGAAAGATTTGAATATAACAAATTTCGGTTCCGTTTATCTAAAGAATAAAAACTGCACAAGCTACAGAATGCCAGTTTCCGGATATCTTGGAGTGTCCGTATTTTCAAACCCAATATTTAAAGAGTCTGTTGATGGCAGATACTGGATAAATGTTTCTATTCCCGGAAGCTCTACCAGACCCGGTGGTTACTATGATGTTTATTTGTCTGCTAATAGGACAGAGGGGGGAGCAACACTTCTTGGCTCAACCCACAATGGAACATTGATAATAAACCAGAGTGCGCTTTACCTAGACACAGACGACAATAGCTTTACATTTGATGAAGGGACAACTTCGGATGATGATTTTAATTTAACTGTCGTCAATTATGGGCCACTAGAGGCAAAAGGAACATTAACTCTCGACGGCTCCGATGACGATGACTGTGATTATGCTGATATAGATGCGAAAAGTTACAAAACAGGATGTGCTGTATCTAAAACAAGCGATCATTTTGAAATATCTGTTGGAGAAGGGAAAACATGTTGGTTTACATGGAAACTTAGTGCGGACAACACCACTGCAGACAAGACTTGCACGGCAAAAATAACCACAGATGATCCAAGATTTAATAACATATCTGTTACACTACACATAGAGGAAATACCAGAAAACGATGAAAATTCTGATTCAGAATCCAACAACAATAATGACAACACCGATAGTAGCCAGGAAGAAACAAAAATAGAGATAATAGAATACCCCTCTTCTTTGGAAATAGTTCAGGGAGAAACTGGAAACTTTACAATAAATGTAGAAAATCCCGGAAATACAGATCAAGACAATTTAAAACTGACTATAACAGGTATACCAGAAACGTGGTATTCTTTTTCGCCGTCAGATTTAGACTTAGATTCTCTAACAGAGGGGAATTTTGATGTTAATATAACGCCATCAAAAAGTGCTCCTGTGAAGACTTATAACTTAACATTTAAGGTCAGCAACAGCAATGTTGACGTTTCAAAAACATCCAAGTTGAAGGTTTTGCCATCAGAGGAAGAGAAAGCAAAAGTAAATGATACCTATGAAAAATATATTGGGAATTTAACATTGCTGGAGAAAAAAATGGAGGAGCTTGTGTCAAACAATATGAATGTAACAGAGCTAAACAAGACATTGGAGCAAATAAAAAACAAATTAGATTCTGTTAACAGTTCAATAAGCAGTGGAGATTATTTCACAGCAGACCAGATTCTCGGTGAAATAGAATCTTTGTTAATACAGGCAGAAAACCTTTCCGAGTCGTCTGTTCTCAAAACAACATCAGCACTTCCATTGGATGTATCAAAATATATCTGGATAATAGTTGGCGTGATATCAATAGCGATAGTTGGATTTTTGGTGTATTTATTACTTCCGCCAAAGGAAGAGTACCGGCTTAAAAGCTATGGGTCTAAAAAACATATAAAATATGTGTCTCCATCATCATCAGAAACTATAGATAAAAAAATTAAAAAGATAGTGAAGTCATCTATCAGAAAGATAAAAAATATTTTTGGAAGAGGTAAAAAATAAAATGAAAATTGATAAGAGGGATTTGTTGATTGGCTTAACAGTTTCAATTTTCGTATTAATGTCATTTATATTTTTCAAATTTTTTTCTGTTTCTTCAGGAAAAATATTGTTGTATCCCATAAAGATGCCGATGGAATTTATAAATCTTACAACAAATTATGGAGTCTTATATACGGTTAAGTTTTTCTTATTGGACTTCTTGTCTTTTTTGGCACCCTTTATTCCGTTGACTATTGCATTTTCATTTCTTTCATTATATGGCGCCAAATTTGGTGAAAATAAAAAACTTGGTGTTGTTTCAACAGCAGTACCTGTTGTCATAGGATTGTTTTTTGTTGGAATGTCCTTGACTTCAATTCTTTTTTCTCTTGGTGTGTTTTTTTCAGGAATGCTTTCAACCGGATTCTCTGAAATGTATTCAAAGGAATTGAAAAAATGGAGAAATTTTAGGGTAGGCTCGCATACAGTCGGAAAATGTTTTTTAATAATTAATGTTTTCTTACTTTTTGGATTATTTTTGACATCTTTTTTAAATTTGGATTACTACACGGACTCATATAAGTCTGGAACAAAATCAATGATAACCGGGTTTATGCCTGATATGAGCAGTGATTTAATCCAGATGGAAGGTTATGAAAATATGCCAGACGAGCAAAGACAAATACTTGAACAGCAGTATCAGGAACAGTTGAATGAACAAAAAGATTTTATGAACAACAAGATAGACGAACTTTTAAATTCAGATAAGATGATGGCACTGTTTTATTTTTCAATACTGCTGATGCCTTTTTTTGTGTTTGGCATTCTTGAGCTTCTAAGAAATCTGGTTTTTTCTCTTCTTGGGGGATTAATAACCAAGATGGGTTTGATGTTATAGAAAACTAATTAAGATTGTCAATAAACCCCTCTTTTCTTAACATTTTGCATATACCGCACAATTCAGATATAACATCATCGTTGCTGATCTCTTTTCTTGCTATTGATGTGGATATCTCAGATATTTTTTTGTTTATATATTCATTTTTCAGAAAATTTACTTTATTTCCCCTAAGGTGTTTTTTATATTGTGATATTGCCGGTTGTGTCATATCAAGCATTTTTGCGACTTCCTTCTGCGTGAATTTATGAACTTCTATTAAATCTCTTGCTATGAGTGCCCTTAGTGCAGGAAGTATAAATTTTACTACATTTTCACATGGCGGCTTCATATAGATATTTTATATGATGAACAATTTAAATATAACGGTGTTAACATTTATTCATATCTCAATGCTTCAACAGGATCCAGCTTTGATGCTCTTATTGCAGGATAAACACCGGATATGGTTCCGACAAGAATAGAGAAACCCAAAGAACCAAGAAATATTAGTGGAGAAAATGTTATTTTCATCGTTATCCCCACCATGCTTCCAATTATATTGGCTATAATAACTGAACCGCCAAATCCTAACAAAAATCCAATTAATCCGCCTACAAGGCCAACAACCGCGGCTTCACCCAAAAACAAAATGAGAACAATTTTGTTTGTTGCACCGGTGGCTTTCATAACACCTATTTCTTTAGTTCTTTCCATGACAGTCATCAGCATTATGTTCATTATTCCTATCCCACCAACAATGAGTGATATTGCGGCTATTCCAATGAATAAATAGTTTATTAAAGATAATATTTTTGTGGCAGTTTCAAGTATGTCCCCAAATGACTGTACCTTGAAATCTTCTACTCCCCTGTAGTCTTTTAGTTCATCTTTTATGTTATCTGCTACTTCATCAACATTTGCATCATCTTTTGCATCAACAAATATCATAGAAACTTCATTGGTGTTGTTAAAAATTTCTTTGGCTGCGTCTATTGGAACAATAATTGACATGTCATCCATTGGGTTTCCAATTTTTTTCAGAATACCTACAATCTTAAAGGTTTTTCCGTTTATTTTCAGTCTGTCTCTGACTTTTAATTTCTTGTCAAAAAGTTTGCTTTTTGCCAAATTCCCAATTACAACAGAATATTTATCATTGCTTTCAATGTCTCTTCCCTCTTCTATTTCATATCCCTTCATTTTTTCGTATAGTTCTTTTGTTTCATCCACAGGCGTGCCGTATATCATGCCATACGATTCTTCCTTCCCAAAAGCTAAACTTACAGTTCTTCCAATGATTCCAAATGCAATATCAACTCCGCGAACTCTTTTGACAATATCCACATCATCTTCTGTTAATTTTTCTGTACCGAAGGCTGCTCCAGAGAATCCTGCAGATGTTGGTGCGCCAGGGGTTATTATTATTTTGTCTGTACCCATTTGTTCAAACTGTTCTTCCACGGAACTTTGGAGCCCGCTGCCGAGTGATATCATTGAAACTATTGCAGCAATTCCTATAACTATCCCCAAAAGCGTTAGGGCTGTCCTGAGTTTTTGATAGGAAAGGTTTCTGATTATAATTTTCAAAAGTTCTGACATGTTTTATTCACCAATTTTTTGACATATTTGGAAATAATTTTCTTTATATATTTTAAGCGGGACAAACGAAAGCGGCATTATCATCAACGTAGGCAGAACAATCAATATAAACATATCTCCAGGGCAGTGTGATGTTTTTTCTCATCAAACCACTTATTTTTTCTTAATATGGGCGGCTTTTTTTGTCCATGGTATTATAAAGTACTTTAGTGCAGCCAATATTATAATTATGTAAATCAGATACATGTACCATGGAGTCCGTGGTGTTAATTCCTTTATGGCTTCTTCCTTTGGATGAATTTGTATGTAAACAGTTCCGTTTGTCTCAACTTTTTTGTAATCCTCGTCTTTATAGTAAGATTTTATGTATACAGGATATCTTCCTGGCTGTACGTCATCATTTATTTTTAATTCAAATTTTACAGAGTCGAAATCATCTGCGTCAAGAGTTCCAACAAATATCTTGTTTACTGGTATCGTTGCTATGGGACACTCTGCTTCAGTTATTGTATAGTATGCTGAACCAGGTGCGGTGTTTGCAAGGTCAACTGTCAATGTTGTTTTTCCGCCGGGGTATGGCACGGGGTCTGTACTAACAAAAAGTGGCGTCAGTTCAGCCTTGTTTGGTGCCTTATTCACATATATTTCGGATTTTTTCTCTATCCAGTTACCATCTTCTATCTTATATCTAATTTTAATTTCGTTCCATCCATCCACAGCGTCTTTGTCTACCCTGACTTTATACTGGAGCACTATTGTGAAGAGTCCAGGTATGCTTGAATATTCTCTTGTTGCGTTTTCGTTTGAATCAAGTGAGAAGGGATACTCCGGCTCAAGTTCAAATGTTACATCTTTTGCTTCATTTGTTCCAGTGTTGTAAACTTCAACCCACAACGTCATATATTCTCCAGGCTCTGCTGGATACGGGTCATATTTCAGCAAGTTTATTGTAAAACTTGGTGTTTCCCGGGGTGCATAATAAGTTCCCAGAACCATACCCGGGACTAATAAAAACACTAAAAATATTGCTAATACACTAAATTTCATTTCATCGCCTCCATTTTTTCAATTTTTCCATCTTTTATATAAATTCTTTTTTTTGTGGGTTTTGCAATACTAAGGTCATGTGTGACCAGTATAACTGTTCTTCCCTCTTTGTATAAATTTTCAAATATGTTTAATATTTCCTTTCCTGCTTTTGAATCTAAATTCCCTGTGGGTTCATCGCCAACGATTATGGATGGATTGTTTGCAAGTGCCCTTGCTATTGCAACCCGTTGGCGCTCACCGCCACTCATTTCTGATGGTTTATGTTTTATTCTTTTTTCAAGCCCGACTGCTTTCAAGACCTCTTTGGCTCTTTTTTTTCTTTCATTCTCTGGCTTGCCAATAAACCACATCGGTAGCATAACATTTTCCAGTGCAGTTAATCTTTGTATCAAGTTGAATGTCTGGAACACAAATCCTATTTTTCTACCTCTTATGTAAGCCAGCTCATCATCATTCATTTTTGAAGTATCCTTTCCGTCTATGAAAACTTTTCCTTCTGTGGGCCTGCTAAGGCAGCACATGACATCCAGTAATGTGGATTTTCCTGAGCCACTCGGCCCTATTATGCTTATGAACTCGTTTTTGTCGATTTTTAAGCTGACGCCATCAAGTGCCCTGACCTCTACTTGACCCATCTTGTATATCTTTTTTGCGTTTCTAAGCTCAATGATGGGTTTCATTTCTCACACCTTTAATTATTCAAGTTCTTTTACAACTTTTTTTACTATATTTTCTATAACTGATATTCTCCTGTAATAATCTTCTGCAATCTTCAAATACTCTTTACTGGCTTTCGTTTTTTTGTATTTGCTTATTATTTCGGGCATCTTTTTCTTTGATATTTTTATGTTCTCCAAGATTTTTTTCATAGTATCAATTATATAAGGCAGCACATCCTTATCCATATAAAAATATATTTTTTTTGATTTCGGCTTCTTAAGCCGTCTAATCAATATTGAATTGCTTAACATATTCATGGTTGTGCTCACTGCTGACAGGCTGTATCCGGTTCTTTTTGCAAGTTCGTCGAGTGAAATTTCTCCGGGTTCTACGTAAAGTATACTTATGATTTTTGAAGTGAGTTCATTGAATCCTTTGGATTTGTTTATGTCATATAACAGCCTTATAAATTCTTCTTTTGGGTCCTTCATTTTTATCAACTTTTACAAATTTCTGAAAATTCAGTATATTATGAAATTTTATGAGAACAAGTATTTAAAGTTTTTTCGTATTAGAATAAATAAAGTTTACTTCTGGGTCCTTATCGCATGTAAATTCCAAATTATAATTATTTTCCATGATTTTCTTCAATTTTTTCCATTCTTCAGTTTTTAATCCTGAATTAAATCTCGTAAAAACAAAGTATATTGGCTTATTTGTACTGTTTTCCAATATTTTAAAATCACGTAAGTTTATTTGTGGATAATAAAAAGATTTCTTTTTAACATAATACCTAAATAGAGGGGAACTTTCACTAACAATAATAAAATCTCCGTTTACATTTTTCAGGTATTTTACAACTTGATTAAAACAGTAGGTGTTTGTTGTGTAATAAGTTTTTGCAGTTATATAAAAAGTGATGGCCGTTTGGATTAATAAAAACATTAAAGAAAATACTATTATATATTTTTTATACTTTTTCAAATGTTCTATAAAAATTGCAGAAAGAATGCAAACAAATGGAACGGTTTGTATAACATATCTATATTCTTTATGTGGCGCAATGCTTGCAAAAATCAGGTAGATGAATACAAATAAAAGTAATACTATGATTTTTTTATTCTTTATTTTCCTTTTGTAAATAAGATAAATAATACCAAAAACAAGAACAATTCCCAAAAAAGAAAATATCGACAGCCAATTTTTCAAGTAAAAATACCATGGCTGTATTCCCCCCCAGTAATATGCTGCTTTACTACCATGAATGAATGCACCAAGTGGATTATCATATACAGAAATACCATAAATAAACCAGGGAGTTAAAACCAGTAAAAATGAAACAACAGAATACCAAAAATATTTATCTTTCAAAAAGCTTAACGAACTATATTTTAACAAGAAGTATAAGCCGAAAGCCGGCAAAAACCAGATGATTGTATATCTTGAAAGAATACCCAAACCCAGGACGACTCCAAATAAAATTTTATATTTTTTATTATTTTTTTCAAACCCTTTAATAAAAAACAAAAAAGCTAACATTATAAAAAATGTTGAAAATACGTCTGTCATAACACGACTGCTAAAAAGAACATGAAGCGGATATACAGCAAGAAATAGAGAAGATAAAATACCAGCCTTTTCGTTGAACATTTCTGATCCAATGAAAAAAACAATTGTAGTAGTAAGCGCCCCAAAAAATGGAATTAAAAAGTCAATAAGGATGTCAATTTTCAGTGTGTATAGGAGAGATATGAAGTAAGGAAGAAGAGGTGGTCTGAAACCTGCTTTTGGGTATGAATTGTCTGGTATATAATCGCACCAATCGCTTTTAAAGGAGTACTCCAATGGATTTTTGCTTAAATCATATCCAAGGTTAATATAGACAGTTTCATCCCATAGTTTAATGGGCATAGAAAAAATGAATAATATTCTTAACAGGAGGGCGAAAACAAAAATCAATACAATAATTTTGTTTTTTTTATTCATAACTATTTTAAAATGCAGAGAATATTTAAATTATTGGTGAAAAAATGGATACATTACTCACAAGAAAGTTCTTTTCAAGAAGGACGGATTTGGTGGCCATAGATTTGCTTGGGTGTATATTAGTTAGGAAAATAGGAAACAAAAAACTTTCTGGAAAAATTGTTGAAACGGAAGCATATTTCGGTGAAAGTGATCCAGCGAGCCATGCCTATAGGGGCGTTACACCAAGGAACAAAATAATGTTTGGCAAGCCGGGTTTTGCTTATGTTTACTTCATATATGGTAATCACCATTGCTTGAATTTTACAACTGAAAGAGAAGGGAGGGCAGGCGCAGTTCTCATAAGAGCATTAGAGCCATTGGAAGGAATTGATTTGATGAAGAAAAACAGAGGCACCAACAACATAAAAAATCTAACCAATGGACCTGGAAAATTAACACAGGCACTTGCTATAACAAGAGAGCAGAACGGGCTGGACCTTGCTGGCAATGTTTTGTATGTCTTGAAAGGCGATGAACCAAAAGAAATTGTCAGGACGACGCGGGTTGGCATAAGGAACGGCAAGGGCTTGAAGTTAAGATTTTATATTAAGGACAGCCCATTCGTATCTAAACCGGTTTAGTTACTGTTATGTCTTTTGCTAACACATATGGTGTGAAGACAGGGGTGCTTGTTTCCCAGGTGTATACATTCTTTGCATGGTTTGATATTTGCGTGATGTTTTTAAGAATGTTTATCATATTGTCGCTTATTCTTATGTTTTTCAGTGATTTCACAATTTCACCATTTTTTATCAGGAATATGCCATCCCTTGGAATTGTCGAAAAGTCTCCAGTGAAATAGTTTTGAAATCTCGTGTACCAGATATTTGTCACATATATGCCAGAATCTATGGAAGATATTATTTTCTCTTTTGACTTTCTTCCAGGTTGAAGTACTACTGACCAAGGTGTTGGATATATTATTCCGGCGTTGCCTGTTGTCTTAGTCTTGAATCTTTTTGCAGTTGATGTGTTGTGCAGGTAGGTTTTAAGCATACCTTCTTTTATTATGCAAGTTTTCTTTACTGGTACGCCTTCTGCATCAAATATTCTGGAGGAAAACCCATTTCTTCCGTCGTCATATATGCTGACTTTTTTTGATGCTATTTTTTTGCCAATTTTATTTGCAAGAAAAGACAACCCTGCTTCCACTGAACTCGCGGAGCTTGCTTCTCCAATATTTGACAATAAATCAGAAAATGCGACAGGGTCAAAAAATATGTTGTATTTTCCTTTTTTTCCTTCCACCGGGTTTTTGGATAATTTTGCTATCTCTCCGGCATGCTTTCCAACATCTTCCGGATGTATGCCACTTATTTTTGATGAGCATGCCACATCATGTCCGGAGCCTTCCTTTTCTGCAAGCGCTCTCAAAGACAGGCTGATGTTGGTGGATTCAGATGAGCACTCAACTTTTTCTGATGTGCAGAGATTTTCTTTTGTTGATGATTTTAGAAGTGTCCCGGCACATTTTTTACCACCGTTTTCCCGAGCAGAATTTATGGAGGCTTCTATAATGTCTAAATCATCAAATTCACTGTTCAATATTTTTTTATCCGGCTTTGATTTTCTATACTTAAACGGTCCTCTTGCCAGCTTATAGAAATTTTCATTTTTCTTTAAAAATTTCATTAATTTGATAGATTTTTTCAATACCCTGTTTATTTTTTCTTTGGTTGGATTGTCAACTGTGGTTGAAATGGTTTTCCCATCTTTTGAAAGAAATATTGATAAGAAATTTTGGTTCCACTCTTTCGAGATTGATATGTCACTGTTTGCAAATCTAATCTGGTTTGATTTGGATATTATGTGATTGGCTGCAATATAGTCAAATTTCTTATATTTTTTAACTACATATTCTGAAATATTCATTTTCTGCTCCCCACCAAAATATTTTTAAGAAGTATATGCGGACTGCCAAAGAATACAGGTATTCCCTGCATCGGGTCGCTCTTCCCGCATGTTCCAGCGAAATATTGTATATCATTTCCCCTTGCCTTCAGCGATGACCAAAAGTTTCTCGTGGTTATTTCAACTGCAGGATTCAGTATCATTCCTTTCAATTCACCGTTTCTTATGACATATGCTTCATTTCCCACATATTTCGCATTCCATCTTTTATCGTCTATATTCCATTCCATGAAATTTTTTATATATACGCCATTTCTAACTTCTTTAATCAATTCTTCAAAAGTCCATTTGCCAGGTTTTATGTAAGTGTTGGACATCCTTACTATTGGCTCGTTGGCATAAGACGTTGCACGTGAGGAGCCATTGCTTTTTACTCCAGTTTTATAAGCTGTTTCTCTGTTATGCAAAAATTCGTTTATAACACCGTTTTTGTAAAGGATTTTTGGCCTTGCTTTCACACCTTCATCATCAAAGAGGTAAAAGCCGTAGCTATTTGGTATGGTTGGATCGTCTATGACAGTAGCTTCATCACTTCCAATTCTTTTTCCAATTGAATTTATTTTAACAAATGATTCTCCAGCCTGAGCTGCTTCCCTTCCCATTATCCTGTCTGCTTCCATTGGATGGCCGCAGCTTTCATGCGCTGCTATAGAGCCAACAAATGGACCAAGGACAGCATCAACTTTTTTCATCTTCATGATTTTTGCGGTTTTAAGTATTTTTTGTAGTGTGATTGCTTCCTCTTTCAGGGCTTTTTCAAGGCCCCATTTTTTTACAAATTCCCATCCACCGCTGTTTCCATATTGGAAATACATTTGTTTGCTTTTGTTGTTGTACACACATGTTATAACGTACGTGAAGTTCACTCTCGGTATGTATGATTTTATGAAAGCGCCGCCAGATGTTGCAACAATTTTTTCTGCTGTTGAAGTTTCCATGTTGTAATATCTTCCCGGAAGCTTGACGCCAGAAGAGAGGGCTTCTTTGTCTATGTCATATAGAAATTTGATTTTTTCATCAAGTCCCATGTCTTTTATAGGAATTTTTTCTTTAACAGAATATTTTTTTCTGTGGGACTTGTTTTTGGACAGTTTTATTTTTTCTTTTTGATGCAGTGAAGAAACCTTGGCAATTTTAATGGCAGTCTTGACGAGTTCTTCTATATTTTTTTTGTTTAGCATATTGGTTGATGCGAAACCAAGGGAGCCATTAACCAGAACTCTTAACGATACACCGGAGTATTCCTCATTGGAGTAAGAATCCAAAATGCCGTTCTTTAGGACAAAAGATTCGTTGTCTCCTGTTTCCATTCTAACTTCAGAATAGGAAGAACCCATTTCTTCTGACTTTTTTATTATTTTTTTTATGACATCTTCATCCATAAAAACACACATTTTAAATACTTTTAATTAAATATAAAATTATGCCAGTTAAATCGTCAGATGAGATAATAAGGAAGGCAAGAGAATTGGATATGATGAGGAGGCTTGGACAAAACGCTAGCGCACAAAGCCCGGATATAAAGGAAATTCAAAAATCACTGCGAATAATTGAAATGAGAATGGATATGATAAACAGAAAACTTGACAAGCTCATTGAGGAAAAGAGGTCCGTGGAGCTTAAAGATGCACATAGAAGAATTTTGAATCTTCTCAACACGTGGATGAGTACGGAAAATTTGGCAAGGGCGCTGGGCTACAGCCAGGAATACACAAGCAGGAAGGTTTCAGACCTTAAGTCCATGGGCAAAATACAGGAGAGAAGAGAGGGAAAAAACATTTACTATAAAATAGCTGATTGAAATGGATTGTAAAGATGAAATTATTTCTTTTTTGGTTGGAATAAAATCCAAAAGCGTTGTTGTTGAGGGGAAAAGAGATGAAGAAGTGCTCAAGAGAATTGGATTCAATGACATTCAGGTTTTAAACAGGACGAAAGGAATATTTGATGCTTCTGATAAGTTGCCGAGAAATGTTTTGATTTTAACTGATTTTGATACAGAGGGGGAAGAAATCGCAAAAAAACTCAGCGAAGTCCTGAAAAAAATGGGGAAGAGAGTTGACGCCAAAAACAGAAAAGCTCTCAGGAAGCTGTTCCTGAAAAACAAGATAAACACAATAGAAGGATTGAAAAAATTACTCTAACCTTTCTGCAATTATTTCTAATTCACCTTTATATTCCTTTACATTTCCTTTAATTTCTACATATCCGTTTATCTTTGGGCTTATGCTGAGCTTTTTTACAGTGTTTTCAAAGGCAACAACTTTTATTTCTCCTGTGTCATCCTTTACAGTAAGAAACATGTTTCCATTTTTGTAATAATTGGAGGTTACGTTGCCTCTTATGAATACCACCCTGCCTATATAACTTTTGTCTATATCGCCAATGTTTGTTTTTACGTTTGTGAACTGCACACCAACAAATAGAACAACTAATCCAATTATGGACAAAACCAGGCAGATGTTTCTAAGATCTTTGTCGTTCATTTTATTACCTTAATTTTTTTGTATATCGGGCCGTCTGATGTTAATTTGCTTTCATACAGTACTAGAGAATTAACAACCATTTTACCTATTTCTATGTTTTCATGTTTTTTTATAGTGTTTACTAATTTTTCCTTCTCAGTTAAAAATTTCACTCTGCATATTGTTAGATGTGCAGTTATTTTTCGAGTTTCTTTCCTTATTTCAGAGAATTTTTTGTTTATTTCATTAAGCAGTTTTTCAAACTTTTCTTTTTCCTTTGTACCAATCCATATTGTTTTTACGTATGAGATATTTGGAAACACGCCAATTCCAGATACGCTTATCTCTAATGGTTCAAAGTCAATTCCATCCATAATTTTCTTTACCTTTTCAGCTTCCTCTTCGGTTATGTCTCCAAAGAACTTAACTGTCCAGTGAAGGTTTTCTGGTTTAACAGTTTTCACTCCCTTCATTTCAAATTCTTTCTCAAGATTTTTTATTTTTTCCCTTAGGCCGTCGGGTATGGGTATGCCAAGAAAAGCTCTCATAAAAAACACTTTTAATTAAATTTTAATGTTTTTATTTATATCTTATTTTATAAGTATTATTATGCCTATTCACAACCAGAGATTTGAAATTGAAAAATGTCCAGGGGATAAAATTTTAGATAATGTTCTACGATTTTTTAGGGAAAGTGTTACAGGAGAAGTCATAAGATGGGCAATAGTTG
>Ga0190303_1000188_pt1 | contig 26312 bp, 30 predicted proteins | sample 48700701_MG_FD_161672 | JGI IMG/M metagenome (GOLD analysis project Ga0190303, IMG submission 161672) | Hydrothermal vent sediment bacterial communities from Southern Trench, Guaymas Basin, Mexico - 4870-07-0-1_MG | ecosystem: Environmental > Aquatic > Marine > Hydrothermal vents > Sediment ... | reverse complement strand
AAACTAAAATTAGAAGTATTCTACAAAGTAAAGTTCTATTCAATTACAAATGTGATCTAAATTAAACCAAAATAGTGCTTTTTGAGGTTTGACTAATTAGCTATATCACATGGATAGGTACATTAATTGCATTTATTATGAACAACGATAAAAGAAATTCATTTGCAGCTTTTCATATAAGACAAATGATAGGCATATCACTTTTTTCATTAGCTAATACTTTTATTATTGCACGATATGGAGGGCTTTGGGCTAGTGGAATAATTGGAGTAATGATATTTGTTTTCTGGATTATTGGTTTTATTGGAGCAATTCAAGGAGAAGAAAAAAAAGTACCTTTAGTTGGCGATTTATTCCAAGACTGGTTTAAAGGTATTGCCTAAGAACTTTTTAAATAATACTTTTGAAGTCGCGCCCTAAAGCACGACTTTTATTTTACACTCATGAAAGAACTATCATTACAATATATTGTTAGAGAGCCAAATACACGTTCTAAAAATACTTCACTATTAGTTTTATTACATGGCTATGGAAGCAACGAAGAAGATTTATTTTCTTTTGCTACAGAATTACCTGAAGATTTATTAATTATAAGTGCTAGAGCGCCACAAAGTTTAGGTTTTGGGAGCTATGCCTGGTACACTATACATTTTAACAATACACAAGGAAAATTTTCAGACATTCCTGAAGCCATTGAAGCAAGAGAAAAAATAGCTACTTTTATTGATGAAGTTCAAGAAAAATATTCCATTTCTCCTGAAAAAACTTTTTTACTAGGCTTTAGTCAAGGCACTATTTTAAGTTATGCCCTCGCTTTAAATTACCCAAAAAAAATACAAAAAGTAATTGCATTAAGCGGTTATATTAATCCTGAATTATTACCTTCAGAAGTTGAAAATATGGACTATTCAGCGTTAGATTTCTTTATCTCTCACGGAAGTGTAGATCAGGTGATACCTTCAGACTGGGCTAAGAAAGCTCCCTTATTTTTAAATGAATTAAATATTAAAAATTCCTACAAAGAATACCCTGTTGGACATGGAGTTGCACCTCAAAATTTCTTTGACTTTAAAAAATGGATTGAAGAAAGAATGTAATTTTAAAGTACATAACTGTTTTCTAAAAATCAAAACTATTAAGTTTTATGATTTAAATCATTAATTTTCAATAAAGCAAGTTATACCTTTAACTTAGAATTACATAATTGCTTTAGTTCTGATTATCCTAAGGCATTAGAACTAAATATAAAATGTAGTTTTACCACCTCTATTAGAGGTGGTTTTTTTTATATTTAATTTGCATTATTTTTAATTAATGCTCGATGAACAAAATATGCATTAATACTTCATTATTTAAATAAAAAAAAGCAAGTATCATTTTATATGTAAGATATTTTCTATAACATTGTTAAATCAAAATTTAAGAAATATAATATGGAAATATTAGGAATTGATGTTGGAGGTACTGGAATAAAAGGTGCACTTGTAAATGTAGAAACTGGAGAATTAACAACAGAAAGGTATAGAATATCAACACCAAAACCGGCAACTCCTGAAGCAGTTGCAAACACAATTCAAGAACTTATTAGTCATTTTAATTGGAAAGGCTTAGTTGGTTGCGGTTTTCCAACTCCTCTTCAACATGGAAAATGCTTAACGGGTGGAAACTTACACGAAGATTGGAAAGGAACTCAAGTAGATGAGTTGTTCAAATCTAAAACTGGAAACGAATTTTCTATTGTGAATGATGCAGATGCAGCTGGTCTTGCTGAAATAAATTTTGGAGCTGGAAAAGGTGTAAAAGGTGTTGTTATTATGATTACTTTAGGTACTGGAATTGGTTCAGGATTATTTTTAGACGGTAAATTGTTACCAAATACTGAATTTGGTCATGTTTTGTATAAAAATGGAGAAATATTTGAAAAATATGCTTCAGATTCAGCAAGAAAACGAGATGATTTAAGTCGAAAAGCTTGGGGAAAAAGATTACATAAATATTTTAAACACATTAATTTATTACTCTCACCAGATTTAATTATTGTAGGTGGTGGTGCAAGTAAAAAGTTTGATAAATTTGAAGCTAAAATTGATATTGATGTAGCAATAACTCCAGCTGAAGCCGAAAACGAAGCTGGAATTATAGGTGCTGCTATGGCTGCGAAACCTTAATTAATGGATTTTAATTATTTTAAAAAAAATATTTCAACACTTAAAAACAGTCCACTGGGTGGATTAGATGCTCAATTTAGTTTAGCACCAAAGTTAAGACTAAGGTACTCACAAGAAAAAATTGAAGCTCTAAACCCTAAAAAAGCAGCTGTAATAGCATTGTTTTACCCAAACCAACTTGGCGAAACTTGTTTTTTATTAACATTACGTGCCAATTATAACGGAACTCATTCATCCCAAATTAGTTTTCCAGGTGGGAAATTTGATAAAAAAGATCGTTCACTTAAAAACACCGCATTACGTGAAACATTTGAAGAAGTTGGAATTTCATCAAACAGTATTTCCATTTTTAAACAAATAACCGATGTTTTTATCCCTCCAAGCAATTTTATGGTTACACCTTTTTTAGGTTATGTAGAGGAAATACCTTCATTTACAAAAAACCATGAAGTTGAAGAATTAATTTCAATTTCATTAAAGGATTTATTAAATGATACAGCAATTTCAACCACTACTTTGTCTACTTCTTATGCTAAAAATATTGAAGTACCCTGCTTTTTATTAAATAGTTACGTTGTTTGGGGTGCAACGGCGATGATGCTCAATGAAATAAGGGAATTATTAAAAAATATCTAAGCAATTTTTACTAAATTTGTCATTCATTCAAAAACCAAACCAACCAAATGCCAATTTTCAAAAGAAATCCTTTCGGACATATTTTATTTTTAAAAAAATGGCTTGTACGAATATTAGGAGTTGTTTCTCACGGACGATATAGACGTTTTAATCGGCTTCAAATTGAAGGTTCAGAAATTATTAGAGAATTACCAAACACAAATGTTTTATTTGTTTCTAACCACCAAACTTATTTTGCTGATGTAGCCGCAATGTTTCATGTTTTTAATGCAGCATTAAAAGGAAGAGTAGATACATTAAAAAATATAGGGTATATCTGGAATCCAAAATTGAATATTTATTATGTAGCTGCAGCAGAAACAATGAAATCTGGTTTGTTACCAAAAATATTTGCCTATGTTGGTTCTGTTTCAATCGATAGAACGTGGAGGAACGCTGGTAAAAATGTAAACAGACAAGTAAAACATTCTGATATTAGTAATATTGGAAAAGCCTTAGGCGATGGCTGGGTAATTACATTTCCACAAGGAACAACTAAACCATTTAAGCCTATTAGAAGAGGTACTGCACATATTATTAAAACGTACAAACCTGTTGTAATTCCTATTGTAATTGACGGTTTTAGAAGGTCTTTTGATAAAAAGGGATTGATGATAAAAAAACGTAATGTTTTACAATCTATGGTGATTAAAAAACCTATGGAAATTGATTATGAAAATGAGACTGTTGACGAGATTGTAAAAAGAATAGAAATAGAAATAGAACAACACCCATCTATGTTAAAAGTTGTTCCTCCTGAAGAATACAAACGCTCTGAAGAAGAGCTCAATAAAAAACGTGATTTTTGGGATATGTATTAAAAAAACAACCCCGATTTAGAATTCTAAATCGGGGTTGTTTTTTTAATATAACTTAGCTTAATTTAACCAAGATTTTAGCATCCATATTGTTTTTTCTTGTTCTGCTATAAAATCACTCATCATTGAATTTGTCCCTTCATCACTAGCATCATCAGATTCATTTAAAATTAATCTTTCAATTTTTAGCAATTCAGATAAAGAATTCACAACTAAATTAACAGCATCAATATCATTACTCACATTTTTACCAACTGCAACACTCGATAACTCTGTGTATTCAGTAAAAGTATGTAAAGGCGTTCCTTCTAAAGTTAAAATTCGTTCAGCAATCATATCAATTTTTTCTTGTGAATCTGTATAAAACTCTTCAAACTTGACATGTAATTCAAAAAATGACCTCCCCTTAATATTCCAATGTAATCCCCTTAAATTTTGATAATAAACCTGAAAATTAGATAATAAAGTATTTAAACTAATCGTTAAATTTTCTGTTTTCTGAGCATCTAACCCTAAAATTGTAGTATTCATATTTTGTGTTTTATATAATTTATATTTCTTTTTTACTACTACAAATTTATTTAAAAATAAATTCAATAAAGCATAATTATTATTGATAGTTTCAATATCTTTATCAGAAATATTTATAAGAATGACTATTACACAATTAAAATACGTTTTGGCAGTAGCTGAATATAGAAATTTTACCATTGCATCTCAACATTGTTTTGTTACACAACCCACTTTAAGTATGCAAATACAAAAATTGGAAGAAGAACTTGATACAAAAATTTTTAATAGAAACAAAAAACCAATTCAATTAACAGAGATTGGTCACAAAATTATTGAACAAGCAAAAATTATTGTTGATGAGAGCAATAGAATAACAGATATTGTAGATCAACAAAAAGGATATATTGGTGGAGATTTTAAATTAGGAATTATACCAACCGTAATGCCCACTTTACTTCCATTATTTTTAAAAACATTTATTAAAAGATACCCAAAAGTAAATTTAAAAATAGAAGAACTAACTACAGAAGAAATAATAAAAAAACTTACTGATGGACATATTGATGTTGCCATTGCAGCAACACCTTTAGAAAATGAAATTATTAAAGAACGTGTACTATATTATGAACCATTTGTAGGGTTTGTACCAACTGAGCATCGCCTTTATGATACTAAAATACTTGATGTTGAAAATTTAAATATTGAAGATATTCTATTATTAGAAGACGGACATTGCTTTAAAGAAAGTATCATTAATTTATGCAGTACTTTTGGTAATAAAAATCAACATTTTCAATTACACAGCGGAAGTTTTAATACATTAATAAAGCTATCTAAAGAAGGATTGGGTATGACTTTGCTACCTTATTTACAAACATTAGATTTAAATAGTGAAGATAAAATATATTTACGTGAATTTAAAGAGCCTGTCCCTGCAAGAGAAGTAAGTATTATTTACCATAAATCTCAATTAAAAATTCAGTTAATTGACGCTTTAAAAAATATAATTGATGGAATTGTTAGAGGCGTAATTGCCTTTAATGATGTGAAAATTATAAGCCCTATTCAACAAAAAAAAGGAGCATAAATGCTCCTTTTTTTAAATTTTTACTAATGCTAAACAAGTATGAAGATCTGGTTTATTTATCGTAAACTCTCTTAGCCAAAAGTATAATTCTTTAATTTCGTAGGGTAATAATCTATTTATTGCTTTTTCCAATTCTTTTTTAAACAATTCTTTATTAAAACTGACTTTTTCAAGTACTGTTTTGGTATACTCAAACATTGCTCTTGCCATATATTTAAAAGATTTTAGTTGGTTGTATTAAGAACGTAATTTACTATTGTTTTAGTATACTAAATATACAAAAAAATATTTGCAAATAAAAATTTAACCCTCCTTTGAAATATAAATATTATAATTTGCTTATTTTTTTAAGTAAGTTATTCGCAATATCCTCTAGCTCTAAAGTTATATTTTTAAAGTGTTCTTTTTTACTTTCAATATCTTTAATATGAATTTTATCTATTAAAGCGTCAAATGCTAAAATAGCTTCATCTATAATTGCTTCAGTTACCTTGGTATCAGCCGTTGGGTTTAATAATTCCCAAGCATAACACTCTTCAATTATATCTCCTAAAACGTAATTAATATCCTTTTTTAAATTTTTAATACTAGCCATATTTATTTCTTTTTTTTATTGCTGCAAATTTACAAGAAATTGATTAATTTCTTCATTAAAAACCCTAAAATTTAAGTTCACTTTGGGTAAATTAACTTCGAACTCATTAAAATAATGCAATTTAATTGTTAATTATAACCCTTTTAATTTCAAAAGTGCGTTTTCTATGTGCTTTTCAGCACCAAACTGACTGTTAAAAATATATTGTACAATACCATCTTTATCAATCACGTAAGTAACGCGCCCAGGTAAAAAAACCATACTTTTTGGTACTCCAAATAATTTTCTAACTTCATTATTAATATCCGCTAACAACGTAAAAGGTAAATTGTATTTTTCTTCAAACTTTTTATGTGAAGCTACACTATCACCACTTATACCAATAACCAAAGTCTCTAACTTCAAAAAATCTTCAAAATCATCTCTAAATTTACAAGCTTCCTTTACACAACCAGGAGTATCATCTTTCGGATAAAAATAAATTACCATTGGTTTGCCTATTGAACTATTAACAGTAAACGCATACCCATTCTGATCGTTTAATGTAAACGATGGTACTTTATCACCAATTTCAAGTTTTTTCATATAAGTAGTGTTTAAATCTATCAGTAAAAATGGTATACCAATTATGCCAACAAAAAAAATAATATATTTTTTCATATTTAAGTTTTAACAAATATCAATTAAAATAATTAAATCGTTAATTTTGTAAAATGAAAACATTTATTGAAAATTTACCAAAAGCAGAATTGCATTTACATATTGAAGGTTCTTTTGAACCTAAATTAATGTTTGAAATTGCAACAAGAAATAATATAAATATCCCTTACAATTCAGTTGAAGAAATTGAAGAAGCCTATAAATTTGATTGTCTACAAGACTTTTTAGACATCTATTATCAAGGTGCTGGTGTATTAATTAAAGAACAAGATTTTTACGATTTAACATATAGCTACCTACAAAAATGTGCTAATCAAAATGTGAGACACACAGAAATTATGTTCGATCCACAAACACATACCGAAAGAGGTATTGCATTTGAAACTGTAATTAACGGTATTTCAAAAGCTTGTGATGATGCTGAGGAAAAATTAAATGTTACCTCGCTTTTAATTATGAGTTATTTGCGTCATTTAAGTGAAGAAGACGCCTTTAAAACATTAGAGCAATCAATTCCTTTCAAACATAAAATTACTGCTGTAGGACTCGATTCTTCTGAACGCGATAATCCCCCTTCAAAATTTAAAAATGTCTATGAAGCATCAGTTAAAGAAGGTTATATTCCTGTTGCTCATGCTGGAGAAGAAGGATCAGCTGAATATGTATGGGAAGCTATTGACATTTTAGGTATTAAACGTATAGACCATGGAAATAATTCACTACAGGATGATAAATTAGTGCAAGAAATTATTAAAAGAGATATGGCATTAACTGTTTGCCCATTATCCAATACTGCACTTCAAGTTGTTGATGATTTAAAAAATCATCCGCTAAAAAAAATGATGAATTTAGGCTTAAAGGTTACTATAAATTCAGATGATCCAGCTTATTTTGGTGGACAAGTAAATAAAAATTACATTGACATTCAAGAAGCTTTAGATTTAACAAAAAAAGAATTGTACGAATTAGCCAAAAACTCATTTCAATACTCGTTATTAGAAGACTCTAAAAAGCAAGAATATTTAAAAGAGTTAGAAGTTTACTATGCTAACAATATGTAATTTTTTACTTCGTTACAATTATACACAAAACAAACTATGAGAACATACATTTTTATTGTAATTGCGTTATTTACGCTTACAAGCAGCTTTAGCCAAGCAACCAAAAAATTTATAGACACAGGTTCTGTAAAAAATCAATTTGATTATTTAATCAATAAATCTAATCGCTACCAAAAATACAAAGTGGTAGAAATCACCTGGTTATCGAAATTAAAATCGAATGTAGCAGATTCTTTAAGGACGTCTGCTATTGAAATTTCTGATAATTATGCGATTATTAATATTCAAAAAGATACTATTAAAAGTCTTAAAGCATCACTAGATACTTCTAAAAATACAATTGCTTCTTTAAATTCAGAAAAGCAACATATTTCATTTTTAGGAATGCAAGCTTCAAAACCTTTTTTTAAAACTTTGGTGTTTTCAATAATTGGAATTTTAATTTTCTTACTTGTAATTTTTATTACAAAATTTAAACAAAGTTATGGCATTATAAAGGAAGTTGAATTAAATTTAAAAGAAACCGAAGCAGAGTTTGAAACACATAGGAAAAGAGCTTTAGAACGTGAGCAAAAAGTTATGCGTAAACTTCAAGACGAATTAAACAAACAGAAAAAAGAATAATTTTTATTAATTTTTGTGAATGAACCAAGAAGAACTAATTAGAACCGAACTTTCTTTTTTAGGTAATAATTTATTGAATGACATTATTGATTCTTCGACCCTTTTAAATTTTAAAAAAGGAACCGAATTACTTCGAGAAGGACAATTTGTAAAAGTAATTCCCATTGTATTAGAAGGTGTTATCAAAGTATTTTCAAGGTACGAAGACAAAGAATTACTACTATACTATATTAAACCGGCTGAAAGTTGTGTTATGTCTTTTGCTGCAAGTTTAAAAAATACACCCAGTCAAGTATTTGCCATTACAGAAGAAGAAACAACAGTACTATTGTTACCTGTAAGCAAAGTTGATGGTTGGGTTAAAAAGTTTCCAAACTTTAACCAATTATTTTTTGAACAATACAATGTAAGGTATAATGAGCTCCTAAAAACCATCAATCATCTTTTGTTTGATAAATTAGATGTAAGATTGTATACTTATTTAGTTGAGAAAAAAGATATTACCAAAAAAAATCCAATTAAAATTTCACACAGACAAATTGCAAATGAATTGGGTACGGCACGTGAAGTTATTAGCCGACTTATAAAAAAATTGGAAGGTGAAAAGAAGGTAAAACAACTCACAAATCATATTGAAATTTTGTAGTGGTGACTATAGTCACTGCAGATTACTTATTTTTAAAGTAATTTCGACACAAATTATAACTAAAACTTTTTTATTATGAAAAAAAACATGGGATCTGCAGATAAAATTATTAGAGTACTAATTGCTATAGTTATTGCTATTTTATACTGGCAAGGGATTATTAGTGGTGGTACATTAGCAATTGTTCTTTTAGCATTTGCTGGAATATTTTTACTAACTAGTTTAGTAGGGTTTTGTCCTTTATATCCAATTTTAGGATTGAATACTTGTAAGAAAAAATAAGATTTTATAAAAAAGAGGTTTAAAAAAACCTCTTTTTTATTCTCCACAATACGTCACAAAATTTCTTGGTGTTTCATAAAGTGTGATGGAAAGCTCTAAACTTTCATCAATTTTTGAGCGTAGTTTATTCCAAATTACAACTGAAATATTTTCAGCCGTTGGATTTAATGTTTTGAATGCTTCAACTTCTTCATTTAAATTTTTGTGATCGAATTTCTCTTCAATTTCAACTTCAATCAGCCTTTTTAAAATTTTCATGTCCATCACAAAACCTGTCTCCGGGTGAATTTCACCCTTTACCGAAACTATTAACTCATAATTATGTCCATGATAATTAGGGTTTGCGCATTTACCAAATACAATTGCATTTCTAGCATCAGTCCATTCAGCATTATACAATCTATGTGCTGCATTAAAATGAGCTTTTCTGTTTACGGTTACTTTCATAATTAATTACTAATAAAACTATAATATTTTTCAAAAATTATTTTAAACCATTCGGTATAAATTTCAGGTTGGTTTACTATATCATTTTTCACTTCTTCTACAGTCATCCACTTAAAGCTTTCAACCTCTTCCCTATTAATCAACGGATTTTTATTATAATAACCAATCATAATATGATCTAATTCATGTTCTGTTAATCCATTATCAAAAGGTGCTTTATATATAAATGAAGTCACTTCTTTCAAATCACAAACAAAACCCATTTCTTCTTGTAAACGACGCTTACCTGCTTCCAAATTACTTTCTCCATTACGCTGATGGCTACAACATGAATTTGTCCATAACAAAGGCGAATGGTATTTATCTGCTGCTCGTTGTTGTAACATCAACTCATTTTTATCATTAAAAATAAACACCGAAAATGCTCTATGTAACAACGCTTTTTCATGGGCTTCCATTTTAGGCATTAAACCAATCTGCTCATCTTTTTCGTTTACTAAAATAACTTGTTCTTCTTTCATTTAAAATTGAATTGCAACAAATTTACAAAATGTAATGGTACTTATTGAATTTCATACTTTCAACTTTCAAACTTTCAAACTTTAAAGCATATATTTGCACCTCAAAATTTGATAGATGAGTTTTTTAGAAGAAATAGCACGTAGACGTACCTTTGGAATTATTTCACATCCCGATGCTGGTAAAACAACATTAACCGAAAAATTATTATTATTTGGTGGTGCTATACAAGAAGCTGGAGCTGTAAAAAATAACAAAATTAAGAAAGGTGCCACTTCTGACTTTATGGAAATTGAACGCCAACGTGGTATTTCTGTAGCAACATCTGTACTTGCATTTATTTATAAAGACAAGAAAATCAATATTTTAGACACACCCGGTCACAAAGATTTTGCTGAAGATACTTTTAGAACATTAACCGCTGTAGATAGTGTTATTGTTGTAATTGATGTTGCAAAAGGTGTTGAGCAACAAACTGAAAAATTGGTTAAAGTTTGTAGAATGCGTAAAATACCAATGATTGTTTTTATTAATAAATTAGATCGTGAAGGTAAAGATGCTTTTGATTTATTAGATGAAGTTGAACAAAAACTAGGATTACGAGTTACTCCTTTAAGTTTCCCAATTGGAATGGGTTATGATTTTAAGGGAATTTATAATATATACGGGGGGAAAATCAATCTCTTTTCTGGAGATAATAAACAACTAGTTTCTGAAAGTGTTGAATTTACAGATATTTCTACTCCAGAATTAGATGAAATAATTGGGGAAACTGCAGCTGAAACATTAAGAGAAGAAATAGAATTAGTAACTGAAGTGTATCCTAATTTTAATAAAGATGAATACTTAAACGGTGATTTACAACCTGTATTTTTTGGTTCGGCATTAAATAATTTTGGTGTAAAAGAACTATTGGAATGTTTTATTGAAATTGCTCCTTCGCCACAGCCAAAAATGTCTGAACAACGATTGATAGATTCAAAAGAAGAAAAAATGACTGGTTTTGTATTTAAAATCCATGCAAATATGGATCCTAATCACAGAAACAGATTGGCATTTATAAAAATTGTTTCAGGAACTTTTAGAAGAAATGCTCCTTATTTACACGTTCGTAATAATAAAAAAATGAAATTTTCAAGTCCAAATGCTTTTTTTGCAGAGAAAAAAGAAATTGTTGATGAATCTTTCCCTGGCGATATTGTTGGACTTCAAGATACTGGGAACTTTAAAATTGGTGATACTTTAACTGAAGGAGAAATATTAAATTTTAAAGGAATTCCTAGTTTTTCTCCAGAGCATTTCCGCTATGTTAATAACGCTGAACCTCTAAAATCTAAACAATTATTTAAAGGTTTAGATCAATTAATGGATGAAGGTGTTGCACAATTATTTACATTAGATTTAAACGGAAGAAAAATAATTGGAACTGTTGGCGCCTTACAATATGAAGTTATTCAATACCGCTTAGAACACGAATATGGCGCGAAATGTAGTTACGAAAATTTGCCAGTTCATAAAGCATGTTGGGTTGAACCTGAAGATCTTAAAAGTGAAGAATTCAAAGAATTTAAACGTGTAAAGCAACGTTTTTTAGCGAAAGATAAACAAGGGCAATTGGTGTTTTTAGCAGATTCTGAATTTACCATTCAAATGACACAAAGCAAATACCCTACAGTAAAATTACATTTCACAAGTGAGTTTAATATTCAATAATACTAAATTCTAAATGTAAAGGCTTAATGGCTTTGACCAACATTGGTATAAAATCATCACCTAATTTTAAATACATTTCTGAAAAATTACGTGTTCGTTCTTCTAAACTTTGATTTGGAAACAACTCGTTTTGTAATATTATAATTCTTTCAACAACATCTGAAAGTTTACGTTTTTGAGCCTTTAACAATCTTTTTTCTAAATTAGAAATTCCATTTAATTGTTTTTGTTCTTGAGCATTTACAGCTCCTAAAAATGACACATCCGTTTCCTTTGCTAATTCTTTTAAATGGATAAATTGTTGCTTTAAATGTTCCTTTTGTTGGGTGAAATCAATTTCAATTTTAGAAATCTCTTTTACTTTTTTTGAAATTAACTCTTCCTGATTTATAAATAACTCTTGTAGAGAAATATTCAATTTCGTACTCTTTATCAATTGTTTTTCTGAAGCTAATAATACCGAATTTCTTAATAATAAAATAGGAAATGGTGTGTTTAAAGTCTTAAAATACTTCTTTAATTGAAACCAATACGCTAGCTCTCCTCCACCTCCAATATAACATAGATTGGGCAACACTGTCTCTTGAAACAACGGTCGCATAATTACATTTGGACTAAAACGTTCTGGATAATTTGATAGTTCTTTTAAAATTTCTTCTTCAGAAAAAGAAATAGTTGTGTTATTAATTATGTACTTGTTATTTTCAAAAATAATTCGTTCACGCAAATTATCTTTTAAATAAAAAAGGTTAACCTCTCTTGGATTTACTTGAATATTGTAATCTTTACTTAGTTTTTTATTAGTGCTTAAAACTTGAGTATATGATGTTCTATTCATCAATTCATCTTTAATAATTGGTGCAAATTGTTCTTTTAAACTACTATCATCACTATCAATAATTACCAATCCATAATCCCTAAAAAGTTCGTTTACCAAATAACGAGTCGCATCAGTTAAATTAGAATGCTTTAAGTAAGCGTTTTCAAATAATTTCTTTAAAAAAGTTGCATTTCTAGTTGTTCCCACCAATTTTGAAAACTCTTCAAAAACAGTATCAAAACCTGCTGTTTTTAATCTACCAACAGCTCCACTACTTTCTCTATTCCAAGCAACCTTTTTATCCTTTAAATTGAAAAAATTAATTTCATCAAAATCGTGATCTTCTGTAGCCATCCAATACACAGGTATAAAATTATGATTGGGAAATTCATTTTTTAAAGTCTTCGTTAAATTTATTGTAGTAATTATTTTATATAAAAAATACAAAGGACCTGTAAAGATGTTTAATTGATGTCCTGTGGTAATTGTAAATGTCTTTTCTTCGGAAAGAATTTCAATATTTTGAAATGTTTTTTTAGAGACATTAATAGTTTTGTATTGATGTCTTAATGCTTCAACTAAAACTTTTCTTGAATTGGATGTAAATGATTCTCTTTTAAGTTCAAGTTGTTTTTTAAACCCTACTAAATCAGGGAAATTACCATAAAATGCAGATAACTCAGGTTTTTCATCTAAATAATCACAAATTATAGATGAAAAGTAACCCGTTTTTTGAAATGGAATATGATGTACTTTCATTAAAATTTAAACAGTTCTTTGAAATAGTGTATATACATATTCTCTTAATCCACCCGAAGGTTGTGTATAAGTATAATTAAACGATTTTAACAACTTAAAATCGGCACCTAATCGTTCTTGCAACATCGTTTCATTATAATTAAAAACATCTAATCCACTACATTTTTTTGCACCTTCTAAATTAAATTCAGCTAAAATTACAAAACCATTTGGCTTTAGCACCTTTTTAACTAAATCAAAATATGATTTTTGTTGTTTCTTGGTCGTAAAAAAATGTAGTACAGCTCTATCATGCCATAAATCAACATTTTTAAGTTTAAGCAATTCTGAAGGGGCGGTTAAATCATCAACAATAAATTCAACTTTAGCTTGTTTATGAGTTGTTAAATTATTCTTTAATTCTGTTAATGCAGCTGCTGCAATATCATTTACAACTATATTTGTATATCCTTTATTTAATAAAAGCTCAATTAAAGTCGCTGCACCAACGCCTGCATTAAAAATTAGGGCATCTTTTGGTAAGTTACATCCTGAAATTAACTCCATTGAAGGAATTGGGTCTTCTTCATACCAGCCCAAACTATCAGCAGGTGCTTTTTGATACGCATGATTCCAGTGCTTTTCAAAATCGTAATCTGATGCTGAATTATCCTCCATTAGTAAATATATTTATTTTGATAAAAGTAAACAATTTAGCTTGTTTGTCGAAATTGAATAAAACTTCTAACATTTTTTTAACTAATCATAACCTAAAAAAAGCGAGCTATTGCTCGCTTTTTATTAAATAAATTATTTTTTATACTGGCTCTCCGTATAAATCAAATTCAGTAGCTGAAGTAATTTTAATAGATGCAAATTTTCCAACTTGCACATAATGTTTGGTAGCATCAATTAACACTTCATTATCTACATCAGGCGAATCAAATTCTGTGCGTCCGATAAAATAATTACCATCTTTTCTATCAATAATTACGTTAAATATTTTATTAACTTTTTCTTGATTCAACTCAAAAGAAACCTGACTTTGAACTTCCATTATCTCATTAACACGTTGTTGTTTAACATCTTCTGGAACATCATCCTCTAAATTAGCTGCTGTTGTATTTTCTTCATGTGAATATGCAAAAGCACCTAAACGCTCAAAACGCATTTCTTGTACCCAATCTTTTAATTCTTTAAAAGACGCTTCTGTTTCACCAGGATACCCCACAATTAAGGTTGTTCTAATTGCCATGTTTGGAACAGATTCCCTGAATTCAGCAATCAAATTAGTTGTTTTTTCATGTGATGTTCCTCTACGCATAGATTTTAAAATATCGTCGTTAATATGTTGTAAAGGAATATCTAAATAATTACACACTTTTGGTTCGTTATGAATCACTTCTAACACATCTAATGGGAACCCTGTTGGAAATGCATAATGCAAACGAATCCATTCAATACCATCAATTTTAACTAATTCTTTTAGCAAATCAGCTAAGGCTCTTTTTTTATAAATATCTAATCCGTAATAAGTTAAATCTTGTGCTATCAAAATTAATTCTTTAATCCCCTTTTTAGCAAGTTTTGTAGCTTCAATTACTAAATTTTCAATAGAAGTAGAAACGTGTTTACCTCTCATTAAAGGTATTGCACAAAATGAACAAGGTCTATCACAACCTTCTGCAATTTTTAAATATGCATAATGTGTTGGTGTAGTTGTTAAACGTTCTCCTATAAGTTCGTGCTTGTAATCTGCCTCTAAAACTTTTAATAAATTAGGTAAATCATGAGTTCCAAAAAATTCATCAACATTTGGTATTTCTTTTTCTAAATCTGGTTTGTAACGTTCACTTAAACATCCTGAAACATATACTTTATCTACCTCGCCTAATTCTTTTTTATGAACATAATGCAAAATAGTATTTATTGATTCTTCTTTAGCATCACCAATAAAACCACATGTATTAATTACAACAATATTTCCATCCTCATTTTCATCTTCATGAACAACATTTTTAGCATTCGCTTTTAGCTGTCCCATTAACACTTCACTATCGTACACATTCTTAGAGCACCCTAAAGTAACAACGTTAATTTTATTTTCTTTTCTTGATTTAGTTCTCATATTCTTAAAGATAAAAAATCACACTTCGACAAGCTTAGTGTGACATTATTTAAGTTATAATTTGTGATTTTATTTAAAGAAAGAATCTACAAATTCAATTTTATTAAATACTTGTAAATCATCTATTCCTTCACCAACACCTATATATTTTACAGGGATTTGAAATTGATCTGATATACCAATTACTACTCCTCCTTTAGCTGTACCATCTAATTTGGTAACTGCTAATGATGTTACTTCAGTTGCTAGTGTAAACTGTTTCGCTTGTTCAAAAGCATTTTGCCCTGTTGAACCATCTAACACTAATAAAACTTCATGAGGTGCATTTTCAACAACTTTTTGCATTACACGCTTTATTTTGGTCAATTCATTCATTAAATTCACTTTATTATGCAATCTTCCAGCTGTATCAATAATAACTATATCAGCATCTTGTGCAACGGCAGATTTTAACGTATCAAATGCAACTGAAGCAGGATCACTTCCCATATCTTGACGTACCATTGGGACATCTACTCTATCGGCCCAAACCTGTAATTGATCTATTGCGGCTGCTCTAAAAGTATCAACAGCACCTAATACTACTTTTTTACCATTTTTAGTAAACTGAGCTGCTAGTTTACCTATGGTTGTAGTTTTACCAACCCCATTTACACCAACCACCATTATAACGTATGGCTTTTTTCCAGAAGGAATTGTAAAATCTGTTTCGTTACCAACATTAGTTTCAGCTAGTAAACCTGCAATCTCTTCTCTTAGAATTTTATTTAACTCATCGGTCCCTAAATATTTATCTTCAGCAACTCGTGCTTCAATTCTATCTATAATTTTAAGTGTTGTTTCAACTCCAACATCTGAAGAAACCAATATTTCTTCTAAATTATCTAAAACATCATCATCTACTTTTGATTTACCAGCTACGGCTTTAGATAACTTTGAAAAAAAAGTTGAGCTACTTTTCTCTAATCCTTTATTTAACGTTTCCTTTTTTTCTTTCGAAAATATTTTTTTAAATAAACTCATCTTACTACGAATTAATAGTATAAATATAAAAAAGAAAAGCTACCCTCAATATTGAAAGTAGCTTTAGTATTGTATTTGAGAACAAATATTATTTTTTGCTCAAAAAGTCTTTTACTTTTGATGGATCCATAATAGATTCTACAAATGTGTAAGCTCCTGTTTTTGGAGATTTTACCATTTTAATAGCTTTTGATAATCTCTTTGATCCAGTTTGTAACGATGCTACTGATTTCTTTGCCATGGTCCTATATTATTTTATTTCTTTATGAACAGTCATTTTTTTCAAGATAGGGTTGAATTTTTTAATTTCCATTCTATCAGGAGTATTCTTTTTATTTTTCATAGTAATATATCTAGAAGTACCTGGTTTACCAGTAGCTTTATGCTCTGTACATTCTAAAATTACTTGGATTCTATTTCCTTTACTCTTTGCCATTTCCTACTATATTATTTTTTTAAAAAACCATTTTCTCTAGCTTCTTTCATAACAGCAGAGATTCCTTTTTTATTAATATTCTTTAAAGTTGATGCTGCTACTTTTAAAGTAACCCATTTATCTTCTTCAGGAATATAAAAACGCTTTTTATGTAAATTAGCGCCAAATTTTCTTTTAGTTCTATTCAATGCATGAGAAACATTGTTTCCAACCATTGCTTTTTTTCCAGTAAGTTCACAAACTCTTGACATATCTCTGTACCTTTTTAGTGTATTCTCAAAACGAGATGCAAAATTAAATTTTTAAAACTAGATACACAAACTTATTTTACTTGTTTTTTAAAATTTCTTTTCTTAATAATTCCAATGCTTTATTTGAAGCTCTCTCAATTACTTTTTCTCTTGGCTTACCAAAGAAAAATTCTTCAGAAAAAACTGTTGTTGGTGTTGCAATTGCAATAAAAACAGTACCAACTGTTTTATCAGTGTTATCAGTCGTAGGGCCAGCATTACCAGTGGTTGCAATTGCATAACTAGTATTATATTTTTCTTGAATTCCCTTTGCCATTGCTTCAGCAACCTGAGAACTAACTACTGAGTATTGTTTTATTAATTTCTCATCAATATTTAATTCTTTTATTTTAATAGATTGGTGATATGCAACTACAGAACCAACAAAATAATTTGATGAACCGGCTATTGAAGTGATCATTTTAGCAATATTCCCACCTGTACAACTCTCAGCAGTAGCTAATGTTTGCTTTTTATAGGTTAACATTTCACCTATAGATTTTTCTATTGTTTCGCTTTCTTCAAACCCAACTATAATATCTGGAATTATTTTAAACAGTTTACTTACTTCTTCCGTTATTCCATTTTTTAAAAATTCCTCATTAGCTCCTTTTGCTGTTAGCCTTAAACGTAATTTTCCATAAGATGGTAAATAGGCTAATTTTATATAGTTAGGTAACTTATTTTCCCAATCTTCAATTCGTTCCGCAACCATACTTTCTCCCATTCCGTAGGTAAGTATTGTTTTATGAAGTATAAATGGTAAATGAAATGTTGTTGTTAATTTTGGCAATACACTATTTTGCATCAAACCTTTCATTTCATTTGGAACTCCTGGTAATGAAACAACTATTTTTCCAAGTTCCTCAAACCACATTCCTGGTGCAGTACCCAAATCATTTTTGAGTGGAATACTTTTTGAAGGAACCAACGCTTGTTGTTTATTAACTTCTGTAAAAGGGTAGTTAATTTTAGCAAACATTTTTTTAATATGTTCAACAATTTCATTGTTCAAAACTAAAGTATCGTTAAAATATTCAGCAAGTGTTAATTTAGTAATATCATCCTTTGTTGGACCTAGACCACCTGTAATAATTACAATATCAGCATTTTGTTGAGCTTCTTTAACTGCTTTTAAAATATGCTTTTTATCATCTTGAATTGAAGTGATTTGATATACAGAAACACCAATTTTATTTAATTGTGAAGCAATCCATTTCGAATTTGAGTCCAATATTTGACCAATTAAAATTTCGTCTCCAATAGTAATTATTTCTGCATTCATTTTTAAACAATAATTTTGCGATAAATGTACTAATTACAACGCAACCTTTTACAGCTATTTGCATCTAATTTATATACAACCCCTAAATCTAACACTGCTATGAACATAACTTCTAATATAAGTGATCAAGAGCTTCTTGACCAAGTTGAAAACTGTACGTTAAATGCCGAATTATTTACGCACGAAAATCAATTAAAACTTTCTTGGATTTTGATTAACAAATTTGGTTTAGAAGTTGCTACATTCAAAAACTGCAGACTAAAAGAGCAATTTTATGCCAATGTTTTGAATAGCTCTAAATTTAATTTACCATTAACAAAAGCCTACACAGAAATTTTAGATTATTTCATGAAGAAGTCTTCAACTAAAGATTTTGATAAATTACTAAGAGAATTTCCTCGTTTGAAATACAATTTTAAAAATTTAGTAAAAACACATTACGGTTATAATATTTTAAAAGAACACCGTAAAGAAGAGAGTTTAAGTCCTTTGGGAACTATTTTATTTACGTTTTAATAGGTTATTTTACTTTTATTGAAAAAAACTCTTGGTCTTCAATTCTTCCAATAAGTATATCATTTTCATAAACTTTTCCAACTCCAGCAGGAGTTCCTGTAAATAATACATCGCCTTTTTTTAATGTAAAAAACTGAGAAACATAGGCAATTAACTCATCTATTTTCCATAGCATCGCATTTGTATTTCCATCTTGTACTAAATTAGTATTTATATGCAATGAAAATTTTAAATTGCTTAAATCTCCTAAGTTTTCCTTCGGAATAAATTTACCAATAACAGCACTTCCATCAAATGCTTTTGCTTTTTCCCAAGGCAAGCCCTTTTCTTTACATTTATCTTGAATATCACGTGCTGTAAAATCAATTCCTAAACCAATTTCATCGTAATATTTATGAGCAAATTTTTCTTCAATATATTTCCCTACTTTATTTATTTTTACCAATATTTCAACCTCATAATGTATCTCTTTTGAAAAAGGAGGAATAAAAAAAGGTTGATTTTTAAGTAAAATCGCAGAATTTGGTTTCAAAAAAACTACTGGATTTTCAGGTTTCTCATTTGCTAACTCTTCAATGTGTTTTGCGTAATTACGCCCTATACAAATAATTTTCATTGTTGAAATTTAAAGATTCAATAGTATATCTTAAAATAAGTACATTTTAAGGAATCCATTTTTTTTCAAAATTTGGTTTTCTTTTTTCTAAAAATGCATTTCTACCTTCTTTTGCTTCATCAGTCATATAGGCTAAACGTGTAGCTTCACCCGCAAAAACTTGCTGCCCAACCATACCGTCATCTGTTAAATTCATAGCAAATTTTAACATTCGAATAGACATTGGTGATTTTTCTAGTATTTCTTGCGCCCATTTAAAGGCTGTATCTTCCAATTCATCATGTGGTATCACTGCATTTACCATTCCCATATCATACGCTTCTTGAGCTGAATAATTTCTTCCTAAGAAAAATATTTCTCGTGCCTTTTTTTGACCAACCATTTTTGCTAAATATGCAGATCCGTAACCACCATCAAAGCTGGTAACATCCGCATCGGTTTGTTTAAAAATTGCATGTTCTTTACTCGCCAATGATAAATCACATACAACATGTAAGCTATGTCCACCTCCTACCGCCCAGCCTGGAACAACGGCAATAACAGGTTTTGGCATAAAACGAATTAAGCGTTGTACTTCTAAAATATTTAAACGGTGATAACCATCTTCACCAACATAGCCTTGATGTCCACGAGCTTTTTGATCTCCACCACTACAAAATGAATAAACTCCGTCTTTTGTTGAAGGCCCCTCAGCAGAAAGCAACACAACTCCTATAGAAGTATCTTCTTGTGCATCGTAAAAAGCATCGTATAATTCTTTGGTTGTTTTAGGTCTAAAAGCATTTCTTACATTTGGTCTGTTAAACGCAATACGTGCAACTCCATTACATTTTTTATAAGTTATGTCTTCAAACTCTTTTACAGTTACCCAATTTATTTCTTTCATTTCTTATAAATTTATGCGTAAAAATAGTTGAATTAAATGGTTTAAAAAACAATAAATTAAAACTTGTAAATGTGACATAGGTAACAGAAATAATTACATTCACAAATAAAATGGTAATTTTGCACTATAAATAACGACAGATATAAGTGTTGATTGATTCAAATTATAAGGGATGAAAATTATACCATCAAATTATACAAAGAGTACCGACTTACCTTTAAAACTTAAAATTAGCTTTGAAGCTGTATTTGAGTATTTAGAAAAAATTGCTATTGATGATAATCATCATTTTCAGTCTTCAGCAATACAAATACTTCAAGAATATGAAAAATATCCTATCTTAAGAGATGGTTTTGAAGATTTTAGCTACTTAGAAAAATACAATACAGAAATAGATAAATTACTAGATATATTATTTCCTGAGTTATTACAAACTAATGAAATTAAAGCTGCAAGTATACCTTTTGAATTTACTACATTTAAACTTTCAAAACGTTTTCAACAAATTATAGATGATGCGGGTGACGATTATGAACTTAGACTACGCAACTTTGATGAATCTAACATTTATATACTTACTTGTACTTTTATTTTAGCATATTATTATAATGTAAATATAGATTTTAGACGCCCATTCTTTTTTGATATTCCAAGTACCTCAACTGGAATTACCAAACACTACAGAACATTTTTTAATGGTGATTTCTTTAAAGTAAAGCCTTTAAAAAATACAAAACCAATTACTGAAGATGATGTGAAAATTTTATTAGACAACTTCAACAATATTGATATTTGGAGAGAAAAATTCCCTCCTAATAGTTATGAGTTTAAAGGTTTTGGACTCGTAAATTTATTTGATGTAACACCAGATCAATCTTTGTCTAATCTAAAAGAAAATTTAGTAAAAAAAGATAAACATTCGTTTAATGAAATAGAACAAAGTATTTCAAAATTATTTGGTTCTACAACCATAAAATTTGGATTATCAAATTATAACTTAAATAAAGGTCGCTTAAGTTTTAGAAAAAATCAAAATCAAAAAAGTTTTTTATTTAAAGAAGGTAACGGGCTTAAGTTTGGAGATTTCTTTTGCAAAGGAATTGTATCTAAAGTATTCGAAAATAAAGAGTTATTAGCTATCTCAGACATTGAAAAATATGGAAAAGGAAGTAATTATAATGGTTTGTATAAAGTTTTAAAAAGTCAGGATATACAAAGTATTATACTCGTACCCTTAAAATTAAGTGATGAACAATTTGGAATTATGGAATTGGTTTCAGAAAATAAATACGAATTAAATTCTATTAATGCATATAAACTAAAAGATGTAATTCCGGTTTTTAAAATTGCTATCCGTAGACATATGGAAGAGTTTGAGAACAAACTTGAATCTGTAATTCAAGAAAATTACACGTCATTACATCCAACAGTAAAATGGCGATTTTATGAAGAAGCAGAGAGCTACCTACATAATATTGAAACAGGTAATAGTACTTCCAAAAACCTAAAAAGTATTGTTTTTGAAAATGTAGTTCCATTATATGGACAAAGTGATATTAAAGGTTCTTCAATTGCACGAAATAATGCAATACAAGCCGATTTAATTAAACAACTTAACCTTGCTTCAAAAGTGATTATAAAAGCTGATGCTAAATTTAATTTACCTATTTATAACGATTTATTATTTAGAATTAACGAATGCTTGCATAATATTAAAAAAGGGTTAAACTCTGGAGATGAAGTGATGCTTACTGATTTCTTAAGAAAAGAAATTTACCCTGTTTTTAATCATTTAAAAACTTTAGACACTAGTTTAAACGACGAAGTCGAAAATTACATGCAACAAATTGATCCTCAGCTTCATGTTGTATATGACAAAAGAAAAAAATATGAAGAAAGTGTTACAATTTTAAACAACGAATTAGCTAAGTTTATTGATGAAAAACAAGTAGAAGCTCAAAATATGTTCCCTCATTATTTTGAACGTTATAAAACTGATGGTGTTGATTACAATATGTACATTGGCCAATCTTTAGTGCAAAATTTAACCTACAACGAAATGTATTTACACAATTTAAGATTGTGGCAATTACAATTGATGTGTGAAGTAGAAAATATTGCACACAACCTAAAAAATACTTTAGAACATCCGCTTGAAATAGCTTCGTTAATATTGGTGCATAGCACACCAATGGCTATTAAATTTAGAATGGATGAAAAACGTTTTGATGTTGATGGAGCCTATAATATAAGATACGAAATTATTAAAAAACGCATAGATAAAGCGCTTTTAAAAAATACTAACGAACGCTTAACTCAACCAGGTAAAATAGCCATTGTTTACGGTCAAAATAGTGATGTAACTGAATATTTAAAATACATTAAACATTTACAATCGAAAAATTTGTTATTAGAAAATACTGTTGAAAATCTTGAGCTCGAAGATTTACAAGGTATATCTGGCTTAAAAGCACTTAGAGTTGCTGTTAATTACACAAAAACTTCAGAAGGTAAAATAACATTAAACGATTTAATGAATATTATTAAAGATGATAACTTAAACTAATTAGGATAAACCCACACTATTTTTCATCACCTGAAAAGCAACAATAAATGTAATTACAGAAGCTATAATACCTATCATAAATATAGTATAAGCTATTCGCAATAAGCGGTATTTTTTATCAAGAACAATTCCTAAAAAATATAAATCTTTCATGAGCGATTTGTATAAATAATCACGATCATTCATCAATGCTAACATTCCATCCTGGAAATCAGATAATTCCATTTTATGAAAGTTTCCAAAAAATAATAAATTTACTTTTCTGTTTTTAACATCTTCTTTAGTAAAAGTTCCTGAAGTTACTTTTGGACGTGTAGATAAGATTGAAAAAATCATTGTTACAACCGACACAAATAAAAATAACATTGTTGGATATATCAAATAATAATTATCTGGCTTATCTAGTTTTGGAAACAATGTTGATAATGCAATTGATAAGATAATTGCACTTACAGATAGTAATATATTCGCTTTAGTATCAGCAATATCACTTAATTTTATGTGATTTCTAAGCGTTACTCTATACATCGTTTCAATACCCCTATCTGGTCTATCATCCTTTGCTTTTTTACGCTTTATTTCCTCTTTTTTTAGTTTGTTCTTTTGCGAAAATTCCTTTTCTTTTACAGTAGCTTTACGCAGGTCTTTTTGGATTTTTAACCAATTAGATGTTTTTTGAGCACCTAATTTATTAAAAGCATAGTTTGTAAAATAGGTGTGCTCTCCAAAAAATCTATTATTTTCTTTTAACCACTCTATTTCAGTTAAATGTTTATCGCAAAACTGTTCCCATTCTGAACGTAATAAGTTTGAGTACTCACTAAAATTTTCAGTTCCTAAATGGAATAAATCAGCATCACAAATAATTCTCCCTAATTGTGACGTTGGTTTTTGAGGCATTCTAGTTGCGTCAATACATTCGAGCACCTTTTTTATTTTATCTTCATCTAACCCTTTTTCTGATAAATATTTTTGAGCGATTTTTTGACTTTCTTTTTCATGATTATCAACCCCATTTGTATAACCCGTGTCATGAAACCAAGCAGCAAGTAACACAATTTCTAATTCTTCTTCTGAAACTTTTTCGGCCAATGCTATTTCATTTGCAGCTTCAACTACCTTAAGTGTATGATTATAATTATGGTAAACAACACGTGGTGAAAGTTCATTTTTTAATAAATTAAAAATGAAATTATTTACTTCCTTAAAAAAATCGTTTTCTAACATTTTAAAAAATTAAGTATAGAATCAAAAGTACATAATTTTATGTACTTTTAGATTTTAAAATTAGATACTTTGTATGAGTCGAAATTCATTTATTAAACTTTCAATTTTATTAATTAGTATCCTTTTTACTAATTGTGCAACTTACAACCTACAATACGATAAGGAAGTTGAAAATTGGAACACAAATAATAGTGAACAAGATTATGAAATCGACCACACTTTTTATTTGATTGGAGATGCTGGAAATGCAACCCTAAATGAACCCTTAAATAACCTTCAACAATTAAAAAAGGAACTAATTACAGCTACAAAAAATTCTACAGCCTTATTTTTAGGTGATAATATTTACGGAAAAGGAATGCCAAAAAAAAGTCATTCTGAAAGAAAATTGGCAGAACACAGGTTAAATGCTCAAATTGATTTAGTCAACAGTTTTAAAGGTCAACCTATATTTATCCCTGGAAACCATGATTATTATAGCAATGGTATAAAAGGCTTAGAAAGAGAAGCCAACTACATTAGAAAAAAATTGAATGACAAAAATGCTTTTTTACCAAAAGATGGTTGCCCACTAAAAAAGGTCTCTATTTCTGAAGATATTGTTTTAATAATAGTTGACTCTCAATGGTATTTAGAAAATTGGGATGATAACCCTACTATGAATGATAATTGTGAAATTAAGACTCGAGAACATTTTTTTGATGAATTTGAAAGTCTCATCAAAAAAAATGCAACTAAAACTACTATAATTGCTATCCATCACCCCATGTTTAGTAACGGATCACACAGCGGACAGTATTCCTTCAAAAAGCAATTTCACCCTGTAAATAATAAAATACCGCTACCGTTAATAGGTACAATGGCAAATTTGTTGCGTAAAACAAGTGGAGCTTCACCACAAGACATGTTAAACCCTTTGTATCTAGAACTTAAAAAGCGATTGGTAACACTTTCTCAAAAATCTGAAAAAGCAATTTTTGTTTCAGGTCACGAACATAATTTACAATACATTGTTAAGGATAATAAGCCTCAAATTGTAAGTGGTTCTGGGTCGAAAACTTCAGCAGTTAGAACAATTAATGGAGGGCAATTTTCTTATGGTGGTCTAGGTTATACTAAATTAGTAGTCTATAAAAATGGAGCTTCTTGGATTTATTTTTATACAGAAGAAAACGGAATTCAAAAATTATTATTTAAAACTGAAGTTCATTCAGGAGAAAAAATTGAAAAAGAATATAAGTATCCCTCTAATTTTCCTAAAACTATTTCAGCATCAATTTATACTGAAAGTGAAGTCTCAAAAGGAAAAGGATTTAAAAGTTTTTGGGGAGATCACTACAGAAAATATTATGGAACAAAAATAAAAGCACCTACCGTACTTTTAGATACATTATTTGGCGGTCTTACACCAACTAGAAAAGGTGGTGGAAATCAATCACGTTCATTGCGTTTAGAAGATAAAAGCGGAAAAGAATACGTAATGCGCGCATTACGAAAAAGCGCTACTCAATACTTACAAGCAGTTGCTTTTAAAGATCAATATATTGAAGGGCAATTTGACAATACGTATACTGAAAGTTTATTACTAGATATTTATACAACATCACACCCTTATGCTCCATTTACAATAGGAAAATTGGCTGATGCTGCAAATATTTATCATACAAATCCAACCTTGTACTATATTCCGAAGCAAAATGCCTTGAAACAGTTTAATGAAAGTTTTGGAGATGAATTATATATGATTGAAGAACGTGCAACTAAAGGTCATGGTGATACAAAGAGTTTCGGGTTTTCTAATGAATTGATAAGTACTGATGACTTATTAAAAAAGCTACGTAAAACTGATACTAATTTTGTTGATGAAGACACCTACATTAGAGCTCGTTTATTTGATATGCTAATTGGTGACTGGGACAGACACGAAGATCAATGGCGGTGGGCAAAATTTAAAGAGGGTAATAAAAACGTAT